>Ga0233425_10002870_pt1 | contig 32729 bp, 22 predicted proteins | sample Watercolumn_Towu_2_FD_181712 | JGI IMG/M metagenome (GOLD analysis project Ga0233425, IMG submission 181712) | Freshwater microbial communities from Lake Towuti, South Sulawesi, Indonesia - Watercolumn_Towuti2014_140_MG | ecosystem: Environmental > Aquatic > Freshwater > Lake | place... | reverse complement strand
TCTTCCTTCCAGGGGCCGCGCCTTCAAAGCGCTTTGAAGGCGCGGCCGACCAAACTTGCCGATATGTCAATACTTTTTCTGCATTTTTGCAGATTTTCTCAAAGATCGCGAAACTCTAAACTCCAGTTTATTTTATAACAGGGCGAAATTTAGTGGTGTCGAGTAGATAGGATGTGAATAGGTGGTGATGCAGAAGGGATAAGGCGTGGGCAAGGCTGGTAGATTCCGGGAATATGGACAGAGGTCCTGTTTCCCGGAAAAAGGGGTTGACCGGGTGCGTCGCCTCAAAATCGGGCTATAACGAAATTAAGCGCACACCACTGAAAAAGTTTGACGTTTCGTCCAGGTCTATGACGGACGGTTACTCAGCGACTAGGGTCTCTTTCGGCGACTGCTTCCGGGTGTGCTAGCCTAAACGCCGGCATGAATTTCTGTTTGTCTTCTCCTGTTTGGGCCATGAGTTCTGCTCCTCATGCCATCAAAAAAGTCATCCTGTTCGGCGAAGTACACGGTGAAAAGGAGAAGGTTTAGAGCGTGGGGTGCGCAATCACCTATTGTTGCGCATGGAGATGGATTGCCCGGCCCTGGAAAACGGTTCCGTTCCGGTGCTATTCTTGGAATGAATTCCCAGCCGTGCCCAAAACGGTGCGCATGAAATGCGTATGCGCACCCTACCTTTGGACTACCGGCCGTTCCCATCGGAAAGCCTCTGCAGATACGAGGGAGATCACGCCGCCAGCGGCACGATGCGGTCCAGGCTGTCTCCCGCTGCTCTCTCCGCTTCCTCGGTGTCGTAATCAGCTTGCAGCCCGAGCCAGATGCCTGGCGTGGTGCCGAAGGTACGGGCCAGCCGGAGGGCGGTGTCGGCTGTTATCGCCCGTTTCCCGGCGCATATTGCACTGATGCGCATGGCGGCAACCTCAATCGTCTTGGTCCGCCGGTACTGGCTGATCCCCATGGCCTCAGGAATTCTTTCAGCAGCACCCTGCCCTGCCGGGATGAATGCTTGGTAATCTCTCCATGGCAACCTCCTGTCAATGGTAGCCGTAAATTTCGACCCTATCGGTATTAACCCCGTCCCACAGGAAACATATCCGCCAGCCTCATCCTACCGCTGCCCAGGCGGATCATCATCGGTGTTGCCGCCACCGGCCCGGCACTGGTACATGCGGACATAGTTCCACATCCGCTCCTGGAACTGGAAGAAGTTGTTGAAGGGCAGAAACATGAGGCCGATCCCCGTCCGTAGCCAGCCTAGGCCCTGGCCGCTCAGCGCCCGGAACAGCATAAGCGATAGCCCGAGCGGCAGCTTGGTCAGGGCCGGGAACAGGGCCTTGGCCGAGTCGGAGAGGGATTTTTCAGGCAGCGCCAGCAGAGAGTCGTAGTGGTAGGAGCCGTCGCCCGAGTAGATTTTGGCCGCGGTCTCGTCGTCTAGGCGGCCCGAGGTCCGGAGTGACTCGAAGACGGTGGTGCCGGGAAAGGGGTAAAGGACAAAGGTCGAGGTGTTGCCGGGGTTCAGTTTGCGGTTGAAGGCGAAGTTCTCCCGGATGTCCTCATAGGTCTCACCCGGCATCCCGAAGATGTACTCCAAGCAGACCGGCAGGCGGTGCTTCTTGAACAGCGCCACCGCAGCCTCGATCTCGGCGTTGGTCTCGGTGCGCCGCATCTGTTCGCGCCGCACCCTGGGGACGGCGCTCTGCACCCCCATGCACACCGAGGTACAACCAGCGGCCTTCAGCAGCCGCACGACATCGTCACCAGCGAATTTGGGGTGGACGTTGCACTGGAAAGGCCGGCCGATATGCCGGGCGTAGAGCTCGCTGAACCGCTCGAGCCAGGTAGCGTCGATGGTGAGGATATCGTCTTGGAAGTTGAAGCTCGTCACCGGCAGGGTCCTGAGGTGGTAGCGCAACTCCTCGATCATTCGCTCCGGGGAGTAGAGGCGGACGTAGCTGCCCTGGCCCCGGTAGAGCCTGCGGTGGGAGTCGTTGACGCAGAAGGAGCAGGAAAAGGGGCAGCCCCGGCCGGAGAGCACCGTCATGGTGGTGGAAAAGGCGCCGTAGCGGTGGAACAAGGCCTTGTCGGCAAAGGGTAGCGCATCGAGATCTTGGAGCAGGGGATTCATGGGGTTGCGGACCACGGCCCCCTCGCTGCGGAAACAGAAGTTGTTGACCGTGGTGGGATCGTCTCCTGCTGCCAGCCGTTCCACCAGTTCGGCCAGTGCCTCCTCGCCCTCGCCGACGCAGACGGCGTCGAAAACGGTCTCTTGGAGCACCGCCTCGGGGATGGCGGTGGCGTGGATGCCGCCGATGACGGTGTAGCAGGGGTAGGCCCGCTTGATCTCCCTCACCAGGCGGAGGACGTAGGGGTAGGTGTTGGTGAGGGAGGAGACCGCCAGCACGTCCGGGGCGAAGCGCTTCACCCGTTCGATCAGGGCGGGCCAGCGGTTCAGCCGTTTGAGGAACGGGGCCCGGAAATAGAAGGTGTCGTCGAAGCCTGGGTCGAAGCAAAGATCGGTCTGGTGGCCCTTGGCCTTGAGGCAGGCGGAGAGGTATTCGACGCCGAGGTATTCCGCGCCCCGGCAGAGGAACATGATCCGCATCGTCCGGCCGCTGGCGGTGTGTCTACTCCACGAGGTTCGATCCATCATGAACGGAATTCCCATCTGGCACTGGTGGTCGCCGCCACTAAACTCCCCCGCGCCAAGTTACAATCATGCATACGCTCCTTCAATGAGGCGGATCGCATAGACCCCTCCCTCCCTTGGGGGGATTGGGTAGCCTTGTTGCCATTCATCCCGCGCTTTCTCTGGTGGTGCGTCCGTGTGTAATGAGGAACTGCCGCGGGCTGTGGTGCTAGTAAGTGAATATTGCTAGGACGTTTCGTGGCGGGGCAGTTTCTTGGGCCTGATGCGCACCACCTGCCTGGCCTTAACGCCGGGCGAAACGATAGCCGGAGTGGTTGCGTAAGTCAATCTCTTTACGCGGCGGGGCTACATGGCGTTGCTGTCCAGGGCCTGATACACGGCGTCCTGGATCGGGTGGCTGCCAGCGAAGCGGAGCGAGGTCCGTTGGGAGTTGGCCTGCCAGTCGTCGGTCAGGCGTTTGAGGCAACCATCGATTTCATAATCGAGGAGCAGGAGGCTTGCTGCCGGGCAATTGGAGTAGATGAGGTAAGAAGTCCCTTTCCTGAGCAGGATGGTGATGCAGTCTGCGCTCTCGTTAACGGTGTCGATGGTCTCGTAGATCTTTGTGCCTATCTCGTCGATGATATGGTCGGTGACGAGATAGCCGTGTTTCTTGTTGATCTGGTCGAGGTTGGTGAAGGAAATTTTGGTGATGGTGTAGCCGTCGTGGCTCTCGAGTAGACCGACTTCCTCCAGGTAAAACAGGTAGCGATAGTTGTAGAAGTCGGTGAGAGGCTCCTTGAAGTAGGTCTTTTTGCGGAATAACTCGAGATCTCTGGTGGTTGCGTCGCTGAAATTATGGGTAATGGCTAAGGGGTCCCATGATTCTGTCACTCTGGTCAGCCGGTTAACGATGTCGCTGTCCAGGCGGCCGTTGTCTGCTTCGTGCTGCAGGCGGGCCAGGGCGCTGACCCGTGACATTGATTTCTTGTACGGGCGGCGGGCGATCATGGCCTCGTAGCTGTCCGCCACCATGGTGATCCTGGTGAGCAGGCTGATTTGCTCGCCTTGAAGTTGATCGGGATAGCCACTGCCATCCAGTCGTTCGTGGTGGTGGTGGATAATATCAATGATGTCGGGGTCACAGGCCTGGCGAGCAAAGATTTTAGCCCCCATCGCCGGGTGCATCATCATGATCTTGCGATCCTGGGTGTTAAACACCCCTGGCTTGAGCAGCACGTCATCGGGGATCGCCACCTTGCTGATGTCATGGAGCATGCACCCCAACTCCAAGGCGTCGATGTCCTGGGTGGACAACTTCATGTCCTCGCCGATCATGCGGGCGAGGGAGGCCACACGCAGGCCGTGCTCGAAGGTGTACAGATCCCTGGTTGAGAGCATTTCGCACATGGCTTGGAAGAGATCCTTGATGACCCCTTCTCGGATGCGGTTGACCTGGGCAAGTTCGTTGCGCGCCGTGGATAGTGCGTTTTCAGTGGCGAGATGGTCCTCGATCTCCTCCTCCAGGAGCCGGTTGCTGAGCTCGAGGCGTGCTGATTTGTTGGCCAGGATGTCACGGTCACGCTTCAGCTGGAGGTGGGTGTGGACCCGCGCCTTGACTACCTTGGGATTAAAGGGCTTGGAGATAAAGTCCACCGCGCCTGCGTCAAGGCCCTTGGTCTCGTCGTGGGGGCTGGAGAGCGCCGTCACCATGATAATGGGTATTGCGGCGGTCTCTTCGCTATCAGCCAAGGCCCTGCACACGGCATAGCCGTCCAGGCCTGGCATCATGATGTCGAGGAGGATGAGGTCGGGGCGTTCAGCGTGGGCGCGATCCAGGCCATCGTGACCGTCTATCGCTTCAATGATCCGGTAGTGGTCCTGTTCGAAAAGGCAACGGAGTACCTGCCGGTTGATGGGGTCGTCGTCAACGATCAGAAGGGTGCCAGGAGCGGAATCGATTGATTCCTGTCCTGAGGGATTGGCTTTGTATGGCATGATTGTATTTCTGCAGGAAGAGCGAGATGTGTCATGAGGCTCTGGGCTATGGGGCAATAGTCCGAAACACGCACGATCGGCAATGGTCTGTCCTCCCGGAGGGCAACCCATTACCCTTCAGCCATCAAAATTCGGCTTCCTTACTTCCTGTCAATTAAGTGCATTTATATACATTTGCGCCACGCTACTTTTGCGGCGATGGAAGGCTTGGGAAGAATAATCTATTTGTTTTTTGTTTACAATCACAAAGAATGGCACAGTTAATTTGGAGGTTTGGCCTGGCGATACAAGTGATGAAGCCGTGAGACAATCTCTGGGATACTACCAGAGCATGATGCCCCGCAATGCCCAGGCCAGGTTGCTGGGGTTTAAGAGAGGCTCCAGCGTCGTCCAATAATTGCCTGTCCCAAGGCGATGCACCCATCCCCAGGTGGAACCTGGCTGTGGGTGAGCACCGAGAGGCCACGGCCGCGTAAGCTATCGTGCAGGCCATCGAGGATGATGCGATTGGCAAAGACGCCGCCCGAGAGGGCCACTGTGCCTATGCCGGTGTGATCAACCGCCTGGCAGACGGCCTTGGTCAAGAGGACGATCAGTGTCTGGTGGAAGGTGGCGCTGATCAGGGCAAGGTCCTTTCCCTGCCTGAGGTCGGCGACGATTTGGCGCAGCAGGGGTGAGATCATCATCTGATATCTGTCTCCGGACTGCTCGAGAAGGACATCGTAGCAGCGGTCCGTAGCTCTTCTAGTGCCTGCGGCGGACATCAGTTCAATGGCAGCCTGGCCCTCATAGCTGATGACTTGCCGTCCCCCGGCCATTGCCGCGACAGCGTCGAAGAGCCGACCACAACTAGAGGTTAGCGGCGAGAAGCGTCTGTTGGGTGCAATCTCTGCCACGGGCAGCCAGTCATGCGCTGAGAGGAACTGGAGAGCGGGGATCTCCGGCCCGAAGATTGCCGTCAGGTAGCCGATAGCAGCCCGCCATGGCTCACGAATGGCGATGTCCCCCCCTGGTAGGGGCATGGGCTCTAGGGAGGCATAACGGCTGTAGCCGCCTGCATCGCCGATCAGCACCTCGCCGCCCCAGATGGTGCCATCCGGGCCATAGCCTGTGCCGTCAAGGATAACGCCGATGGCTGGGCCGGGGTGGCGATTTTCGGCCAGGCAGGCGGCAAGGTGGGCGTGGTGGTGCTGTACGGCGACGGTGGGCAGGGTGTTTTCCGCAAGGGCCCACTGCGTCGAGAGGTAGTCAGGGTGAAGGTCATGGGCCACCAGCTCGGGTCTGCCGGCAAACAGGGAGAGTTGGCGGGCAATGGCCTCTTGGAAAAAGGTGGCGGCGGACAGGTTCTTGAGATCCCCCAAGTGTTGGCTTAAGAAGGCATGGTTGCCCTTGAGCAGGCAGACGGCGCTTTTTAGTTCGGCGCCGACCGCTAGGATCTGTGGCCCATTGTCGGCTACCATAATAGGGGCAGGGGCGTATCCGCGGCTACGGCGCAGAATGAGATGGCCTGAGTTGCTCCCCATCACCACCGAGTCGTCGGCGCGGCAGACAATGTCCCGATTATGGGTCATGAACACATCGCAGATCTCTGTAAGTTGAGAGAATGCCTCGTTATTGTCTATGCAGAGGGCCTCTTCGCTACGGTTGCCGCTGGTCATGACCAGCGGTTTGCGATTGGCGTGCATGAGGAGGTGGTGGAGTGGGGAGTAGGGGAGCATCAGGCCAAATTCGCGGAGCCCAGGTGCCACGTTGGGGCTGATTGGTGCCAGCTCTCTGCCTTGCAGCAGCAGGATCGGGCGTTGGCATGAGGCGAGGATCGCTTCGTCTTGGGGCTTTAGGTGGCAGAGGCTGTGGGCCATGGCGAGGTCAGCCACCATCAGGGCGAAGGGTTTCTCTTGGCGTCCCTTGCGATTCCTGAGCCGCTGCACGGCGGCGTCATTGCCGGCGTCCACCGCCAGGTGAAAACCGCCCAGCCCCTTGATGGCGAGGATAGCGCCTTGGGCCAGAGAGCGGGCGACGACTGCAAAGGTGTCGTCCCCTGTGGCCAGGAGGCGGCCTTCGCGGTCATGGAGCGTGACCTGTGGTCCGCACAGGGGACAGGCGTTGGGTTGGGCATGATAGCGCCGGTCACCGGGATCGTCATACTCGGCCTGGCAGGCAGGGCACATGGCAAAGGTGGCCATGGTGGTTGCTGGGCGATCGTAGGGGATGCTGGCGATGATGGTGAACCGTGGCCCGCAATGTGTGCAGTTGATGAATGGATAGCGGTACCTGCGGTTTCCGGGCGTAAAGAGCTCAGCGAGGCACTCGTCACACAGAGCAAGGTCGGGGCAGACCAGGGTCGAGGCCGGACCGTTTGGGTCCGAAGGCACGATGGAGAAGCCGCTGCCTGGGGCAGGCGTGAGCAGGGTGCTGGTGATGTCGCCAACCACAGCCGGGGAGGGTGCGTCCTCCTGCAAGGCGCGGGTAAAGCGGGCAATGGAATCCGCCTCACCCTGAACCTCGATCAGTACACCGTGGCTGGTGTTGGCCACAAAGCCGCTGAGGCCGGAGCGGTGCGCCAGGGTGGCGACAAAGGGCCGGAACCCAACCCCCTGCACGATCCCGTTGACCGTGATGCGTCGACGTTCAGGTGCCTTCAATGGCAGCGACGTGCTGAAATTCTTGGCGAAGCCATTGGTACCAGGCCGCAAGCCCCTGTCCGCTCTTGGCCGAGACCTCGAAGAAGATCAGTCCGGGATTGACCTGCCGCGCCAGATCCCGGCAGAGGCCAAGGTCAAAGTCGAGGTAGGGAAGGAGGTCGATTTTGTTGATCAGGCAGATGGCGGCCGCGCGGAACATGTGGGGGTATTTCAACGGCTTGTCTTCGCCTTCGGTGACGCTGATGATGGCAACCTTGGCAGCCTCGCCCAGATCGAAGAGCGCCGGGCACACTAGATTGCCGACGTTTTCGATGAACAGCAGTGAATGGGGGGGCGGGTTCAGTTGCGGCAGGGCCTGCTGAATCATCTGGGCGTCCAGGTGACAGCCTGTGCCGGTGTTGACTTGAATGGCGGCGGCGCCAGTTGCCTGGATCCGTTCGGCGTCGCGCAAGGTTTGTTGATCGCCCTCGATGACCGTGATGGGGATCTCTTGCCCGATGTCGCGAATGGTCCGCTCAAGGATGGAGGTCTTGCCTGAGCCGGGGGAGCTGACCAGGTTCAGGGCCAGGACCTGCTGCCGGGCGAAGAAGGCTCTGTTGGCGTCCCCCAGGGAGTTGTTTTTGTCCAGGATGTCCCGTTCGACCCGGATGGTCTTTTCGGTGAGGCTGTGCTGATGGCCGTGGCCCGAAGGGTGATGGATGGTGACTCCATCGTGGTTATGGTCTTCGCCGCAGTGGCAGGAATCACACATGGCTGGTTCTCCCGTGATTGTCGTCGATGCTGATGGAGCGAATTTTCAATTCGGTCCCGTTGAGGATGGTGACCCCGAATCCTTGACAGTAGGGGCATTGGGCCGGGAACTCGGTTACGGACACCTGGCGTTGGCAGGCGAGGCAGTTACCCGTGCCCGGGGTGGCGATCAGGATGATCTCCGCCGTTTCTGCCATGGTACCCCGGGCCGCGGCCTCAAGGCAGAAGGTGAGCGCCTCGGCCATCACTCCGGCCAGTTGACCGACCTCAAGCTCAATGGCCGTTACTGTCGTGGCTGAGGCTTTCTGGGCTTCGCTCTCAGCGATTTCGATAACGCGAAGCGCCAGTGACATTTCATGCATGGGTGTGAAGTCTCATTGATTCAACAAGGCCTGCAGAGCATGCTGCTCGGGCTGGGGGGTGATGAATACGGTCAGGTTATTGTGCCAGCGGCTGACCTCGTGCTTGGTGAGCAGGATGCGGAGAGCGCTCTTGTACTGGTCGATGGTCTCGTAATCGTGAATGAAGTATTCGCCATAGCTGTTGGTGGAGATAATCGAGGTCTTGATGCTTTTGGCGCCACGGACAGGCGCTTTGTCGAAATTGACCACCGCCAGGGCGCGTACAGTCATCTCCGGAGCCAGGAGTTGGCGGGCTGAGATGCGGGAGAACTGGACAAGAGGAAAGGCGTCCAGCATGGCTTCGGCCAAGAGTTGAATATCATATAAGCTGACTCCCTGTGAACTTCTGGTTGTCGCAAAACGGGTTTTCTTGGTCATGATCCCGTTGGCCATCAGCCAGGTGAGCAAGCGAAGGACATGGGTGTCACGTTTGATCAGAAATTGTTTGGGGTCTTTGGTTACGCTGTCGTCACTGCCTTGGAAGGCAAAAAAGGTGTCCTGGCCTTCTATTCTGGCAAGGTGCAGCACGATGTCGGGCTGGAACATCATCTTACGGGAGAGGCTTTGGATGTATTCGATCTTGTTTGGCTTTTTCTCGTAAAAGGAGGAGAGTTTCCGGCCGAGGATAGCGATGTCCTCTTCGGTGATAGTTAACGGCTGCTCCGATTTTTGATTGAAGGAGCGCAGGTACCAGCTCAAACGTTTGTAAGTGTCTCCCAGGTAGGTATGGACCATGGCCCCGGCCTGTAATCGATCCTGATGACTCCAGTGCGGGTAGTTCAGATAATGGCCTATATTCGATGGCAGAAGACCCCAGTGTTCCATCATGGCAGAAATGTGTTTGAGGCGCGAGGAAGTATGAGGCGATTTTTTACTTGAGTTGATGTCCTCCAGGGTCTTCATGAACAGACAGGCCCGCATGAACTCATCCTGTTTATGCTCGGTAGGTTCGCTTTTGTAAAAGGCCACCAGTTCCTTGGCCAGGAGCAGGTAGGGGTCGATGTCATCGATGGCTAAGCGCTCGTCCGGGGAGAGCCTTTCGGGAAAAGTGACCAGGAGTTTGATATGGTCGGAAAACAGGGGCAGGGCCTGCTGGTCATTCATCAGCAGCTCCAGATAGGCAAACTTGAGCGCCGACTTGAAAGGGCTGTCCAAGGCCTTGTTCATCTGCCAGAGACAGGCGCCAAAAATCTCGGCCTTGGGCAGGGTTGAGATATAGCCAAGGTCAATAAATCCCTCCATGTTGATCTTTTCAGTGGTCGGCAGGTCTGCGACAAACTGTCGGTACTCCATGTCGGTGAGGCCGGGCGGGATCATCCACCAGAGGGGCATCTTCCCTGCCACCAGAATGTGGGATCTAAAGAGTTCGTCTTTTAGGAGGAGTTTGATTGCTGAGCCCGCCGATTCGTCATCGGCCCGCGACTCGAAGCTGTTGTCGCGGGTTTGGTCGATATCCATCAGGAAAAAATGGATTTCATGCCCCTGGCTCAAGGCCCACTCTTCAATCCCCTTGCATTTCTGGCCGAGGAGACCGGGGCCATTTGCCGGAAGATCGGCGAGACGAACACTGAGCCAGTAGTCGCAGTCCGATTTTTCGGTTTGGGCGATGGTGCCGATACTGCCGATGGTGCTGATCGAATGAATCACGCATTGCGCCGGGGCGTGGAGGGCCTCAAGGTCCATTAGGGCTGGTGCGGAAAAAAAAATAGAACGGAGATGGTCCAGTGTCAGAGGTTGGATAGGGTTGTAGCGCAGCACGCCGTAAGGGCAGGCGGGATCGGCGACGAATCCGGGGAGGCCAGGGAGGTTGACGTGCAAGAGGAATGGCACCACCTTGAACAGAACCGTGGCTTGTTCTTCATTGAACTTGACGGCCTTGATGATCCGGCTACGGTTGTAGGCCAAGAAACGGTCGATGCGTTTTCTGATGGGCATTCGCGTGAAATTCAGGCGCGGGCAATGGCTTCGGCAAGCAACAGAGCTTGCTTTGTCCTTTTGACATCGTGAACCCGGACGATTGCGACGTGTCGTTGACTTAACAGGCCGGAGATGACGGCAGTGGGCTGGTCGCGATCGGTTATGTCCTGACCAAGGAGCGAACAGAGGAAAGACTTGCGCGAGTGGCCGATCAGGACGGGACATCCAAGCGTGTGGTACGTTGCCGTGTTGTTGAGTATGGCAAGGTTGTGGGCCAGAGATTTGCCGAAGCCGATACCTGGATCAATGATGATTTGCCCCCGGTCGATTCCTTGGTCTGCCATAAAGGCAAGGCGTTCTCGAAAAAAAGCCATGGTCTCCGTTAGGACGTTGGTATATTGGGGGTTGATTTGCATATCCTTGGGGGTTCCTTGCATATGCATGATCACGGCTGGGCAACGATACTGACGCACGACGTTCGCCATTGCGGAGTCGAAGCGCATGGCGCTGATATCGTTGACGATGTCAGCGCCGGCGTCAAGGGCCTGCTGGGCGACAGAGGCCTTTGTCGTATCGATGGAGATGGGTATGCTCGATATTTGGCGAATGGCTTTGATCGCCGGAATGACCCGAGCCAGTTCCTGGTGTGCCGGGACCGGCTCGGCAAAGGGGCGAGTCGATTCTCCGCCGACGTCGATTATATCAGCACCTTCGTCAATGATCCGTTTTGCCCTTTCCACTATCGCGTGCTCGGACAGGTAACGGCCGCCATCGGAAAACGAGTCCGGGGTGACATTGAGGATCCCCATGATGTGGACCCGGCTGGAAAGATCGAGGGCTTGGTTTCTAACGCTCAGTTTCACCGTGTGACGGATATGCCAGTCTTCAAGTCGCAGCGTCGGCCGTTGTCGCTATAGCGGTTGGCGATTCGGCGATCAGGGCTTCGATATCGTCAAGGACCAACGTCTCGCGCTCTAGCAGGGCATGGGAGATGGCCTTTAGGCTGGCCAGGTTTTCGGTGAGCAAGGTCTTGACCTTGGTGTTGGCGTTCATGATGATGGCACGGACTTCGGCGTCGATGGCAATAGCGGTGTCTTCACTGTAGTCGCGATGTTGGGAGATCTCACGGCCCAGAAAGATCTGCTCCTCTTTCTTGCCGAAAGTCAAGGGGCCCAGGGCCTCGCTCATCCCCCATTCGCAGACCATCTTACGGGCGAGGTCGGATGCTCGCTCAATGTCGTTGCCCGAGCCGGTGGTGATCTCGTTGAAGATTAACTCCTCCGCCACTCGGCCGCCGAGCAGCACACAGATATTGCTCAGCAGATAGGACTTGGCATGGGTGTACTTGTCGTGGGTGGGCAGTTGTTGGGTCAAGCCCAGGGCGCGTCCACGGGGGATGATGGTGACCTTGTGCAGGGGGTCGGTTCCGGGGAGGAGCCTGGCGACCAGGGCGTGGCCTGCTTCGTGGTAGGCAGTGATCTCTTTCTCTTTTTCGGTGATGATCATGCTGCGGCGTTCCGCCCCCATCATTACCTTGTCTTTCGCCTTGTCGAGGTCAGCCATGGTGACCTTTTTCTGGTCGTTTCTGGCGGCCAGCAAGGCGGCCTCATTAACCATGTTTTCAAGATCCGCACCGGTGAAGCCTGGGGTGCCGCGGGCGATTAGCTTCCAGTCGATCTCTTCGGCCAGGGGGACTTTTTGAGCATGGACCTGGAGAATGGCCTCCCGGCCCTTGACATCAGGGGCTGGCACCACGACCTGGCGGTCGAAACGGCCAGGTCGTAGGAGGGCCGGGTCCAGGACGTCCGGGCGGTTAGTGGCCGAGACGATGATGACCCCCTCGTTGGCCTCGAAGCCATCCATCTCCACCAGGAGTTGATTTAAGGTCTGCTCTCGTTCGTCATGCCCACCACCGAGACCTGCGCCGCGGTGACGGCCAACGGCGTCGATCTCGTCGATGAAGATGATGCAGGGCGCATTCTTTTTGCCTTGTTCGAAGAGGTCACGCACCCGTGAGGCACCGACGCCGACGAACATCTCGACAAAGTCTGAGCCGGAGATGGAGAAAAAGGGCACCCCGGCCTCGCCGGCGATGGCCTTGGCCAGCAGGGTCTTGCCCGTGCCGGGAGAACCGGCCAGGAGGACACCTTTGGGGATTCTGGCGCCAAGGTCAGTGAACTTCTTGGGGTCTTTCAGAAAATCAATAATCTCGGTCAGTTCTTCCTTGGCCTCTTCGACCCCTGCCACGTCTTTGAAGGTGACCTTGGTTGCGCTTTCGCTATCTTGGAGGCGGGCGCGGCTCTTGCCGAAGCTCATAGCCTTGCCGCCCCCCATCTGCATCTGGCGCATGAAGAAGATCCAGACGCCGATCAGAAGCAGCATGGGGAACCAGGACACCAGGATGGTGATATACCACGGGGTTTCCTGCTGTTGTTTGGCCTGAATGTTGACGCCAGCCTTGCGGAGGGAGGGGATCAGGTCGAGATCGGGGGGGGCGATGGCCTTGAAGCTTGATCCACCCTGGACAATCCCTGTGATTTCGTTGCCCTGGATAACGACTTTGTTGACCGTCCCCTGCTCGACGTTGGATAGGAAATCGGAGTAGCTCATCTCCTCGACTTGGCTCTGGGGCTTGCTGAAGAGGTTAAAGAGCAGGATCATGGTCAGGCCAATGACCAGCCACATGGAGAGGTTTTTGTAGAACATATTCAATGAGATCGCCTGTCAGTGTTGAGATGAGGGTGCGTTTCGACCCAGGGCGCTGACTCCATTATATCCATATCCAAGGGGCTGCAGGTGTGCCTGGTTACAAACTGGTTAGCCTGCTGCAGGTCTAATCAATGGGTATTTTTAATTACAATAATCCTGTAACGCCTTTACTTCCACATTTTTTTCAGTCAGCGTCGTGATCGCCATCGCCATGGACTGGGCGCCGGCAGTTGTCGTGGTGTAGGGGATATGGAAGTCAAGGGCACTGCGGCGGATGGTGTACGAATCTTCTGTTGTCCTGGTCCCCATCGAGGTGTTGATGATCCACTGGATCTTTTTGTCCTTGATCATGTCGAGGATATGCGGCCGGCCCTCAGAGATCTTGTTGACTTTTGTGCAATCAACGCCGTTATCATTCAAGAAATTTGCCGTGTTGGCTGTTGCCAGCAGGGTAAAGCCCAGTGACGCAAGTTTTTTGGCCGTGGGCAAGATCACGGGCTTGTCGCTGTTGCGCACCGAGATCAGGACACTGCCTGATGTCGGGATTTTTTGTCCCGCAGCCATCTGGGCCTTGGCAAAGGCAAGTCCCAAGGTCGAGTCAACGCCCATGACCTCGCCGGTGGATTTCATCTCCGGGCCGAGGAGGGTGTCGACGTTGGCAAAACGGTCGAAGGGGAATACGGCCTCTTTGACTGCGTAGTGGGAAATTTCCACTTCCTTGGTCAGGCCGAGTTCCGCCAATTTCTTGCCCATCATCACTTTGGTGGCCAATTTGGCCAGCGGCACGCCGGTGGCCTTGCTGACAAAGGGCACGGTCCGCGAGGCCCGGGGGTTGACCTCAAGGACGTAGAGTACATCGTCCTTGACTGCGTACTGGATATTCATCAGGCCGATCACCTTGAGTTCCAGGGCCATGGCCTTGGTGGCGGCCTTGATACGTTCAATCAAGGCCTGTGACAGGGTGTGGGGCGGCAGGACGCAGGCCGAATCACCAGAGTGGATGCCCGCCTCTTCGATGTGTTCCATAATCGCCCCGAGGATGGTGTTTTCACCGTCGGAGATGGCGTCCACATCAACCTCCACCGCATCTTTCAGAAATTTATCGATCAGGATCGGGTGCTCGGAGGAGACGTCGATGGCGGTCCGCATGTACTCCTTCAAGTCATGCTGGTTGTAGACGATCCGCATGGCGCGGCCGCCGAGGACATAGGAGGGACGAACCACCACTGGGTAGGTGATCCGGTCGGCTATGGCCAGGGCATCCTCCGGGGTGCGTGCAGTGCCGTTATCCGGCTGCACAAGGCCGAGCTTCTGGAGGAATTGCTGGAAGCGCTGCCTGTCTTCAGCCCGGTCAATGCTGTCCACCGAGGTGCCGAGGATCTTGACCCCGGCCCGGTGCAGGCCATTGGCCAGGTTGAGGGGGGTCTGGCCGCCGAACTGGACGATGACGCCTTCCGGTTTTTCCGTTTCGATGATATGGAGGACATCCTCGATGGTCAAGGGCTCGAAGTAGAGTTTGTCCGAGGTGTCATAATCGGTGCTGACCGTCTCAGGGTTGCTGTTGACCATGATGCTTTCTATGCCCAGCTCTTCCAGGGCGAAGGCGGCGTGAACGCAGCAGTAATCGAATTCGATTCCCTGACCGATACGGTTGGGGCCGCCACCCAGGATCATGACCTTGCGGTTGTCGCTGGGACGAGCCTCATTCTCTTCTTCGTAGGTGGAGTAATAGTAGGGGGTAAAGGCCTCGAACTCGGCGGCACAGGTGTCCACCAATTTGTATACTGCCTTGATGCCAAGGCGGTCGCGGAGTTCTCGGATATCGTCGGGCGAGGTGCCAGTGAGAAAGGCGAGCTGCTGGTCGGAAAAACCATATTGCTTGGCTCGGTGCAGCAGGTCGTGATCGAGGCCCGAGAACCCTGCTGTGGCGATGACGGCCTCCAGGTCCGTGATCTGTTTCAAGTTCCTGAGGAACCAGGGATCGATAGCGGAGAGGCGATAGATCTCATCGATGGGCATATCCCGTCGCAAGGCCTCGTAGAGATAGAAGAGGCGTTTGGAGCTTGGGGTATGGAGCCCCTGCTCCAGGTCGCGTTGTCTGATCTCGGCGAGGTTGAACTTCTTTCCGGCGCCAAAGCCTGTGCAGCCGATTTCCAGGGAGCGCATCCCCTTTTGGAAGGCCTCTTTGAAGGTCCGGCCAATGGCCATGGTTTCGCCCACCGACTTCATGGCCGTGGTCAGCAGGTCTTCTGCCTCAGGGAATTTCTCAAAGGTCCAGCGCGGGATCTTGACCACGCAATAGTCGATGCTGGGCTCAAATGAGGCGTAGGTCTCGCGGGTGATGTCGTTGGTGATTTCGTCCAGGGTGTAACCCACGGCGAGTTTGGCCGCGATCTTGGCGATGGGGAAACCGGTGGCTTTGGAGGCCAGGGCGGAGCTGCGCGAGACCCGGGGGTTCATTTCGATGACCACCAGCTCGCCATCAGCGGGGTTGACGGCGAATTGGACGTTGGACCCGCCGGTCTCCACGCCGATCTCGCGGATAATGGCGATGGCGGCGTCCCGCATGTCCTGGTATTCGCGGTCAGTAAGGGTCTGGGCCGGGGCCACGGTGATCGAGTCGCCGGTATGAACCCCCATGGCATCGAAGTTTTCGATGGAGCAGATGATGACCACATTGTCATTCTTGTCCCGCATGACCTCGAGTTCATACTCTTTCCAGCCCAGCAGGCTGCGTTCGATCATGACCTCGGAGTTGAGGCTGAGGTCGAGTCCGGCCGTGCAGAGGGCCTCGAGTTCGTGGTGGTTGTAAGCCACGCCGCCGCCGGTGCCGCCCAGGGTGAAACTGGGGCGCACGATCAGGGGGAAGCCAATGTCGTCGCCGGCCTTTTTGACTTCGTCCATGGTGTGGACGATGGCGCTCTCCGGGACATTCAGGCCGATCTTTTTCATGGCGGCCCGGAATAGATCACGGCCTTCCGCCTTCTTAATCACGTCGACATTGGCGGCCAGCATCTCCACCCCGAATTTGTCGAGTACCCCCATTTCTGCAACTTTCAGCGCAGTGTTGAGGCCGGTCTGTCCACCCAGGGTGGGGAGCAAGGCATCGGGGCGTTCCTTCTCGATGACCTTGGCGACCATTTCAGGGGTAATCGGCTCGACGTAAGTCTTGTCGGCGATCTCCGGGTCGGTCATGATGGTTGCCGGGTTCGAGTTGATCAAGACCACGTCGTAGCCTTCCTCTTTCAAGGCCTTAACCGCCTGAGTTCCAGAATAGTCGAACTCGCAAGCCTGGCTGATGATGATTGGTCCGGAACCGATGATCAGTATTTTTTTGATGTCTGTGCGTTTAGGCATGGAAGTCGTTAGTCCCTTTCAAGTGTGTGCTGTCAAGTCGCGAGCAAGGTGAATAAAGTCCAAATGGTCGTACGCTGGTGCTCGCCGGTGTGCTGGCTGTTATTTCATCAGGTCGATGAAACGGTCGAACAGATAGAGGGAGTCGTGGGGGCCAGGGGCATTCTCCGGGTGATATTGGACTGAGAACGCTGGGTGGCGTTTGTGGCGCATCCCCTCGACGCTGGTGTCGTTGAGGTTGATATGGGTCAGCTCTACCGCGTCCGGATCAAGGCTATTCATGTCCACGCAGAAGCCATGGTTCTGGGCAGTGATTTCAATCTTGCCGGTGGTGAGATCCTTGACCGGCTGGTTGGAGCCGCGATGGCCGAATTTTAATTTGTACGTCGTGCCGCCATAGGCAAGCCCAAGAATTTGATGGCCTAGGCATATGCCGAAGATTGGCTTTTTCCCCAACAGGGCGCGGATGGTTTCCACCACGCCTGGGACGCCGGCTGGGTCTCCAGGGCCGTTGGACAGGAAGATGCCGTTCGGGTTCATGGCTAAAATTTTCTCGGCCGAGGTCTGGGCAGGCACCACCTGGATCCGGCATCCCCGCGCGGCAAGGTGGCGCAGTTGGTTGTACTTAAGGCCATAGTCCAGGGTGACAACTTTGTAGGCTCCAGGCCCAGCGCTGCTGAAATTCGAGCCGGGAACCGGTCCGTTGTCGGTCCAGCCATAGGGTTCCTGGCAGGTGACGGCGCTGACCATGTCGTTGCCAACAAGCCCCGACCAGGATTGAGCCCTATGCACCAAGGAGGCAGGGTCGAGATCAACCGTCGAGACGATGCCCTTCAAGGCGCCTTTTTCCCGGATGTGTTTGGTGAGCGCCCTGGTGTCGACCCCTTCGATGCCGAGGACCTGATGGTTGCGAAGGAAATCCGCCAATGTGGCCTGGGAACGGAAATTACTCGGCACAGCGTTGTATTCCTTGACCAGGAAGGCGCCGGGGTGAATTGCGGCAGATTCCATGTCGTCATCGTTCACCCCATAGTTGCCGATCAAGGGGTAGGTCATAGTGACAATTTGGCCTTTATAGGATGGGTCGGTCAGGATTTCCTGGTAGCCGGTCATGCCGGTGTTGAAGACGATTTCGCCGACAGCCTCTCCCGGGCCGGTGAACGATCTGCCACTAAAGGTCCTGCCATCTTCCAGGGCAATAAGCGCTTTCATAGAGTTTTCCAAGTGTTATAGTGTCGAGTTGTGGGGGCGTTTGTCCAAGGCATGGCAGATAATGTCTGCCTGCCGTGTGGCAGAGCCCTGCTGGGCCAAGGCAATGGTCGCCGCCCTTTGTCCGGCCTGCTGGTAACTATCGTGATGATGGTGAAAATACAATATTCTTGCAACAAGTTCTTGCGTATTTTGGACGAGAAAACCGGCATCTTGTCCTTCGAGCATACTGCGCGCGTCATTGAAGTCGCTCATGTGCGGACCGAACAATGGGGGTTTGCCCCAGAACGCCGGTTCCATGATATTGTGGCCACCCCGGTCGACCAAACTGCCGCCGCAGAAAACATAGGTTGCTATGGAGTAGAGATTGGCTAGTTCTCCCATCTGATCGACTAGGATAATCGGTTTCTCATGTCGACTGCCAGTCATGGCGCTCAGTAGGCAGAAGTGAATGCCTTGTCCTCGCCAGTCCGTCATGATTTTATCAAGACGCTCAAGGTGCCGTGGGGCGACAATCAACACAAGATCCGGTATTGCTGTGGCCAGCGTCCTGAACGCCTCGAGTATTAGTGCCTCCTCGCCAGAATGAGTGCTACCCGCGATGAAGACGCGTTGGTGGGGTTTCAACCCCAGCAAGCATTGGTAATGAGTTATGACTGATGCTCGGTGTTCGTTGCCTCTCGTTTCCTGTTGGCCGGAGGGCAAGGAGACAATCGGCGTGAGATGTTGGTCGTATTTGGCGTTGCCGTGGACTTGAATTTTTTCTGGTTCCAAGCCCAGGGCCAGATAGCGCTCCCGGTCAAGTCGCTGGATTACCGAGGCCGCATTGAAACAGCGGACGACCTGCCGCATGAAGTCAGAAATTTTCGAGTATCGTCTGAAAGCGTTCTCGGACAGGCGACCGTTTAATAGAAGTGTAGTAATGCCATGATCTCGCATCAATCGTAGCGTATTGGGCCACAATTCTGTCTCGAGGCATATATATACGCTCGGGGTCAATTTGTTGATAAAACGCTCGACAACCCATGGTAAATCGATAGGGGCATAGAGGCAGAGCGCCACGCCTGCAAGTTGTTTTGTAGCAGCAAGGTAGCCTTGCGCAGTGACGGTGGAGACGATAATATCGGCTCTAGTGTCGCGTTGGCGAAGGGTGGTAATTAAGGCTTTTGCCGCCTGGACTTCACCGACAGAAGCTGCATGAAACCAGAGACGCTGTGGGTGGTTCCATGGATGCGGAGGGGTGAAGACGCCGAAACGTTGCCAGAGGTCAGTTAGGGGCTTTCTCGTTATCAGGCGACATGTGACAAATATTGGCATGACAGTGAGAGTCAGTAGCCAGCCTAATACGGTGTACAGTCTATAATACAAGATAACCAGCAACCTCTGAGGACTCACACTGTTGCGGCGAGTTACACGTCTGTACTCACAACCTATTGAAATGACATTCCGCAAAAAAACTGATCAATGTAACCTGGAAATTATGGATTCGTCAACCTGAAATAGCAGCGTTTATGCGAGCATGCGGCAAGGCAGCCAAGGCCAAGCCCTCCGGGCGTTTTCGCTGGTCGCAGCCTTGCCTGCCTCACCTCCCCATGCAGACCGGAAAATGCCGGAGGCGAGGGCGGGAACCCAACGCCACGTCTCCGCGGGGCATTTGTTCTTGAGCGTGACTGGTTTCAATAGCCTAGACTGGCCTAAACAGCTACCCCAACCAAATCCACGCAAAACGTCGCGAACCCCAAAAAGGACAATTCAGGCTACACGCCCAACCAATACGGAACGTTTACTGGCGTAGTATCATGACTAGTCCCGAAAGCAAATTTAACATGACGTCTTTTTCTCCCTCTCTTTTAAGATCTCTCGCCACTTCGTCAGGCGATCCTTGACTATCGCCTCATGTCCCCGGTTGGTGGGATGGTAATAGCGCCGTCCCGCCAACTCCGGCGGCAGATGGTCCTGTGCCACGAGCGCGTCTTCCTGGTCATGGGCATATTGATAGCCCTTGCCGTAGCCGATTTCTTTCATCAATTTGGTTGGCGCGTTGCGTATGTGGAGCGGCACCGGCAGGCTGCCTGTTTTTCGAATGTCTCCCATCACCTGATTGTAGGCCGCGTACACGGCGTTGCTTTTTGGCGCGGTGGCGAGGTAGATAACGACCTGGGCCAGCGCCAATTCGCCTTCCGGCGTCCCCAGGGTATGATAGGAGTCCCGGCCATTGATGGCAATGGCAAGTGCCTGGGGGTCGGCATTGCCGATATCCTCCGAGGCGAAGCGGATCAACCGCCGGGCGATGTAGAGCGGCTCCTCGCCCGATGCCAGCATCCGGCACAGCCAGTAGAGGGAACCGTCCGGGTCACTGTCGCGCAGGCTCTTGTGCAGGGCCGAAATCAGGTTGTAATGTTCCTCGCCATCCTTGTCGTAGCGTAGGCTACGGCGTTGAAAGGCCTCCTCCGCCGTGGCCAGGGTCAGGGTCAAGGTCCCACTGCTATCGGGTGCGGCGAGGGATGCGGCGATCTCCAAGCTATTCAAGGCTATGCGGGCATCGCCATCCGCCATCCGCACCAGATGAGTCAATGCCTCTTCCTCGACAGTGATCTCCATATCGCCCAGGCCCCTCTCCCGATTGGTCAACGCCTGATGGATGATGGCGGCCAGATGGTCGTCGGACAGCGGCTCGAGGATCAAGACCCGGCAACGGGAGAGCAGTGGGGCGATAACATGAAAGGACGGATTTTCGGTGGTGGCGCCAATCAGGGTTAGGAGACCGCTTTCCACATGGGGCAGGAAACCGTCCTGCTGGGCCTTGTTGAAGCGGTGGATCTCGTCGACGAAGAGGATGGTCTGGGTGCCGTCCCGGTCGCGTACGACTTGGCTGTCTTCGACGATTTTCCTGATGTCCTTGACTCCGGAGGTCACCGCCGAGAAGAAGACGAAGTTGGCGCCGCTCAGGCTGGCCAGCAAGCGGGCGAGGGTGGTTTTGCCGACGCCGGGAGGCCCCCAGAGCAGCATTGATGGCAGCTGGCGCTTGTCAAGGAGCCGTCCGAGGATTTTGTCTTTGCCGATCAGGTGCTCCTGGCCGATAAATTCGGCAAGGGCCTGGGGACGCATTCGCTCGGCAAGAGGAGTGGTAGCCAAAGTCATGCCGGTATGTTGGCAGCGACGAGGCTGCTGAGGCGATCAGCCAGACGTTCGGCTGAAAAAACCAGGGATTCCAGGTCGAGATAGGAGAGGACATGGCGGTCGAAGAGGATCTTGACCTGTGCCGCGAATTGGTCTTCCGGCGCTTCCTCCCAGTAGAGGATACGCTGCGGGACCATGGGCAGGACCGGGCAGGTGGCGGCAAGGGTAGCTCCCTGGTCATCTGCGTCTTGGCCATCGATAGCGGCAATGGCGGCCTTCACCCTGGCCTGCGGTTGTTCGCTGAACAGCCGGGCCAGCCGCTCTTCGCAGTAGGTGGCCAATGTCTTGATCTTGGAGATGGAGTTGGGCAGACTCTCCATGCCGACCCAATCGCGAGCCGGCGGGTGGCCGCCGCCGCTGGCCACATAGTTGTAGAGGAGAATCTGGTCTCTGGGATCCTCCGGCTCTGTGCCGTCGATCAGCACTCGCGTTTTGGATAGGAGCACCTCCTGTCCGAGGTAGCGGAAGGCGAGGGTCTCTCCCGGCTCTGGCTGGGGCCTGACGCCGAGGCAGGGGGCAATGAGTTGAAAGTCCAAGGGGCTGATTTTTTCCTTCAGTGAGGCGATAAACTCAAGATCCTTGCTCTTCTGGTCTTTGAGTCGAGGAATGTCGGCGGCGATGTCAAGGCCAGAGAGGTCAATGAAAGGGCATTGGCCAGGGTCCAGGCCGGTCTTGATCACCGCAGCGCCAAAGGCCAGGCAGGAGGGGAAGCCGCATTGCCGGCAATTTGTCTTCGGGGTGCGTTTGACAAGGTCAAGTGGCGAGAGTTTAGACATTGATGTGTTTATCTTGGGATGAGTCTCTGGAAGCCGCTTGATAGGAGATTCATAGGCCGGGAGAGACCATGTCTGGCATATGCGACAGGGGTTCCTGACTACTTGCCGATGGTACTCCTTGGTCCTTCCTTCGGCCCATGGCCGCATATCCTGATTTTTGTATCCTTTTGGTTCTCACTTTTCTGGACACTCATACAAAGCCGACCACGGCGGTGATATTATCCTTGCCGCCGGCCTCGTTGGCCGCGGCGATGAGCTGGTCGCAGGCCTCCTCAGGGGTTGCGGCCTGGCTGAGGATGGTCGCCAGGCTGCTGTCCGGAAGCATGGACCATAACCCGTCCGAGCAGAGGAGGACGCGATTTCCTGCTGCCACCTGGGTGATGGTGCAGTCCGGGTCTTCCGGAAACGGGAAGCCCAAGGCCCTGCTGACCACATGACGGGTGACTTTGGCAGTGCCGGAAGTCTGTGTCTGCCAGGCGGTCCCTCGAGAGACTTCGGCGGCGTAGGTGTGGTCCCGGGTCAGTTGCAGGAGGTCATTGGCCAGGAGGTAGGCCCTGACATCGCCGACGTGACAGGTATAGAGTAGACCATGGTCGACGTAGCCCATGATAAAGGTTGAGCCCATGCCTGAGTAATCCTCACTCTCGCAGGCCTTGCTCATAACCTTTTCGTTGACGTGGCGCAAGCCGTGGATCAACAGGTGGCGGATCTCGTTCTGGTTGCCAGCCGCTTTGCGCAGGGAGTCATCTGCCAGTAGCTGCACCATTGCCTCAATGGCGGTGCGGCTGGCGACTTCGCCGGCTTTGTGGCCGCCCATGCCGTCGGCCACCATCATCAGGTTGCGGTGGGGCAGGATGGCGAAGCTGTCCTCGTTATTGAGGCGGACCTTGCCGGTGTCGGTGCGTCCAAACATGCCCACGTGCGGATGGTGCAGTCGGAAGAGGCGTTTAAGAAAAGTCCAGATCATAGATCACCATCCACACGATTATAGCGCCATCGTTGCGCCCGGCCAAAAAGATGTGGGGTTTGGCCCCCATGGTCAGACTGCGGATACCGTCGCCGCCACCGTCCAAAGTGTGCAGGCAACGCCCGGATTCGATATCCCACACCTTGATCAGGTCGTCGTCACCGGCGCTGAGGAAGTGGGTGTTGTCCTGCATCATGATGGCGGCGTTAACCGCGTCCTCATGGGGTTCCAGCGTGGTAATCTGTCTACCGCTCTTGCGGTTCCAGATCTTGACGAGCCGATCCTTGGCGCCGGAGAGGAAGAGGTTGCCGTCGGCGGATGGCGACAGCAAGGTCACGGGCATGGCATGGGCGGGCAGGAGCCTCAGGCATTCGCGGCTGCCCTTATCCCAGAAGCAGATGGTGCCATCCTCGTAGCCGGCAACGCTGTCCGGCGATTTGTCCTGGTGGAGGATACACCTGACGGCGACATTTTTGGCGGCGCGTAGGGTGGCTGATTTTCCGGTGGCAAGGTCGATGGTCACGATGACGCCGCTGGTGTGCCCGTAACTGAACGTTGCCCCGTCTGGGGAGAAGGTCAAGGCCGTCACCTTGTCCGTTAGCGGGATCGATCTGAAGACGGTTGCGGTCTTGAGCGTCAGGAGGTGGACGGCAGTAGGAGTGGCCAGGGCGAGGAGTCCACGGGTGGCATTTATCGCAAGGGCCGAGACGTCATTGTAGGCCTCCAGGGCCGTGGGTTTGTGTTTGTCCCCCAGGCCACGGAGGATGATTTTTCCTGATGCGTCGAGATAGGCGACACGGTTTGTCCTTGGCAGCAGGATTGGGCAGAAGACCGGAGAGCCGGTGGGAGGCAGTGTCTTCAGTCGGATCACGCTTTTGACGCTTTTTCTGGTCCCTTTAGCAAGGAGTTGCTCATAGACGGAGAGGAAGGTTCGGTCCTTGCGGAAGCCGATATTTCCCCAGCTGCGGCTCAAGATGTCGTGGCAACTCTGATACTGCCCTTTGGCCAGGAGGTCGCTGATGTTGCGCTGGGTGGCCATGTGGAGCTGGCTGGCGCGGAAGACATCGGCAGAGTTCTTCGGGAGGCAGAGGCTATATTCCGGCATCGCTACCGGTGGTATTGGCGGTGCGGCGCCGGAGGGCGGGGGGGAGGCCGCGGCCTTGAGCGTTGAGGCCAGGGCCTCGAGCAGGGGGGCCTTGGGTAAGCGCTGGCGGATGGCCTCGAGCTGCCGGTAGAGGTAGGACGGGGTGGCACGATTGTCTTGCCAGCGGAGCAGGATATGGTTGAAGATGGCCTCTGGCAGGGCGTCGTTGATCTCCAGGGCCTGGGCGAGGCAGGCGTCAGCTTCTTTGGTTTTTCCCAATTCAAGGAAGGAGACGGCCCGGTTGTTGAAATTTTCTGCTTCAAGGTCAGTGAAGTCGATTTCCATGTACGGGCAGTCGACCCGGAACAGTTCGATATGGGCCTGGTTGAGATCGTGGCGCAGTTCCGAAAAGTTTTGGTAACGATTTTCCGGAGCAAAGGCCACCGATTTTTTGAGGAGGTGGATCAGCACCGGCGGAAATGAGGGTGTCCCCGGCGGCGGGGTAGGGTGCAGGGGCTCGGGGATCTGGTTGTTTTTGTAAGGCTTGCGGCCGCAGAATATCAGCCAGAGGCAGATGCCGAAGGAGAAGATGTCGGCCCGCCGATCCACATTATGGGTGTCGCGGAATTGCTCAGGGGAGGCATAGCCGGGAGTGCCACGGAAACCGACGGTTCCTTCGCTGTCGGGGGATGCGTCGGCCAGGGCGGTTGATTGAGTGTCGGGGGCGGATTTGGCGATGTTCTGGACGATCCCGAAGTCGGTAATCTTGACCAGGGCGTTCTTGGTGACCAGGATGTTCTGCGGCTTAATGTCCCGGTGGATGATGCCTTTGGCGTGGGTGAACTCCATACCGTGACAGAATTGAATCGCCATGGACAGCGCGGTGCGCAAGTCGCGGCAGCGGCCGGACTTGATCCAGGAACTCAGGTCCCCGCCGTCGACAAACTCGATGAAGAGGTGGGGGATGCCGTTGATGGATTGCACGAAGAAGCAGGTGGCGACATTGGGGTGCATGCCCATGCGCACCCAGCTGTCCGCCTCGGTAAAGATTCGCTTTGCCCCTTCCTGATCGGCGACGACTTCAGGGCGGGGGACCTTGATGGCCACTGGGATGTGCCAGCCCAGGTGTTGGGCGATGTAGACCTTGCCCATGGCCCCGCTGAAGACCTGCTCTACCTGGTAACGTTCTAGAATCGTGTCGCCAGGTTGCCATTTGGTTTCTTCCGGCAGCGGGGTCGGAGGAGGCTGAGGGCGGGCGGGTTTGAATTTGTCAAGGAGACGCGTCAGCATGCGGCGAGGGGGTTAGTCGAAACGTAGGGTTGTCCCTCTGATGGAGATGAGGTCGCCGGGGCGAAGGGTGTATTCCGCGCTGATTTTGGTGTTGTTGATATAAGTCCCGGCCCATGAGCGCTGGGGGATCAGGATAAAAGCAGTTTCACGTCTGATGATGTAGGCTTGGGTCTTGGCCACCAGCCAGCCTGGGATCACCATGTCGCAGCCGGGGTCTTTCCCCAGTTTGATGCTGTTGGTCCCGCCCAGGGCCAAGGTCTGGGGCGATGCGCCTCCGCGCACCACGGTGAGTCTGGGGCCGGCGGCCTTGACCCTGCCTTGCGGTGCTGATTGAGGCGGTTTCTTGGCGCCGACGAACACTGTCGCCTCGTCAAGGTCCATGGTGTTTACCGAGACGGAATTGGCTACCTTCGGCGTTGCTTCTCCGTGCCGGGACGCTGGCGTGAGCGAGAACTTGCCGAAGGTGATGGTGTCATTTTCGGAAACCGGTTCGTCGACGTCGATTCTCTTGCCATTGACGAAGCTACCGTTGGTACTTCCCATATCCGAGACAAAGTAGATACCGCTGTTCATGGAGATGGAGATATGCTGCCGGGAGATGGCGGTATTGTCGAGGGAGATGTCGCACTCTTTGCCCCGGCCAATGGTGATGGTCTGGCCTTCCCGGATGGAAAATGTCTTGATGATGGTGTCATGTAGCGTGATGGTCCAATCTGCCATGGTCGATCCCCTTAGGAAGACAGAGTTCTGAAAACAGGAGGCAGAATTCAAGATTCCGTGTCCTGGTAATCACTTCCCATGAGCGTAGCATAATTTTAGTAGTCAATTAAGGAAAAAATACGCTATTCTTTAGTAAGTGCCAGGTGTTGAGAACAAGTTGCCATAAGGCGAGGTGGCTTATGGCAACTCACTCGATTCTTTTCAGGGCCTATCCGCCATGACATACGTAATGTGTAGGCAAGCGTTTGAATAATTCCGTCAACCCCATGTCCACCAGCAATAGCCCAGTCCTGCGGATGATCGATCAAGCAACAGACTATCCCGTTGCGAGGCTTTCCGATATCTTTGCCCGCCTCAACATGAGCGAATTGCCCGCCCTGTCGCAGAACGTGCAGGAGCTCATCGCCATGACCGACAGGCCAAACGCCAGCAATTCAGATCTCTCCCGGTTGATTCTGCAGGATTACTCTCTGGCGGGCAAGGTTCTGCAGGTTGCTAATTCGGCATACTATTCCCAAGGGCGCTCATGCGGGACCGTTTCCAAGGCGGTGGCAACCCTCGGGTTCAATGCCATCCGGAATTTGGCCGTGGGTATTGGTCTGTTTGAGGATTTTTTCAACTCGGGCGTGGATACGGATGCGGCATTGTCTATCGTGACTCGCTCATTTCTGGCCGGATACCTGGCGCGTCGCTTGGGGGCTCGGACAATCCCCAAAGGAGACGCGGAAGAAGTCTTCCTCTGCTCATTGTTCTATCATTTGGGCAAGGTCGTCCTTTGTCTGTACCTCCCGGTAAGCTATCGTGATATTGAAGCGAAAATTGAGACGGGGGTGGCGGAGGTCTTGGCCTGTCAGGAAGTCTTGGCCGGTCTCACCTTGCGGGAGGTCGGTATTGAGGTGGCCAGGTTCTGGAATTTTCCAGAGGAATTGATCAGGGTGATGGAGATTGGCAAGGAGACTGGTCTTGGCGGTTCCCAGGAAGCGGGGCCAGATGCCTCTCTTGCCGGGCTGATCCATTTTGCCAATACCTTTGTCGATAGCCTCTGCGATGGCTCGGACTTGCAGTCGCTTTTTAAGCGGCATGGGGCGATGCTATCGCTGGGGCCCGCGGAGGTGTGCGACTCCATGGGCCGATGTGTCGATGAGGCAGAGAAAGCCACCAGATTTCTCCGCGCCGGAGTGGCCAAGCTGAAATTGCGCACCAGGCTGCGGCATCTCGAGGTGAACGCAAGACGCGGGGTGCTGAATTCAGACACTCCTGGAGAGCAGGAGAAGCTGCCGAACCGGGCGGGGCAGAGTCCCGTGGAATTGCGGCAGTTTTTCTCCTCGTTGCACGATCACAACGAGCACAGGCCGGTGAAGACGGTTGAGGATTATAGGCAGGAGCTCAGGCAACTGATGCGCGGCGACTTTGCGCTGATGGACTTTTATGAGCTTCTTTTGGCGGCCTATCAACATGGGCTTGGCGTTGACCGGGTGATCCTGGCCAGTGTCAACGCTCTTTCCGTCAAAGAGACCCTGGTAGGAAGACTGGGCGTTGGCGATATTGGCCAAGAGCAGGTCAAGAGGCTTGAGTGCCCGCTCGAGGCAGGGAGTCAATGCCCCATGTCCATTGCCATGGTGATGGGGAGGGACATGCTGATCCCCGCCCAGAAGACTGGAGCCTTTTGCAGTGGTTTGCAGGAGCTGGTCCAAGGCCGAACGGTCTATCTTCTGCCGGTCTGTGTCCATGGCAAGGCAGTCAGTATGGTGTATCTTGATCGGAGCGTCGAGCAACCGCTCCTTGAGGCAGAGGCGATCCGGACGGCACGTCAGTTGCGAGACCTGGCGGCGTTGGCCATCACAAAAATCAGAACACGCCCCTGAACGGACGAGGAAAAATGCCATGACAGAGCAGCAAAACGTCAGTCAGCCATCGGCCAGCCTGTCTGAAATATTTGCCAAGATCAACATGAGCGAACTCCCTGCCATGTCTCATAACGTGCAGGACCTGATTTCTCTGACCAGCAGCAGCCGTTCGGGAAGCGCTGAGTTGACCCGGGTGATACTGAAGGATTTCTCGCTGACCAACAAAGTGCTGCAGATTGTCAACTCCGCCTACTACGCCATGGGACGGGCATGCAACTCCATTTCCAAGGCTGTCACCATTCTTGGTTTTGATGCTATTCGTGATATGGCCATGGCCATAGCCCTGTTCGAGGACTTCGTCAAGTCCGGCGCTGATAAGGACGGAATCAGCAAAATTTTGACAAAGGCGTTCCTGAGCGCCTTGCAGGCCCGAGATTTGGTGGTGAGCAGCGGACTTAATGTGTCTCCGGAGGAGGCCTTTATCTGCACCTTGCTGCATAATCTCGGCAAGATTATCGTGTGTATCTATCTCCCGGATAAGTACCGGGATATTGAAGCTAAAATCGAGGCCGGGGCGCCGCAGGGCGCCGCCTGTCGAGGGATTCTGGCCGGTATTACCTACCAGGAGATCGGCGTTGAGGTGGCGAAGTTCTGGAACCTCTCTGAGAAGGTGGCCGGCGCCATGAACCCGGAGCCAGAGGCGCCAAAGCACAAGTACGACAGCGACGGTTTTCTGCAAAACCTGTCGCATTTCAGCAACACCTTTGTCGACAAGGTCTGTGACGGCGCAGACATGGAGGAGTTGTTTCAGCACTATGGCGGGCTCTTGTCGGTGGACCCCAAGGAGGCGATTGAACGTTTCAATCAGGCAATTACGGTGTCTGAAACCGTTTCCGATGCCATTCGTTATGGACTCACCAAGCTCAAGGTCAAGAGTCGGTTGCGAAATGTCGAGGCGAACGCCAAACGCGGGGTCTTGAACTCCGACAAGCCTGAAGATCAGCACGAGAGGAAGAGCAGCAGGCCGGGGCAGGCGTTGGAAGAGAGTGGCGCCAAGGAGGCGGAGACCCTGGACGAGTTGCCAGTCAGCACCGATAAATCGGTCAATGACTTTATCAGGGATATCACTGAGACCCTGATGGGACATTTCGACCTCAATGATTTTTATGCCAATCTCCTGGAGGCCCTTTACCGGGGAGTGGGCTTTGATCGGGTCATTCTAGCCATTATCAATAGGCAACCGGCCAAGGTCTCTTTGGTTGGGCGTTTCGGCCTGGGGGAAATCGATCCTGACGGTGTGAAGAAGTTCGAGCATGTCCTCGCCCCGCAGAGCCCCTATGCCATCCCGAATTCACTGTTGCACGGAAAGGACATGATGATTCCTGCCAATAGGGCTGGCGCCTTCCCCGACGACTTGCACTACCTGGTCAATGAGCGGACCGTCTATCTGTTTCCCATCACCATCGATGGCAAGGGGATCGGTTTGATCTACCTCGATCGCAAGGCAGCCCGCCCTTTGCTCGACAAGGACATGGTCAAGGCGGTCCGCCTGTTTCGTGACTTTGCCGTGATGGCGATCCGTAAGATCCGTAAGTGTTGATGGGGATTAGTTCGGCAGTCAGAGTCTTAGGATTGTGAGGCCGTTTTAGTTGTTGTCGTTTTGGGAGGAGGCAGAAAAAAATGGTTTTATGTTGCCGAGGTCGCTGCTCTTTACTTATTTCCCTTTGACTGTAAATTCGGTCCCTGACTCTTGTCCGTTGCGTCTCATAGTTCTTTGTCCAGGCGTTCGATGTCGGCGAGCAGGGTCTTGGCCTTGACCAAGATCGGCGGGTCAACCGTCGGATCGCCGAGGGTGGCGGTCAGGTGATATCTCGCATTCTTTGCGTCTCCCTCCAGCCAGAAGTGCCGGCCAAGGTAGTAGTGGCCAACCCCCTTCCTCCCCATATTCGTTTCCAGATTGCCAACAGTCCGCTGCAGCATGGCATGGTCCGGAAGTTCCGGCAACAGGTCTTGGTAGAGCGCTAAGGCCTTTTTTTGTTCTCCCTGCTGTTCCAAGGCCTGCGCCATGGTGTATTTGGTATATAAGGAGCGGGAGTCGGCGGCCTGGCTGGCGTTGAGGAGTGGCAAGGCCTCTTGGAGCCGGCCACTTTGGAGATAAAGCGCCGCTAGGTCAGTTTTGAGGATGGGCCGGTCGGGGTAGGCGGCAATCACCGATTTGAGCAGGGTCTCGGCCTTGGCGTAATCAGCGCCGTTTTGGGCGATGAGGGCCAGTCCGTACTGGGCCATGACGCTCTGGAGGTCTTTGCCTTCTTCAGCCTTGCGGGTAAAGAGGGCGCGGATAGTCGAGGGATCCTTGGTGGCTACCGTGACTCGCTGTTTTACCCTAAGGAAGGAGAAGTCATCGCTGGCCTTGTAGGTCTTGCCCTGGCCTGCGTTCATGATCAGATCCTGAACATAGCCTAAACGCTGTTTCGGTTCTGGGTGGGTCAAGAGGTAGGGCGGAATATTGGCCGTCCTGTAAACGCTGATCCGCTGCATCTTGCCCAGCATGGATTCCATGCTCACCGGATCGCTCTCCATGGCTTGCATCCACTTGAAGGATAGCCGGTCTGCCTCCTCTTCGTCCTCGCGGCTGAACTTCAGGTTCATGGCGGCGTTGGCGGCCATGGAGCCGGTGACCAGAGCCTGGGACAGAGCCCCGCCGCCCATGGCGATGCCGGCGATCAGGAGGGCGGCGGTACCGATGCTGGTCTTGGCGCTCTTGCTAATCCGATCGGAAATGTGCCGGCTAGTCACATGCCCGCACTCGTGGGCCATGACGCTGATCAACTCGCCCTCGCTGTTCATGGCCTCGATCAGTCCCGAGTGGATAAAGATGAGCCCTGACGGAGCGGCAAAGGCGTTGAACTCTTTGTCGCTGATGACGAAGAAATGGTAGTCAAAGTATTGCGGCCCGGCAACAGTGAGGATCCGGCGTCCGACATCATTGATATATTGGGTGACATCCGGGTCGTCAATGACGTGAAAACTCTTGCGGACCAAGGTCAGCAGCTTCTCTCCGACCTCTTTTTCCTCTCCCACTGAAAAGGCTTGGCTGGTTGATGTAGGCAGAGGCAATGGCATGATGCCGGCCAGGAAGGCGAAGAGCGCGACAAGGGTGATTGGTGTTTTGAATTTGGGCATGGAAATCCGGCTCATCGGCATTGTAAGAGGATTTGGTCAGAGTTTGTATGGGGGCAGCCAGTAGGGAGGATGAGGGATATTATATGCGAAGAAAGGTCAACAATTCCTTGTGTTGATTATTTCTGACAAGGAGAAATAAAAGAGTCTTGGTTTAAACTATAAAAAGCACCTTCAGTATTGGGCTTTTCTGGTTGGTAGTATTGAGTCTGCGGGTTCTATCTCGCCTAGCCGCTTGGCCAGCGCTTGGCAAGAAAAGCAAGGCCTCACGGCCTGTTCACTCCACGCTCTGCAGGTATTCGATCTCTTCCGCCTCGTGCCAGGCCAGAAAGCGCACGGGCCTGCCGCAACACTCCACCTCGGCCATCGCCTCTTTGGAAAAGACCAGGGCAAACGGCGCATCGGGGTATTTTTGCAGAAATTTCCGCAGGCCATCGGGAGCGGCAGGAGTGGCAAGATGGTACTTCACCTCCACCGGCACCGGCACTCTGTTCTTGAGCAGGATGAAGTCCACCTCGTCGCCCTGCCGGGTGCGCCAGAACTTGACCTCCATGTTCACCTTCAGCTGTTTGACGATCGCCAGGGCCACGAACGACTCGATGATCGTCCCCCGGTCCTGGCGGTCTTCCAGGGTAGAGTAGTCGCTCAAGATGCAGTTTCTGATCCCGGTGTCGTAGAGGTAATACTTTTTCACTTTTTTCAGTTCGTTGGCCAAATTACGGGAGTAACTGTCGACGGGAAAGCAGACATAGGTCTGGGCCATCAGTTCGAGATGGTGTTTGATTGCCGGCTCCGAAAGCCCTACCTCACGGCCTAGGGCGGCAACGGAGACCACCTGTCCCTGATTCTGGGCCAGGCAGTAGAGGAGGGTGTTGAAGGCCCGGACATTCTCCTCTTTAATGAGCGCCTTGATATCCTTGAGGAGATAGGTCTGCAACACGTTCTTCAGGAGCGCCATCTTGCCGGCGGCCCCTTCTTCGTGGATCAGGCCGGGCAACCCGCCGAAGCGCAAAAACTCGGCAAAGGAGTGGCTGGGCAGCTGCCGTAATTCACCGTCTGTCAACGGATGGATGATGCTCAGCCGGAACCTCCCGGCCAGGCTCTCCTTCAAATGTTTGTGGATCTCCAGGGATGACGAGCCGGAGGCGAAAATCTTCACCGGGATGCCGGAATCGTAGAGGACCTTGAAGATGCGGGTGGCGTTTTTCAGGTAGTGGAACTCGTCGAGGAACAGCACGTCGGTGTCTGTCTCCTTGAGTTGCCGGATGAGTTGCGCCTCGTCGCCACGAAATTCGCGCAGGTCATCGGGGTCTTCCAGGTTGTGGAACTGAACTTTGAGCCCCTTATTACGGCACTCCTCCGCGAGCTGACGGAGGAGAAAGGTCTTGCCGACTTGGCGAGGGCCGATGAGGATAGAGATAAACGGTTTGTTAATCTCAAGCGCTAACTCTTTGTAAACATGACGGTTAATATTCATGCGCACAATTATAAACCACTGCTTTAGAATTGTAAAGAGGCGATAGGCAAAGCGCAGGCCTCGGCAAGTTTAAGCGTACCTGCGGGGCGATGATCGCTTGCGCTGACGGACGAGAAATCAATGTTTGCCTACCGGTTCATAGCGAATCATGGACACCACCACATCAATAAAGAATAGGCCCGCCACCAAAGAAGCGATGGTCATCGCCCCCCGCGAGAGCGCGGAGCACAAGGCATTTGTCCAAGCGCTAACCAGTGAAGGGGGATTTTTAAACCACCGGGTCAGGCATTTTCTCTGGCTTCTCAACGCTCACCCCAGGCTTATTTCGTTTCTGCACGTTTGCATTAACCTGGCCAGCAGCCTGAAGTGCCTGAGGGAGCAGGGGATTAGCCTGCACCATTATGACATCCAAGACTGGCAGGAGATGATCTCCTGGGCCAAAGAGAACACGTCCCTTTTGCGCAAGTCCTTGCCAGAGGGTGTAAAATAGATTGTGTAAATGGCCATGAAGGGGTAGACGGACCGCCACCCCCAACCAGGAGAAAACAATGGCCATTAACGATGAACTGCTCGACCAGCTGATTGCTGGGTATAAGAAACCG
>Ga0233425_10002869_pt1 | contig 32731 bp, 36 predicted proteins | sample Watercolumn_Towu_2_FD_181712 | JGI IMG/M metagenome (GOLD analysis project Ga0233425, IMG submission 181712) | Freshwater microbial communities from Lake Towuti, South Sulawesi, Indonesia - Watercolumn_Towuti2014_140_MG | ecosystem: Environmental > Aquatic > Freshwater > Lake | place... | reverse complement strand
CTGCTCCGCGGAGAGGTTCCCGACGAGCACGGAGAGGCGCCGCGCGACCGCGTCCGCGTCGGCGTCGCCCTCGCCGAACGCGCGCAGCACCGCGGCGCGGATCTTCGCGGTGACTTCCTCGCGCGCGTCGCTCGGCGCGATGGCTCCCTCGATGTGGAGCATCTCCTTCACCGGCCAGAACGTGATGCCCTCGCCGTACGGCAGGCACCGTCCGACGAGCGCGGTGTGGCCCTTCCGCACGATCCAGTCGTCGAGGAGACGGGACTTCCCGATGCCCGCGGGGCCGAAGACGGTGACGAGCGCCGGCCGCCGCTCCTCGTGCACGCGCTCGAAGGTCATGTCGAGGAGGTCAAGCTCGCGCTGCCGCCCGACGAGCGGCGCGCGCAGCTCACCGAACGCGGCATGCGCGGCGGGCACGCGCGTCGTGATCTCCCGCGCCGGGGCCGCCTCGACCCGGCCGATGCCCTTCGCCTCGATCGGCCGTCCGCTTTCGTACGCGACGACGTGCCGCGTGAGCTTCCGTGTCATCGGGTCGACGAGGATCTCGCCGGGGGAGGCCGCGCCCTGGAGGCGCGCAGCGAGGTTCACCGACGGCCCGGTGACGAGGAACTGCCCACCGTCCTCCGCGCCGCCGCTCACGACCTCACCGCTGGCGATGCCGATGCGGATGTCGAACGGGTGGGCCGCATCGGCGTCCATGTGCTCTCGTAGCGCGATGGCGGCGCGGACGGCCCGCTCGGGGTCGTCCTCGTGCGCGGCCGGCACGCCGAACACGGCCATGACCGCGTCGCCGATGAACTTCTCGACCGTACCGCCGTGGGCGGTCAGGATGTGCCGCCACGCGGCAAAGGTGCTGCCGAGCGCCTCTCGGACGATCTCCGGGTCGTGCGCCTCGCCGAAGGCCGTCGAGCCGACGATGTCGGCGAACAGCACCGTGCTGAACTTCCGTTCCTCTCCCACAAGCCCCCCCTCGCGCTCAGCCCTCTATATCACGGGCGCCGAGCGAGCGGACGTCCGTCGGAGCGCGTAGCCTTCGTCCGCTTGGACACGACCATCGAGATGGTCCGCGCACGGGAGGTGCTCGACTCCCGCGGCGATCCGACCGTGGCGGTGGACGTCTTCCTGTCGGGGGGCGCGATCGGGGCGGCGATGGTCCCATCGGGTGCGTCGACCGGGAAGCACGAGGCCGTCGAGCTCCGCGACGGCGGCAAGCGTTATATGGGCAAGGGCGTCCGCACCGCGGTCGGTAACGTCGATGACGTCATGGCGCCCGAGCTCATCGGCGAGGACGCCTCCGACCAGTCGGTCATCGACAGCCTCCTGCGCGAGGTCGACGGGACGCCCGACAAGTCGAAGCTCGGCGCGAACGCGATCCTCGGGGTCTCGCTGGCGTGCGCGCGCGCCGCGGCGAACGCCGTCGGCCTTCCGCTCTACCGCTACCTCGGCGGACCGCTCGCGCGGACGCTGCCCGTGCCGATGATGAACATCCTCAACGGCGGGAAGCACGCGACCGATTCCGCCGACATGCAGGAGTACATGATCGTCCCGCTCGGCACCCCGTCGTTCAGCGAGGCGGTCCGCGCGGGATCCGAGGTCTTCCACCAGCTGAAGGACGAGCTGCACGAGCGCGGCATGGGGACCGGCGTCGGCGACGAGGGCGGCTTCGCGCCGGCGGGCCTCAAGTCGAACGCGCAGCCGATCGAGCTGATCGTCCGCGCCATCGAGCGTGCGGGGTACCGCGCGGGCGACGACATCGCCATCGCGCTCGACCCCGCGAGCAGCGAGTTCTACGCGGACGGCGCGTACAAGCTCGCGCGCGACGGGAAGGAGCTCAGCGCCGACGACCTCGCCGCGCTGTACGCCGAGTGGCACCTGAAGTACCCGCTCGTCTCGGTCGAGGACGGCCTCGCCGAGGACGACTGGGCGGGCTGGAAGACGCTGACGCAGCGGCTCGGCGACCGCCTCCAGCTCGTCGGCGACGACCTCTTCGTCACGAACGTCGAGCGCATCCGCCGCGGCGTCTCCGAGGGCGTTGCGAACGCGGTCCTCATCAAGCTGAACCAGATCGGGACGCTGTCGGAGACGATCGAGGCGGTCGACCTCGCGCACCGCTCCGGCTACGCCGCGGTCATCTCGCACCGCTCGGGCGAGACCGAGGACACGACGATCGCCGATCTCTGCGTCGCGCTGAACACAGGACAGATCAAGACGGGGTCGCTCTCACGGAGCGAGCGCGTCGCGAAGTACAACCGCCTCATGGAGATCGAGCTCGAGCTCGGCGAGGCCGCACGCTATCCCGGGCGCGACGCGTTCCCGCGGTCGCGCCGGGCCTAGCCTTTCTTCGCCGCCCGCTTCGCCAGCCGCGACCGTGTCCGGCGCGCGGCGTTCTTGTGGATCGCGCCGCGCTTCGCGGCCTTGTCGAGCGCGCTCGCGGCGCGGCGGACGACGTCCTCGATGTCGGCGGTCGCCTCGCGCGCGGCCTTCGCCGCCGTGCGGGCGGCCGACCGCGCGAGCGTCTTGATGGTGGTGCGGCGGCGCGTCTGACGGATCCTCTTGAGGGCGCTTCTCTTCTTCTTCGGCATCGGGACGATCGTAAGGCAGGGCGCGCCTTCGCGCTCATACTCGATCCGTGCAGTTGAGCATCGCCCAGGCGTCGCTCGTGATGATCGCGACGCTCGTGGCCAGCCGCATCCTCGGCTGGCTCCGCCTGTCGGTGATCGGCGCGCAGTTCGCCGGCGAGCCCCGGGAGCTCGACGCCTTCCTCGCGGCGTTCCGCATCCCCGACACGATCTTCAACCTCCTCGTCGCGGGCGCGCTCTCGAGCGCCTTCATCCCGGTCTTCGCGGGCTACCTCGCGAAGGAGCGTGAACACGAGGGCTGGCGCGTCGCGTCGAGCGTCATGAACGCGATGCTCCTCGCGCTCGTCGCCCTCTCCGCCGTCATGTGGGTGGCCGCGCCGTACCTCACGCCGCTCATCGCGCCGCAGTACGACGCGGACCAGCTCGCGCTCATGACCGAGCTGACCCGGATCATGTTGGTGAGCCCGATCCTCATGGGGCTGTCCGCGCTCTTCACCGGCGTCCTGAACTCGTACCGCCAGTTCCTCTCGGGCGCGACCGCGCCGATCGTCTACAACGCCGTGATCATCCTCTTCGCGCTCTTCGGCGCGCCGTTCCTCGGGATCCGCGCGCTCGCGATCGGCGTCGTCGCGGGCGCCGGGATGATGTGGCTCATCCAGGTCCCAGAGCTGACGTTCCGGCGGACGCGCTACACCCTCGCGCTCGACCTCGGCCACCCCGGCGTGCGCGAGATCGCGACGCTCGCCTGGCCGCGCACGCTCGCCCTGGCCGTCGTGCAGATCGTCCTCTTCGTCGACGTCAACCTGTCGTCGCGGATGGCGCCGGGCTCGCTCATGGCGCTCACCTACGCGTTCCAGCTCACGATGCTGCCGCTCGGCGTGTTCTCCATCGCCATCTCGAGCGCGGTGTTCCCGACGCTCACGCGCCACGCGTCGCTCGGCCAACCCGCGCGGATGCGCGACGCGCTCGAGCAGGCGGTGCGCTGGATCATGTTCCTGACGCTCCCGACGGTCATCGTCATGATCGTCCTGCGCCGGCCGATCGTGCACCTCCTGTTCCAGTACGGCGAGTTCGGCGACGCCGCGCGCGAGGCGACCGCGCTCGCGTTCCTCTTCTACTCGCTCGGGCTCGCCGGGCACGCCCTCGTGCAGATCCTCGCCCGCGCGTACTACGCGACGAAGGACACGACGACGCCGCTCGTCACGACGGTCGTGTACGTGATCATCAACGTCGTCCTCGCGATCGCGTTCGCGCCGGGCCTCGGCATCAACGGGCTCGCGCTCGCGAACTCGATCGCGACGCTCGTCGAGGCGGTCCTCCTCCTCTCGATCCTCGCGCCGCGCGCGCGGCTTCGGCTCGGCGGGCTCAGCGTCGCCACGCTGCGGCACCTCGCCGCGAGCCTGTCCATGGGCGTCGCGATGTTCGGGTTCATCCGCATCACGAACATCCCCCTCGACCTCGCGCTCGATCCGCCGAAGGGCCTGCTCCTCGTCCAGACCGGCGTGGCGGTCGCGTTCGGCGTGGCCGTGTACGTGGTCGCCTCGTCGCTGTTCCGCGTCAGCGAGCTCGGTGAGCTGCTCACGTACGCGAAGGCGCGCTCGCCCTTTCGGAACAGGGCGGCCATAGCTGGCTAGCGTTGGCCACCGCGTCGGCGCCGGGACGTGTCAATCTGATCGGCGAACACACCGACTACAACGGTGGGTTCGTAGTACCGGTCGCCCTGCCGCTCCGCGTGAATGTGGATCTAGAGCTGCGGCGCGACGGTGACATCCAGGCGACCACGACCGCCGACGTCGAGCCCTCGTGGGTCGCGCACGTGATGGGACCGGCGCGTGTTCTCGGGATCGAGCGCGGCTACGACGTCCGCGTCGCGTCGGAGGTGCCGCTCGGCGCCGGGCTGGGGTCGAGCGGCGCGCTCGGCGTCGCTGTGTTCCGCGCGCTCCGCGAGGCATTCGGGCTCGATCTCGACGACGTCACGATCGCGAAGCTCGCCCAGCGCAGCGAGAACGAGGTCGTCGGCGCGAGCTCCGGGATCATGGACCAGATGGCCGCGAGCCTCGGTCGGGAGGGCGAAGCGCTCTTCATCGACTGCCGCTCGCTCGACGTGCAGCGTATCCCGCTCCCGCCCGCGATGGAGCTCGTCGTCGTGCACAGCGGGATCACCCACCAGCACAGCTCGGGCGAGTACAACGTCCGGCGGCGCCAGTGCGAGGAGGCGGCGCGCGCGCTCGGCATCCCGCAGCTCCGCGACGCCGGGCCCGCGGACCGCACGCGGATCGAGGCCCTGCCGGATCCGCTCCGGAGGCGCGCGCGGCACGTCGTCGCGGAGGACGCGCGGGTGCTCGGCGCGGTGAACGCGCTACGTCGCGGCGATCTCGAGGATCTGGGCGCGCTGCTCGATGAGTCGCATCGCTCCCTTCGCGATGACTACGAGGTCTCCACACCGGAGGTCGACCTGCTCGTCGAGCTGATACGCGAGCAGGACGGCGTGCGCGGCGCGCGCATCACCGGAGGGGGCTTTGGCGGGTCGATCGTCGCCATCGCCGACGCGGGCACGGGCCACCACGCGGCCGCGATCGCGGTCGCCGAGTACGAGCAACGGACCGGTCGCGACGCGCGGATCCTGCTCCCCGCGCTCGCTCTCTGATACTCATGTCATGCCGACGCTGACCGCGCGCGAGCGGGCCCGCCTCCCCGCGCGCGCCTTCGCGTACGTGGACTCGCAGGGACGGCGCCGCCTGCCGATCCACGACGAGTCGCACGTGCGCAATGCCCTCGCGCGATTCGACCAGGTCCAGTTCGAGAGCCCGGACGCCCGCGAGCAGGCGCGCCTGCGGCTCATCCGCGCCGCGAAGCGCTACGGCATCGTCCCGGTCGGCTTCTTCGGCGGGCAGCTGCGCAAGGAGCGCCTGCAAGGCGCCATCGAGGCGCGCTCCAGGCGACCCGCCGCTCTGCCGCGCGGGACCGTGACGTTCCTGTTCACCGACATCGAGGGGTCGACCGCACTCCTGCGACGGCTCGGCCACGAGTACGCCGGCGTGCTGCGCGCTGTCCGCACGCTGATCCGAAGAGCGGTGCGCCGCGCCGCTGGGCACGAAGTGGACGCGCGGGCAGACGAGCACTTCGCCGTCTTCGCCGACGCGCCCGGCGCGCTCACCGCTGCGCTTGAGGTCCAGCGCGCGCTCGCCGCGCGCACGTGGCCCGGCGGAGCCACCGTGCGCGTTCGCATGGGGATCCACCGCGGGCGCGCGACGCTCTCGGACGCCGGCTACGTCGGGATCGCGGTGCACACGGCCGCGCGCGTCTGCGGTGCCGGGCACGGCGGCCAGATCCTCCTGTCCGACGCGGCGTACGCGGCGCTCGACGGCGTCATGCCCGGCGTTCGCCTGCGCAGTCTCGGCCGCTTCGCGCTCGACGGCCTCCCCGAGCCGGAGCCCCTGTATCAGGTCGAGGCGGACGATCTGCCCTCGACGTTCCCCCGCCCCCGCGTCAGGAGGCGTTAGCCGCGGCGGAGGACGCCGCGTCCGGCGCCGCCGACCGGGTTGCGTTCGGTGTGGAGCGCGAGGATGAAGCGGTCCGGCTCGCCGTACACCTTCTCGGCGGCGGTGGCCCGCTGCAGCGCGGCCATGCTCCGCCGCACGAGCGGACCGAAGGTCGCCGCTTCGTCGTCGGTGAGGTCAGCGAACGCCGTGACGTGGCGCAGCGCCTTCACGATGAGCCAGCCGAGCATCGGGAGCGGCTCGAGGATGTGCTCGACCTGCCAGAGCGCATCGTTGTGGATCACGCCGCCAGGCGCGCGAAGCTCCCCGCGGTTCGCCTTGCACGTCATGCATCCGGCCACCGCCTGCACGCCGACGAACCCAGCGGACGAGCCGCTCCGTCCTAGGAGCGCGCGATCCGGTGATGTATACTACGTACATCGTGAAGAGGACGCAGATCTACCTCAGTGAGGAGCAGGGCCAGTATCTGGAGCGCCGGAGCAGGGAGACGGGGCAGACCGTCTCGCATCTGATCCGGACCGCGATCGATGACACGTACCTGAAGCGGCCGATGGACAAGGCGGAGCGTCTGCGGATCATTCGCGCCACGGCGGGGGCGTGGAAGGACTTCCCGTACAGCGGCGCAGAGTGGGTCGATCGCATCCGCGGGCGCGGGAGGCTTGCCCGCCTCCATGGGATCAAGAGATAGCGCGCATCGTCCTCGACACCACGGTGCTCATCGACCACCTGCGGGGGAGGAGCGATGAAGCGACGGAGCTGCTGACGCATGCCGTGACCAGGGGTGACGAGCTGTGGAGCTCGCACGTCGTACAGGCGGAGCTCCTGGCGGGAATGCGTCCGGCCGAAGAAGCGGCGACCCGCGGCCTGATCGCCACGATCACGTGGGCCGTGGTCGACGCCGTGGCCGCGGAGGATGCGGGTGCGCTCGGCAGACGGTATCTCCGGTCACATCCGGGCATCGGTATCCCCGATCTGATCATCGCGGCCCTCGTCCAGCGTCTCGGTGCTGCACTGAAGACCACGAACGTCAAGCACTTCCCGATGTTCGAAGGCCTTCAGCCGGCATATTGACGGTATGCCGCTTCTCCCGATCCGCGTCGGCGTCATTCCCGCGGCGGGGCTCGGGACGCGCTTCCTCCCGGTCTCGAAGACCGTCCCGAAGGAGCTGCTGCCCCTCGTCGACGTGCCGATCATCGACAACGTCGTGAGCGACGCCGCCGCCGCCGGATGCGAGGAGGTGGTCGTCGTCAGCGCGCCCGGCAAGGCGCCGCTCGACGCGTACTTCCTCCCGAGCGCGGCCCTGGAGGAGCGTCTGCGGACGGAGGGCCGCGAGGCCGAGCTTGCCCTCGCGCGCCGTGGGGAGACTCTCGCGCGCGTCACCGTCGTCCACCAGGACGCGCCCCGCGGGAACGGCCACGCCGTGCTGTGCGCGCGCGAGGCCGTCGGCGACCGGCCGTTCCTCATGATCTGGGGCGACGACATCGTCCTCTCGCGTGTCCCGGTCGCCGCCCAGCTCGTGCAGGCGCGCGAACGGATGGGGGGCGGGAGCGTCGCCGCGGTCATGCGCGTGCCGCGTGCGGACGCGGGCAAGTACGGGATCGTCGAGGGCGAGGTTGTGGCGGAGAGCACGTGGCGCGTGACGCGGATCGTCGAAAAGCCGGCGGACCCTCCGAGCGACCTCTCGGTCGTCCACGCGTACGTGCTCGAGCCCGAGGTCTTCGGGATCCTCGCGGCGCTGAAGCCGGGCCGGAACGGCGAGATCTGGCTCACCGACGCGGTGAGCGAGCTCGCTTCGCGATCGCCGGTCTACGCGTACGAGTTCGAGGGCGAGCGCTTCGACGCCGGCGATCGCGCGGGATACGTGAAGGCCTTCATTCGTTCCGCGCTCGCGCGCTCGGAGATGGCCGCGGACCTGCGGGACTGGATCCGCCGGAACGTCTGACGCTCGCGGCCCATACCCTTGGTCGCGTGAGCGATCCGCAGCGGCGCATCCGCAACTTCTGCGTCATCGCTCACGTCGACCACGGCAAGACGACGCTCTCGGACCGGCTCCTCGAGCTCACCGGGACCGTCAGCGCGCGCCAGATGCGCGACCAGATGCTCGACTCGATGGACCTCGAGCGCGAGAAGGGCATCACCATCAAGGCCCGCGCGGTCCGCATGGAATGGACGTACGGCGGCCAGCCGTACGAGCTCAACCTCATCGACACGCCCGGCCACGTCGACTTCACCTACGAGGTGTCGCGCTCCCTCGCGGCGTGCGAGGGCGCGCTGCTGCTCGTCGACGTCTCGCAGGGCATCGAGGCGCAGACGCTCGCGAACGCGTACCTCGCGGTGGAGCAGGGGCTCGAGCTCATCCCGGTCATCAACAAGGTCGACCTGCCGAACATCGACCTCGACCTCGTCCGCGAGGACCTGCGCAAGGCGCTCGGCTTCCGCGACGACGAGATCTTTCTCGCGTCGGGCAAGACGGGGCTCGGCGTTCGCGAGCTGCTCGACGCGGTCGTTGCGCGGATCCCCTCGGCGGCGGGCGACGCGAGCGCGCCGCTGCGCGCGCTCATCTTCGACTCGCACTACGACCAGTACCGCGGCGTCGTCGCGCACGTCCGCGTCGTCGACGGGGCGGTCGCCGTCGGCGACCGCATCCGCCTCATGGCGACCGACAAGGAGGCCGAGCTCCTCGAGCTCGGGATCTTCGCGCCGGAGGCGCGCTCGGGCGAACGCCTCACGACCGGCGAGGTCGGCTACCTCGCGACCGGGCTCAAGACGGTCCGCGACTGCCACGTCGGGGACACGGTGACGCTCGCGACGAACGCCGCGCTCGAGCCGCTGCCCGGATACCGGCCGGCGAAGCCGATGGTCTTCGCCGGCATCTACCCGACGCGCTCCGACGACCACCCGGCCTTGCGCGACGCGCTCGAGAAGCTGCAGCTGAACGACGCGTCGCTCGCGTACGAGCCCGAGGTCTCGCAGGCGCTCGGGTTCGGCTTTCGCTGCGGCTTCCTCGGCCTGCTGCACATGGAGATCGTCCAGGAGCGCCTCGACCGCGAGTACGACGTCGACATCATCGCCACGTCGCCGTCGGTCGAGTACCGCGTCCTGACGACACGCGGTGCGGAGGTCGCGATCGACAACCCGGCCATGCTGCCGAACGCGACCGCCATCGAGGAGATCCGTGAGCCGTGGATGAAGGTGACGATCATCGTGCCGACGCAGCACGTCGGCCCGGTCATGGAGCTGGCGCAGGGCAAGCGCGCGACGCTCGTCGAGATGACGTACCTCGATCCGACCCGGGCGATGCTGCGCTACGACATGCCGCTCAGCGAGGTCATCGTGGACTTCTATGACCAGCTGAAGAGCCGCTCGCAGGGCTACGCCTCGCTCGACTACGAGCTCACCGGATACCGCTCCGCGGACGCCGTGCTGCTCGAGGTCCTCGTCGCGGGGCAGCCGGTCGACGCGCTCTCGACGATCGTCCACCGCCACCGCGCGCAGGTCACCGGGCGCGCGCTCGTCTCGAAGCTCCGCGAGCTCATCCCGCGGCAGCAGTTCGACGTGCCGATCCAGGCCGCGATCGGCGGCAAGATCATCTCGCGCGAGACGGTGAAGGCGCTGCGCAAGAACGTCCTCGCGAAGTGCTACGGCGGCGACATCACGCGCAAGCGGAAGCTGCTCGAGAAGCAGAAGGCCGGGAAGAAGCGCATGAAGATGGTCGGCCAGGTCGAGATCCCGCAGGAGGCCTTCCTCGCCGTCCTCCGCGCTGGGGAGGGTCCGTCGTGAGGGTCAGGCCCGAGCTCGAGCACCCGGCGCAGGCGATCGCGTCGGCGTTCCTGCGCGCGATCGCGGACGGTGACGCCGCCGCGGTCTTCGAGCGGCTCTCGCGCGAGACGCGCGGCCTTCTCGGGGGGCTGCACGCGGCGCGGACCGGTGCCGCACTCCAGGACGCCGGCGACCGTGTGCAGGCGGTGGTCGAGCCGCTGGTCGTCTCCGCGCTCGCGACCCTCGGGGGCCCGGAGCGCGTCGGCCGGTTCGGCGTGAGCGGGGCGCGTGTGGTGGACCGCCAGACGGCGTACGTGCTGCTCATCCCCGACATCGAGAAGGAGGGGCTGCTCACGGAGGCGGACTGGCGCCCCGCCCACCTCCTGGCGCTCGTGCACGAGTCGGGGGGCCCCCTGGGAGGAACAAGGGAGTGGCTCGTCGACCTCGCGCGCACGGCGGAGCTGTCCGCCGAAGCGGGCCTCTCGGACCCGCTCGGGGCGATCACGTGAGAGGGGGGTGGAAGGGGGGCATCCCCCCTGCGACGAAGGGCATCTCGCTCTACGTCCACGTCCCCTTTTGCGCCGCGCGCTGCCCGTACTGCGACTTCGCCACCGCGCCCGCGACGTCGGCGCTCCGTCACCGGTACCTCGATGCGCTCGCGCGCGAGATCGCGCGCGAGGGCGCCGCGCTCGGCCACCCGCGCCTGCGCACGGTCTACGTCGGGGGCGGGACGCCGAGCCTGCTCGAGCCGGACGAGGTCGCGCGGCTCGCCGCCGCGATCGGCGCGGCGTTCATGCCGCACACGCGCGAGGTCTCGATCGAGGTGAACCCCGCGACGCTCGACCGCGCGCGGCTCGACGCGTGGCGCGCGTTCGGCATGACCCGGCTCTCGCTCGGCGCGCAGACCTTCTCCGAGCGCGGCCTGCGCGCGCTCGGCCGCACGCACCAGCCCGGCGACGTCGCGCCGGCGGTCGCCGCGGCGCGCGACGCGGGCCTTGCCGTCAGCCTCGACCTCATCTTCGGTTGGCCGGGGCAGACGCCGGACGACTGGCGCGAGGACCTCGAGCGCGCCGTCGCGCTCGCCCCGGACCATCTCTCGTGCTACCCGCTCGAGCTCGCGCTCGAGCCCGACGAGGCGAACGCGAACTGGCCCGGCGGCGGCTGGCGGGTCGTGCAGCGGTGGCGGCGCGCGACGGCTTCGGCGCAGGCGGACGACCGCGGGCTCGCCGTCATGTACGCGCTCGCGCAGCGCCGCCTCGCGCGCGCGGGCTACCGCCACTACGAGATCGCGAACTGGGCGGTGCCGGGCGCGGAGTGCCTGCACAACCTGACGTACTGGCGCAACGGGCGGTGGCTCGGGGTCGGGAGCGGCGCGCACTCGCACCTCGGCGGCGTGCGCTCGCACCGGCCCGCGTCGCTGACGTCCTACATCGCCGCGATCGATGCGGACACGCCGCGCGCGGTCGATGCGCGCACCGATCCGATCGCGGACGGCGCGATCCTCGGCCTCCGCCTCGACACCGGGATCGATCTCGCCCGGTCCGCCGCCCGGCTCGGCGAGGCGGCGCGCGAGCGGATCGCGTCGTCGCTGCACGCGCTCGACGGCCGCGGCCTCGTGCGTTGGTCCGGCGACCGCGCGCGACTCACGCCGCGCGGACGGATCCTTGCGAACGAGGTGTTCGTGCGGATTTTGTGATATGCCATGAGCGCGCTCAACGCATCCGTCATCACGGGCCGATGAGATCGAGTGGGAGGCGACATGCAGGACGAAACGAGCGGGACGAACTGGGGTCAGGGACAGCAGGAGCCGGGTTCGATGTGGCCGCCGCCGCAGCCCGCCGTGCCCCCGCCGCCGGCGCCGAAGCCGGCGACAGGCGGCGCGAGCGGAGGCGGACGGAAGAAGACGGCCGGCCGGAAGCGCGCGGCCGCAGGCCGCAAGAAGGCGACGGCGCGCAGGGCCGCCGGCCGCAAGACGACCGCGCGCAAGAAGGCGACGGCGCGCAAGGCCGCGGGTCGCAAGCCGACCGGCCGCAAGAAGACCACGGCGCGGAAGGGAACGGCCCGCAAGGGCACGACGCGCAAGAGGACGTCGCGGCGGAAGAAGTAGGGTCGCGCGGGAGGCGCTAGTTGCGCTTCCCGCGCCCCATTCCCGGCTTCCGCCCGTGGTTCGCCTTCTTCGAGCGCCACCCGAGCTTGCCCGTCGTCTTCCGCTTCTTCTGACCCCTACCCATCGTCGCCGCCTTCCTGCCTGGTGAAGACCATTGTGCGGTACCGCTCGGGCCCGTGGCCGACCCCGCCATGGTCCAGCGGCTCCGACGCCTGCCGCTCTTCGCGCGGCTGTCGGATCTCGAGCTCGGCGACCTCGCGGAGCGCATCCGCCTGCGCCCGTTCCGGCGGACCGAGGTCATCTTCCGCAAGGACGACCCCGGCGCCCACCTCTATCTGGTCCTCGACGGGGCGGTGAAGATCTCCCTGCCGGGTGAGTTCGGTCAAGAAGCGCTGGTCGCGATCATGCGACCGGGCGAGTTCTTCGGCGAGCTCGCGCTGTTCGACCGGACGCCGCGGTCCGCGAGCGCCGTCGCGCTCGAGGACACGCGCGCGGCGCTCCTCGCGGGCGACGACTTCCTCGTGTTCCTCGAGCGGCATCCGACCGCCGTCCGGGTGGTCCTCGAGGCCCTGGCGCGCACGATCCGCCGCCTGTCGGGCCGCGTGGAGGACCTCATCTTCCTCGACGTTCCGAGCCGGGTGGCGAAGTACCTGCTCGACCTCACCCATGCGAACGAGGGCGACAGGCCCATGGAGCTGAGCCTCACCCAGGACGAGCTCGCCGCCTTCGTCGGCGCGTCCCGCGTATCGGTGAACCGGGTCCTCGGCGACCTCGAGCGACGTGGCATCGTCAGCGTCCACCGCCGCCGGATCACGATCAACGACGCCGCGCGGCTCGCGAAGGAGGTCCGGTTCTGAGCGCGAAGCGCCCGCTCGTGCTGATCGTCGAGGATAACAGTGACCTCGGAGGATCGATCGTCGAGTACCTCAAGGAAGAGGGGATCGAGGCGAAGCTCGCTCGCGACGGCGACCAGGCCATGCGCCTGGTCGACTCGCTCTCGCCGTCGGTCGTCGTCCTCGACCTGATGATGCCGAGGCGCGACGGCTTCAGCGTCCTGCGCGAGCTGCGGTCCGACGGGCGCATCGCGACGCTCCCGGTCATCGTCGTCACGGCGATCTTCGGCCTCTCGGAGCGCCTCTACGCGACCGAGCTGGGGGCCGCCGACTACATCGCCAAGCCCTTTAAGCTCGAGGACCTGCTCTCTCGGATCGTCGCCCTGCTTCCGGCCGGACAGCGGCCCCCGGGAGCCGCCGGGCAGTCCCGCCCGCCGGCGCGGCCTCCGTCTTGACGCTCGCGCCGAGCCCCTGATAGCCTCGTTAGCACTCGCGAGGTGAGAGTGCTAATGCAGCCATGGCCGCGTCTTCCTGAGCTTCGCCCGCGCCAGCGGGACATCCTCCACGCCGTCATCCGCGAGCACATCGCGTCCGCGCGGCCGGTGGCGTCCGCCGCCCTCGTCCAGCGCTACCGGATGGATGTGTCGACGGCGACGGTGCGGAGCGAGCTGGCGGACCTCGAGGAGATCGGACTGCTCACGCACCCACATACCTCCGCCGGACGGGTCCCGACCGACCTCGGCTACCGCTATTTCATCGAGAGCCTCATGCCGCAGCCCGACCTGCGGCCCGAGGAGCAGGTGACGCTCAGCCACCAGTTCCGGCAGGTCCCCACCGACGCGGTGGAGTGGCTGCGCCTCGCGGCATCGGCGCTCGCGCGGGTCACCGCGGAGGCGGCCCTCGCGACCTATGACCGCGTCCTCGAGCCGCAGGAGCTCACGTGGACGCGCGAGATCCACTACGAGGGCATCGAGCAGATCCTCGGACAGCCGGAGTTCGTGGTCCGCGAACGCGTGCGGGACGTCGTCGCCCTCCTCGGCGACCGCGTCCGCCTGGCGCAGGTGCTCCCGGCGTCGCTCGGCGAGGGTGACGTCGCGGTGACGATCGGCAGCGAGCACTCCTTCGAGCCCCTGCGCCCGTTCAGCCTCGTCGTCGGGCGCTACGGCAGGCGCGAGGGACCCGTCGGCTTCGTCGGCGTCGTCGGCCCGACGCGCATGGACTACCAGCGGACGATCGGCGCGGTGCGCTACGTCGGCGCGCTCATGAGCGACCTCGTGCGGGCGCTCGGGTGAGCGACACGGACGACCGCGTCGAGACGGTCGACCTCGCGGCGCAGGTCGAGCAGCTGACGCGCGACCTCCAGCGCGAGCGCGCCGACTTCGCGAACTACCGGCGGCGCAACGAGGGCGAGCGCGCGGACTACGCGCGCTTCGCGAAGACCGACCTCATCACGCGGCTGCTCGAGGTGCTCGACAACTTCGACCGCGCCCTCGAGCACGTGCCCGCCGACCAGAAGGACCAGGCGTGGGTCGAGGGCATGTGGCTCGTCGAGCGCCGGCTGCGCGACATCCTCGCCGCCGAGGGGCTCGAGGAGATCGCCTCCGTCGGCGCGCCCTTCGACCCGCACGTCCATGAGGCGATCGGACACGTCGACTCCGATCTGCCCGAAGGCACCGTCGTCGACGAGGTGCGCAAGGCCTACAAGCTTCACGACCGCGTCATCCGCCCGGCGCTCGTGACCGTTTCGAGCGGGTCGACCGTACCCCCCGGCGCGCAGACCGAGACGCAGAGCGGCGAGGTCGAGCACCGGGGCCGGAGCAAGGACTCCTCCCTCGCGGGGCCGGAAGAAAGAAGGGACTAGGCATGCCTAAGGTCATCGGCATCGATCTCGGCACCACGAACTCGGCCGTCGCCTACATGGAGGCCGGCGAGCCGACGATCATCCCGAACGCGGAGGGCGGCCGGGTGACGCCGTCGGTCGTGGCGTTCACGAAGTCCGGGGAGCGTCTCGTCGGCCAGGTCGCGAAGCGCCAGGCCATCACGAACCCCGAGAACACGATCTACTCGATCAAGCGCCTCATGGGGCGCCGCTTCGGCGACCCCGAGGTCCAGCGGACCATGAAGATGGTCCCATACAAGGTCCAGGAGGCGACGCACGGCGTCGAGGTCGTCCTCGGCGACGGCAAGCGCCTCTCGCCGCCGGAGATCTCCGCGATGATCCTGCAGAAGCTGAAGACGGACGCCGAGGCGTTCCTCGGCGAGAAGGTCACGCAGGCCGTCATCACCGTCCCGGCGTACTTCGACGACACGCAGCGCCAGGCGACGAAGGACGCCGGCGTCGTCGCGGGCCTCGAGGTCCTGCGGATCGTCAACGAGCCGACGGCGTCGTCGCTCGCGTACGGACTCGAGAAGAAGAAGGACGAGCTCGTCGCGGTCTACGACCTCGGCGGCGGCACGTTCGACATCTCCGTCCTGCAGCTCGGCGAGGGCGTCTTCGAGGTGAAGGCCACGAACGGCGACACGCACCTCGGTGGCGATGACTTCGACCAGCGCGTCATCGAGTGGCTCGTCGGCGAGTTCAAGCGGGACCAGGGGATCGACCTCAAGAGCGACCGCATGGCGCTCCAGCGCCTGAAGGAGGCCGCCGAGAAGGCGAAGATCGAGCTCTCCTCGACGCAGCAGACCGAAGTGAACCTGCCGTTCATCACGGCCGACCAGAGCGGCCCGAAGCACATGGTCATCACGCTCACGCGGGCGAAGCTCGAGCAGCTCACCGGCGACCTTGTCGAGAGGACGATCGGGCCGGTGAAGCAGTGCCTCGCCGATGCCGGCGTCACCGCGGAGAAGGTCGACGAGGTGATCCTCGTCGGCGGCATGACGCGCATGCCGCTCGTCGTCGAGACCGTGAAGAAGCTCTTCGCCAAGGAGCCCCACAAGGGCATCAATCCCGACGAGGTCGTCGCGCTCGGCGCGGCGGTCCAGGCGGGCGTGCTGAAGGGCGAGGTGAAGGACGTCCTTCTGCTCGACGTCACGCCGCTGTCGCTCGGTATCGAGACGCTCGGCGGCATCGCGACGAAGCTCATCGAGCGCAACACCACGATCCCGACGTCGAAGTCGCAGGTCTTCACGACCGCGGCGGACGGGCAGACGCAGGTCGAGATCCACGTGGTCCAGGGCGAGCGCGACATGGCCGCGGACGACAAGAGCCTGGCGCGCTTCATCCTCGACGGGATCCCGCCGGCGCCGCGGGGCGTCCCGCAGGTCGAGGTCTCGTTCGACATCGACGCGAACGGCATCGTGAACGTGAAGGCGCACGACAAGGCGACCGGGCGGTCGCAGCACGTCACCATCACGGCGTCGAGCGGGCTCGCGAAGGACGAGGTCGAGCGCCTGGTGCGCGAGGCCGAGTCGCACGCGGACGAGGACAAGGGCAAGCGCGAGCGCATCGAGCTCCGCAACGAGGCGGACAACTTCGCCTACCAGATCGAGAAGACGCTGCGCGACAACGCCGACAAGATCCCGGCCGAGGTGAAGACCGACGTCGAGGGGAAGATCGCCGGCGTGCGCGACGCTCTCAAGACCGAGGACGCCGAGCGCATCCGGAGCGCGATGAACGACCTCCGGACGTCCGCGACGAAGATCGGCGAGCACATGTACCAGGCCCAGCAGCAGGCGCAGGGCGGCGCGCCGGGGGAGCCCGCGGGCGCGGCCGCGGGCCGGCCCGAGGGCGAGAAGAAGGACCCGGACACCATCGAGGGCGAGTTCACCGAGAAGCCGAGCTGATCGGTGGCGAAGACCGACCACTACGCCGTCCTCGGCGTCGAGCGGAGCGCGAGCGCGGACGAGATCCGCAGCGCGTACCGGAAGCTCGCGCGCCAGTACCACCCGGACGTGAACGGCGACCCTGACGCGCACGCGCGCTTCAAAGAGGTCACGCAGGCTTACGAGATCCTGTCGGACCCCGAGAGGCGGCAGCGCTACGACATGTTCGGCACGAGCGAGTTCGGCGAGATGTCCGGGTTCGGCATCGACGACCTCTTCAACACGTTCTTCGGCGGGACGCGCCGTCGCGAGCGCGGCCCGGTGCGGGGCGCGGACCTGCGTCTCCAGGTCGACCTCGACCTCGAGGACGCCGTGAGCGGGGCCGAGAAGGTCGTGCGCGTTCCCCGTGAGGAGACATGCGAACGCTGCCACGGGAGCGGCGCGGAACCGGGCGCGAAGAGCTCGACATGCACGACGTGCAGCGGCCGCGGCGAGGTCCGCCAGGTCCAGCAGTCGCTGTTCGGCCGCTTCGTCTCTGTCGCGACCTGTCCGCGCTGCGGCGGGGCCGGGAAGACGGTCGATCAGATCTGCACCCGCTGCCGCGGCGACGGCCGCACGCATGCGGACCGCGAGGTGACGGTCTCGATCCCCGCGGGCATCGACGGCGGCCAGCAGATCCGCGTCGGCGGCGAGGGCGAGTCGGGCATGCGCGGCGGGCCGCCGGGCGACCTCTACGTCCTCGTCCGCCTCCGCGAGCACGAGCGCTTCCGCCGCGAGGGCGACGACCTCATCCATGTCCTGCGCGTCACCCCGGCGCAGGCCGCGCTCGGCGACGAGGTGACCGTCCCGACCATCGACGGTGGCACCGCCACCGTGAAGGTGCCGGCCGGCGCGCAGCACGGGCAGTCGGTGCGGCTCCGCGGGAAGGGCGTGCCGCGCCTTCAGACCAGCGGGCGGGGCGACCAGCTCGTGTACCTCGACGTCCGCATCCCGCGCTCGCTCTCGAAGGAGGAGCGCGCCCTCTACCAGAAGCTGAGGGCGATCGGCCGCGCGCCCGACGCCGACGAGGACGACGGTCTCCTCGGGAAGGTCAGGGATGCCTTCGGCGGCTGAGCCGCCGACGCGCTGGCTCGAGATCGCCGTCGAGTCGCACCCGGAGGCCGTCGAGGCCGTGAGCGAGATCCTCGACCGCGTCGGCTACAACGGCATCGCCGTCGACGTGCCCCCCGAGCCCGATGCCACCTACGTCGTGAAGGCGTACCTCGTGTACGACCGCGCCGCTCGGATCAAGGTGCGCCGCGTGAAGGAGGCCATCGGCCGGCTGCGGGCGTTCGGGCTCGGCCCGGTCGGCGAGGTCGCGGTCCGGCGCATCGCCGACGAGGACTGGCTCGGGTCCTGGAGGTCGCAGTTCGCGCCCATCAGCGTCGGTCCGTTCTTCATCCGGCCGTCGTGGTCCGACGCGCGCGAAGGTGGCGTCGAGCTCGTGCTCGATCCAGGCATGGCGTTCGGGACCGGGCTGCACCCGACGACACGGCAGTGCCTCGAGGCCGTCGGCGTGCTCGATCTCTCGGGGAAGACCGTCCTCGACGTCGGGACCGGATCGGGGATCCTCGCGGTCGCCGCGGCGAAGTGCGGCGCGGCGCGCGTCGTCGGCGTCGATGTGGATCCCCTCGCCGTGCGCGCGGCGACAGAGAACGCCGAGCGCAACGGCGTGCGGATCGAGATCCGCGAGGGCTCCGCGGCGGATGTCGCGGGCACGTTCGACGTCGTCCTCGCGAACCTCGTCGCCGACGTCATCGTCGCGATCGCGGGCGACCTGCGCGCCCGCGTCGGCGGGACGCTCGTCTGCGCGGGCATCATCCGGGACAAGGCCGACGGCGTGGCCGCGGCGCTCGAGGCCGAAGGCCTGCGCATCGTTGCCCGCGACCGGCGCGAGGACTGGGTCCAGCTCACGCTGCGGTGAGCGCGCCGCACCGCTTCTTTATCGACCCCGGCGCTCTCGAGCGCGACCGCGCCGCCCTGACCGGCGATCAGGCGAAGCAGGTCGCCGACGTGCTCCGGCTCGCCGCCGGGGACCGCGTGATCCTGCTCCGCGACGGCGAAGAGCTCGAGGTGCGGCTCGAGAGCGTCACGCGCTGGCGCGCCGACGGCGCCGTCGTCGCGCGCCGCCCCGCGTCAGGTGAGCCGCGGGTCCGGCTGACGCTCGCGCTCCCGCTCCTGCGCGGCGACCGCGGCGAGGAGGCCATCGAGGCCGTGACGCAGCTCGGCGTGTCGCGGATCGTGCCGTTCACGAGCGAGCGCAGCGTGGTGACGGAGCTCTCGGCAAGGAAGAAGGAGCGGTGGCAGCGCATCGCGCGGGAGTCGGCCGAGACGGCGAGGAGGGGGAGGGTCCCGGAGATCTCCTCGCTGCTCTCATGGAACGAGTTGATCGACAGGCTGGATGCTCCGATCCTCGTCGCGTGGGAGGGGGAGCATGATCTTCCTTTGAAGAAGGCGATCCCGCCGTCGATCGCGGCCCTCTCCGTCGTCGTCGGGCCCGAAGGGGGCCTTTCCTCTGAGGAGGTCGCCCTCGCCACGTCGCATGGCTCCGCCATCGTCTCGCTCGGGCCGCGGAACCTGCGGAGCGAGACCGCCGCGATCGCCGCGGTGGCCCAGGTGATGGCTGTTCTCGAGTAGCCCTCCTCCGCTGTCCTTTGAGCACCCCAGTGAAGCCGTGCCACCTTGGCACGAAAACACCGGAGGCCTCAGGGAAGACGTCGTCCCCTGGCGGGTGATGTGTCTCCGGGCCGGCTTGGCCCCGGATGGGGCGATCCGGCCCGAAATGCATACATGCTCAGACGAGAGGAACGGCTCCCCGCTCCTGGAGCTCGCTGCGGTCGTAGAGGGCGCGGTTCAGCAGGACCTTCTTCAAAGGCGCGCCTGTGGCGAGGTCCTGAGCGAGATCCGCGCTCAAACGACGCACGAGCACGAGAGCGAAGATCAGCAGCCCACCGACCACGGTGGGGGTGACCCCTTCGATCTCCCAGATCGTGGCGCTCCAGACGAGGAACGTGAGGAGCGCTGCCAGCGGCACGACCCGTGTCGGCGACGGCGTCATGAGGAAGCGCGCAGCGGCCGCCGCCACGAGCGGGATGGCCGCGATGAGGGCGGCGATCACGTCGAGCGCGATGACCGCGCCCCAGCCCGTCGCGTTCGCGCGCCCGCCGTCGAGGTCGTGGAAGATCGGCCACATCTGCCCCGCGACCGCGGCGAGGGCGCACAGCACGCGCGTCTCCGCCGGAAGACCGAGCGCGGCGGCGGCCCACACGACGAGCGCGCCCTTCGCGGCGTCGAGCAGTCCGCCCGCGGCGCCCCAGCGCACGCCCATGACGCTCGCGAGGCTGCTGCCGCCGAGCTTGCGCGAACCCACCGCGCGGAGGTCGACGCCGTGCCACCACGCGATGAGCCACGGAAAGGAGATCGACGCGATGAGGTAGGACGCGACGACGGCGGGAAGGTCCACGCGGCGTACTCTGCACGACGTGGCCGACCGCATGAGCGGTACTCCGTGCCTCTTTTGCAAGATCGCCGCGCACGAGGCGACCGCCACGATCGTCCACGAGGACGACGACGTCGTGGCCTTCGAGGACATCGGTCACCGGGCGCCGCTGCACGTCCTCGTGATCCCACGCCGGCACGTCGCGTCGCTGAGCGAGGCGGACCCTGCGACGATCGGGAAGGTCGGCGTGGCGGCCGCGAAGATCGCGCAGGACGCCGGCTATGGCGACCGGGGGTACCGCGTCGTCACGAACGTCGGTCCCGACGCCGGCCAGAGCGTCCCGCATCTCCACTTCCACGTGCTCGCGGGCCGTCCCCTCGGCTGGCCGCCCGGCTGAGGGCCATACAGTTGCGCGCACCTTTCCAAGCCGTGGAAGCCGCCCCGCGGGTACACTTCATCTCGCGGCGGCCATGAGACCGCCGTCGTTCTGTCTCGTGCGGCAGGACGGCGAGAGGCGGGTGAAAGCGGACCAGTGACCGAGGTGATCATCGGCGACGGCGAGTCCTTTGAGGCTGCGCTGCGCCGGTTCAACAAGAAGATCCAGCAGGCCGGCATCCTGGCGGAAGCCCGCCGCCGCGAGTTCTACGAGCGGCCCGCCGCCAAGCGCAAGCGGAAGGAAGCGAAGCGCCGTAAGCGCTAGGGAGCGCCGCGAGGTCCTCCGATAGCCCTCAAAGAGCGCATCGAGAGCGACATGCGCGCGTCCGCGAAGGCGCAGGACGTCATCACGCGTGACACCCTGCGCTTCGCGCTCGCGGCCCTCCACAACGAGGAGGTCGCGCGCCGGCGCGCCCTCACCGACGAAGAGATCGTCGGCGTCCTCGGGAGGCAGGCCAAGATGCGCCGCGAGTCCATTGAGGCGTTCGCGAAGGGTGGCCGCGCGGACCTCGTCTCGAAGGAGACGGCCGAGCTGAAGGTCATCGAGAGCTACCTGCCGAAGCAGCTGGACCGCGACGAGATCGCCGCGCTCGCGAGGCAGGCGATCGCGGAGACCGGCGCGGCTGCACCCGCCGACCAGGGCAAGGTGATGCAGAAGCTGATGCCACAGGTGAAGGGCAAGGCCGACGGCAAGCTCGTCGCGGAGGTCGTCGGCGCGCTGCTGCGAGGCGCGACGTGACCGTCCACGCGCAGGAGATCACGATCCTCATCCCGGACCCCGACGAGATGATGTTCGTCACCGGGACGAACGAGCAGAACATCGACCGGATCGAGCGCGAGTTCGGCGTGAAGGTGATCTCGCGTGGGGCGGAGCTCCGCATCAGCGGTGACGCGGCCGCGGTCGCGCGCGTGAGCGACCTCGTGACGGCCATGCGCGGCATCTCGGGACGAGACCAGGACCTGCGCAAGCCGATGCTCGAGCGGCTCATCGGCGAGGCGAAGGAAGCGCCGGTCGTCGCGCCGGAGGAGATGCGCGAGCACGTCGCGACGACGACGACCGGGAAGCGCATCCGGCCGCAGTCCGAGAACCAGCGGACGTACATCGAAGCGATCAAGCAGCAGGACCTCGTGTTCGCGATCGGCGTCGCCGGCACCGGGAAGAGCTACCTCGCGGTCGCGATGGGCGTGCAGGCGCTCCGCGAGCGCAAGGTGAGCCGCCTCATCCTCACGCGCCCCGCCGTCGAGGCGGGCGAGCGTCTCGGTTTCCTGCCGGGCGACCTCCGCGAGAAGGTCGACCCGTACCTCCGCCCCCTCTACGACGCGCTGTACGACCTCATGCCGCCGGAGCGCTCCGCCCGCGCCATGGAGCGCGGCGAGATCGAGGTCGCGCCGCTCGCGTACATGCGCGGGCGGACCTTGAACGAGGCGTTCATCATCTTGGACGAGGCGCAGAACACGACGCCCGCGCAGATGAAGATGTTCCTCACACGGCTTGGGTATGGCTCGCAGGCGGTCGTCACCGGCGACGTGACGCAGATCGACCTCGCCCCCGGGGAGCGGTCCGGCCTGAACGTCGCGCGGCAGGTCCTCGACGGCGTCGAGGGGATCGCGTTCGTGGACTTCGACGAGCGCGACGTCATCCGCCACGAGCTCGTCGCGCGCATCGTGCGTGCGTACGAGAGACACCAGGTCCCCCCGAGCGAGGGTCGGAATTGATCGCCTTCCGCCGACCCGTGTCGCCGCGGACCCTGCTCCGGCGCGCGCGGATCGCCGTGCACGAGGAGCCGCGCGCCCGAGTCGCGGCCTTCGTCCTGCTCGTCGGGCTCGCGACGAGCCTCGCGATGCTGCTCGCGCCGCCGGCGACGGTGACGTACCAGGTCGGTAGCGTGGCCGACCGCGCGCTGAAGGCGCCGCGCTCGGTCTCCTTCATCTCGGACACGCTCACCGACGCCGAGAGCGAGCGCGCGGCCGCGCGGATCCCGAAGCAGTACAAGCGCGACCCCGCCATCGCCGTCGCCGAGACGGGCAAGCTCGCCGCCACGCTGACCGCCATCACGCGCGCGCGCGCCGACCCCGCCCTGACGCGCGACCAGCGCGTCGTCGCGGCGACACGTGTGACGAGCTCCGAAGTGAGCGGGCCCATCGCCGCGGACGCCATCGACATGTCGCAGGCGGAGTGGGACGCCGTCGCGAAGGAGGCCGACCGCACGCTCCAGAACCTGTACGCGCAGGGCCTGCGCGAGGAGCAGGTCGACGGCGCGACCCTGGAGATGACGAAGGCGCTGCCGGCCTCGTGGAGCGAGCGGCAGAAGCGCATCGCGACGGTCCTCGTGTCGCAGCACGTGAAGGCGAACGACCTGTACGACCCTGCTACGACCGTCACCGCGCAGGGCGCGGCGCGCGCCGCGGTGACGCCCATCCAGGTACAGGTGACCGCGGGCGAGATCGTCATCCGCGAGGGCAGCGTCGTGACGCCGCAGGACGTCGAGAAGCTGCGCGCTCTCGGCCTCGTCGAGCAGAGCCCCGACCGCACGATCGTCATCGGCCTCATCGGCTGGGCGTTCCTCGTCGCGGGCGTGCTCGGGCTCTTCATCGAGCGCTACGCCGAGGAGGCGTGGGCCGACGACCGTCGTCTCGTCCTCGTCGGCCTCTCTCTCGTCGCGCTCGTGGCGATCGCGCGCGTGCTCGTCCCGTCGCACACGCTCGCGGTCTACTTCGCCCCCTACGCCGCCGTCGCGATGATGCTCACGGTCCTCGTCGGCGGGCGCACGGCGCTCGCGACGCAGATCGCCGCGGCGCTGCACTTCGGCATCCTCTCGGGCCGCGTCGAGCTCGTCGCCTATGTCCTCGTGCCGGCGCTGCTCGGCATGGCTGCGATCCGCCGCGCGACGACCGCGCGAGAATTCGTCGCCGGCGCGTTCAACGTCGCCGGCGGGAATCTCGGGGTCACCGGGGCGTTCCTCCTCGTGTCACGGCCGACCGACGTCGTCGGGCTCCTGCAGCTCGGCTCCGGAGCGGTGACGAGCGGCGCGCTGTCGGGGCTCGTCGCGTTCGGGGCGATCGTGCTGCTCGGCCACATCTTCCGCATCACGACCGTGTTCGAGCTCCGCGAGCTGGCGAGCCCGGACCACCCGCTGCTGCGCCAGATGCTGCTGCGCACGCCCGGCACGTATCACCACTCGCTGCTCGTCGCGAACCTGGCGGAGCGCGCGGCCGAGGTCATCGGCGCCGACGCCCTCACGGCGCGCGTCGGCGCGTACTACCACGACATCGGAAAGATGCGGAACCCGCTCGCGTTCATCGAGAACCAGACGGGGACGAACCCGCACGACGAGCTCGACCCGCTCGTCTCGGCCCAGATCGTCTCGGCGCACATCCGCGACGGTCTCGTGCTCGCCGAGCGGTACCACCTCCCGGAGCGGATCCGCGAGATGATCCCCGGCCACCACGGCACGTCGCTCGCGAAGTACTTCTGGCAGCTCGCCCAGGAGCGGGGCCAGGCCGTGGACGAGAACGCGTTCCGCCACCCGGGCCCGAAGCCGCGGAGCCGCGAGGCCGCGATCGTCATGCTCGCGGACGGCGTCGAGGCGTCGACGCGCTCGCTCGTCGAGAAGAACGCGGAGACGATCCGGACGATGGTCGACAGGATCGTCGAGGAGCGCGTCGCCGACGGCCAGCTCGACGAGTGCGACCTCACGCTGCGCGACATCCACCGGATCAGGGACGCGTTCTGTGAGCTGCTCCTCGGCGTGTACCACGAGCGCATCCCGTACCCCGAGGACCGCATCACGCGCATCGACCCCGCCCGCCCGCCCGCGGCCTCCGGCTAGGAGTGGCGCGCGGCGCGCGCCGCTGATGCGCATCACGGTCTCCGGCGACCCGGCCATCGAGCTCGCGCCGGTCCGTCGCGCGATCCGCGCCGCGCTCCGCCCCTACGGGCTCGCGCGCGACGCCCTGGTGGGGCTCGCGTTCGTGGACGACGCCGCCATGCGCGACCTCAACCGCCGGCACCGGCGGACGGACCGGACGACGGACGTGCTGTCCTTCGGACAACGCCTTCCGCGAGGCGCAAGGGGCGCGAGGGCGGCCGCCGCGCTCGCCCGGGAGCCCGACGGCACGCTCGAGCTCGGCGACATCGTCATCAGCGCCGCGCAGGCACGGCGCCAGGCGCGCCGCGGGCGCCGCGCGCTCGGCCGCGAGATCGCGTTCCTCGCGGCGCACGGCGCCTTGCACCTCCTCGGCTTCGAGGACGAGACGCTGGCCGGCTACCGCGACATGGTCCGGCTGGGTACCAAAGCGGTAGAAAGGGCGGGCGAGATGTAAGAACTCTGCGCGAACTGCGTCGTGGGCAACGACAGGCACGCCGACCGCTGCGTTAGAACCGCCGTCATGCGCCGCGCCGCGATGGGCATCGCCCTGCTGCTCGCGATCGGCTCGTTGCCGCTGTCCGGCGCGAGCGCCGTCGCCGCCCCCGCCCTCGCCGGCAAGCTCGACGCGCTGTTCGAGTCCTTCCCGGGCCGCGCCGCCGTCTGGGTCGCGGACCCAGCGGTCGCGCAGCCGCTCTACACGCGCGAGCCCGACCGTGGGGTCATCGCCGCCTCGCTCTACAAGCTCGGGCTCCTCCTCGCGGTCGAGGACCAGGTCGAGCGCGGCAAGCTCCGCTACACCGACACGATCACGATCGAGCACGAGGACATCACCGCCGACGGCTCGTTCGAGGCGCCCGGCACCGAGATGACGATCGACGAGGCGCTCGAGGCGATGATCACGGTCTCCGACAACGGGACCGCCGTGCACTTCCGGCGGACGCTCGGCGGGTCGAACGTGAACGCGCTGCTCAAGAAGAGCGGCATCGCCGGCTTCCACGTCGCCGAAGACCAGGAGGAGGACGACGTCGTCACCGCGCGCGCGGTCGGGACGCTCTTCACGAAGCTCGCGAAGGGCGAGCTCCTCTCGAAGGCCGCGTCGCAGCGCATGACGAGCCGCCTCGAGCGTCAGCAGATCAACGATCGGATCCCGGCGCAGCTCCCGGAGGGGACGCGCGTCGCGCACAAGACCGGCAACCTCGTCGGCTACGTGCACGACGCGGGGATCATCTTCCTCCCCCGGACGCAGCGCGTCGTCGTCGCGATGACCTGGGACACCGACGACGACCCCGCGACGCGGCTCATCGCGCACCTCGCGTCCGCGGTCCACACCGACGCGCTCCTGCCGCCCGCCTCGGCGCGCTACCGCGTCCCGCTCGGGCCGCAGTACGTCCAGCAGGGCAAGGTCCTCGCGCTCGACGTCGCCGTCGAGAACACCGGGAGCGTGGCCTGGACCGCCACCGGACCCGGTCGCATGAGCCTCGTGTGGGAGATGCGCGACATGGCCGGCGCGGTCGTCGGGCGCGCGACGGCGCCCCGGCCGCTCGGCGAGGTGCCCGCGGGCGCGACCGTCGTGGTCCCGCTCCAGGTCGCCGCGCCGCAGAAGGCCGGTGACGCGAAGGTCGTCCTTGGCCTCGTCGACGGGAGCGGCCGCGCGCTCGCGCCGCTCGGCGTCGCCACGGCGACGATCGCGGTGCGCGTCCACTTGCCGCTGGTCGCGGAGACGGCCGTGACCATCCCCTCGATGCTCCACCGGCGCGAGGCGTCGCTCATCGAGGTCGCCTACAGGGCGTTCGACCTCGTCCGCTTCGAGGACCACGACGTCGCCCTCGGCTGGCGCTTCATCGATCCCGCGACCGACCGCGTCGTCGCCGAGGGGGCCCAGCCGCTCGGCATGATCAAGTCGTACCAGCGCACGGGGATCTTCTTCGCGCCGCTCGTGGCGCCGAACGTCCGCGGCACGTACGTGCTCGAGTACGAGCTGCGCGAGGGCGGCCAGCGTGCCGGCGTCACGCGCTCGAGGATGGTCGAGATCGGCGCGCCCCGCATCTGGGGCGGCGAGAACGTCGGGGCGCCGCGGAAGCGGTAGTCCCTCTCAGCGCCAGCGGACGAGGATGTTCTCGCGCTGGAACGCGACCCTGGCGGCGAAGAAGACCACGGTGTCGACGACGATGAGGAACACCGTCGTCCCGATGAACGACTGGTCGTCGAGGACCACCCGGCCCGTCACCTGAGCGATCCCGACCGCGACGATCGGCACGACGACGAACCCGCCGATCTGCTGCGCGACGCGCACGTCGTTCACCCGGGTCGAGATGAGGATCCCGAGGTTCACCGAGAGCGCGGTGAGGAGCGGGACCATGACGATCACGGCGAGCACCCAGCGCGGCGCGGTCACCGCGTGGACCGCGGCGGGGCTGCCGAGCACCGCGACGGCCATGAGGTAGATCGCGTACGCCGCCCACGTGACGATCACGGCGGGGATGGTGGACGCGATGCTCTTCGCGAGGAGGAGCTCGCCGACGCCGACGGGTGACGCGAGGAGCGGCTCGAGCGTCCGCGCCGACTTCTCCCCGATGACGGAGTAGATCGCGATCGTCAACGGGACGACGGTCGGGATGAGCATGAAGAGCACGAGGAAGTACTGCGCGATGATCCCCTGGACGGCCTCGGTCGGGTCGAGGCCGACGACGGCGGGCGCGGCGGCGTAGATCGCCCGCAGGTCCTTCTCGCTCGGCGGGTACAGCGCCGCGGCGGCGACGGCGAAGATCCCCGCGCCGAGGATGACGATCGGCGGGAACAGCGTCATGCCGACGAGGAGCTTGTTGCCGAGCGCCTCGCGCCACTCGCGCGCGCAGACGGCGGCGACGATCGTGCCCCGCGTAGCGCGCCCCGCGATGGCGGTCACGTCACCTCCTCGGCGTGGACGATCCTCAGGTACACGTCCTCGAGCGAGGCGCGGCGCTCGCTTACGAACGCCACGTCGGCGCCCGCGTCGACGAGTTCCCGCACGAGCACGGGGTCCGTCCGCAGCGGGTCGTCCGTGCGCACGAGGATCGACCCGTTCTCGAGCCAGGCCTCGCGCACGCCGCTGACGGCCCGGATGCGGTCGAGGTGTGCCGGGAGCGGAACGGGCACGACGCGGATCTCGACCGTCCGCCCATACAGCTCCGCCCGCAGACGGTCAGGCTCGTCGATGCGGATGACCCTCTGGCGGAAGAAGGCGATGCGGTCGCAGAGGCGGTCGGCCTCGTCGAGGTTGTGCGTGCAGAGGAAGACGGTCCGGCCCTCGCGCGCGAGCGAGACGACGAGCTCGCGGACCGTGCGCGCCGCGTCCGGGTCGAGGCCGGTCGTCGGCTCGTCGAGGAAGAGGATGCGCGGCTCGTGCAGCGCCGCCCGCGTGATCGCCATCTTCTGCTTCATGCCGCGCGAGAAGACCGCGACCGGACGGTCCTTCTGGTCCCGCAGGCCCATGAGGGTGAGGAACCGGTCGACCTGGGCCTCCGCGGTCCGCGGCTCGAGACCGTACAGCGATGCGAAAAAGCGCAGGTTGTCCGCGGCGGAGAGGCGCTCGTACAGGCCCGGGTGCTCGGTGAGGATGCCGACCGAGGCCCGGATCCGCGCGTCGTCGCGCCCGAGCCGGAGGCCCGCGATCTCCGCGGACCCGCCGGTCGGCGCGATGAGGGCGCAGAGAAGGCGCAGCGTCGTCGTCTTACCCGCGCCGTTCGGCCCGAGGAAGCCGAAGACCTCGCCCTCGCGGACCTCGAGGTCGAGACGGTCGACCGCCGTGAGCGAGCCGAAGCGCTTCGTGAGACCGTCCGTCCGGAGGACGACCGCCATCTTCCGAGCGTAGGGCATGCCATCATCGCCGCTGTGAGCGACGTGGATCGAAAGATCCAGGAGCTCTCGTTCCTCCACGAGATCACCCAGCTCGCCTCCTCCACCCGGGACTGGGACGAGATGCTCCGGATCGTGATCGACCGGACGACCGACGCGATGCGCACCGACGTCGCGTCGCTCTACCTCCACGAGAAGCGCGACGGGCTCATGCGCCTCGTCGCAACGAACGGCCTGAACCGACGGGGGATCGGCCGCACGACGCTCCGCGTCGGCGAGGGCATCACCGGCTGGGTCGCGAACGCGCGCGTCCCGTTGGCGACGCGCGACGTCCACAAGGAGCCGCGCTTCAAGTGGATCCCCGGGGTCGACGAGCAGCGCTTCACGTCGATGCTCTCGGTCCCACTGGTCGTCCGCGACGACGTCGTCGGCGTCATGAACGTGCAGACGATCGAGCCGCGTGATTTCGCGAAGGAGGAGATCGAGCTTCTCCAGACGATCGCCGACCAGGTCGCCGGGATCATCGACAAGGCGCGCCTGCAGCGGGAGGCGGAGCGCAAGCTGCGCGAAGTCTCGGCGCTCTTCGAGGTGTCGAACGTGCTCACCTCGACGCTCGAGCTCGACGAGGTCCTCCAGCTCGTCGTCGACCGGCTCGTCCGCGTGTATCCCGGCGCGTCGGGCGCGATACTCCTGCGCGACGCGGACGGCGCGCGCGTACGCGCGCGGTCGGGGGACCTCGGCAAGCCGGCGCTGCAGGCGACGCACCGCGCGCTCGCGGAGGCGCGGCCGATCGTGGCCTTCGACCACGTTGCCGTGCCGCTGCTCGTCGGCGATCGCCTGCTCGGCGCGGTGGGGCTCCAGGTGCCCGACTACAAGGAGTTCCTCGACGAAGAGGTCGCGTTCGTCGGCGCGCTCGCGAACCAGGCCGCCCTCGCGATCGACAAGGCCGCGCTGTACGCCCTCGAGCGACAGACCGCGGAGACGCTGCGCGAGCTCGAGCGCGCGCGCGGCGAGTTCGTCGCCGTCGTCACGCACGACCTCCGCACGCCGCTGTCGGTGATCCGCGGCCACCTCGACCTCCTCGCCGAGAGCGGTGGTGGCCGTTCCGCCGAGGACGCGATCGCGCAGGTCGAGCGCCTCGACGGTCTCGTGGACCGCATCCTCCAGAGCGTGCGCGACGACCGTCCCGAGGTCGACGTGCGTCGCGCGCGCTTCGACCTCCGCGCGACGACCGCCGCCGCCCTCAAGGAGCTCGCCCCGCTCGCGCGGCGGCACAAGCTGCGCGGCCCGCGAGCGGGGGCGTCCGTTTGGGTGCGCGGCGACCGGCGCAAGACCGCCGAGGTCATCGGCGGCCTGCTGCACAACGCGACGAAGTACGCGCCGCGGGGCACGGCCATCACCGTCTCCGTCGTGAAGGACGCCGAGCGCGCGACGGTGCGCGTCGCCGACGAGGGCCCGGGGGTCGCGAAGGAGGACCGCGAACGGATCTTCCATCCGTTCGTGCGCGGCAACGGCGGGGCACACGGCGTTCCCGGCACCGGGATCGGCCTGTACGCGTCCCGCCGGATCGTCGAGGCGCAGGGCGGGCGCCTCTGGTACGAGGACGCGAACGGCCACGGGGCGGCCTTCGTCTTCTCGCTCCCGCTCGCGGCGAAATGACGACGGTCCTCATAGTCGACGACGACCGCGCGATGGTCGGCATGGTCGCGCAGCTGCTCGGCGACGAGGGGTTCGACCTCGTCACGGCCTACGACGGCGAGCAGGCGCTGAAGCGCCACGCCGACGACGGTCCCGACCTCGTCGTCCTCGACCGCCGGCTGCCGCGCCTCGACGGCGACGAGGTGTGCCGGCGCATCCGCGCGTCGAGCGACACGCTTGTCCTCATGCTGACCGGCGAGAAGGGGAGCGAGGAGCGCGCGAAGCTGCTCGAGCTCGGCGCCGACGACTACCTCGAGAAGCCGTTCAGCAAGCGCGAGCTGCTCGCCCGCGTCCGCGCGCTGCTCCGGCGGGGCGGCGGCACGAAGCGCCCCCCGCACGCGGTCCGGGTCGCGAACCTCGTCGTCGATGTGCGCACCCACACCGCGGCGGTCGACGGGACGTCTCTCGCCCTCACGCCGACCGAGTTCCGCCTCCTCGCCGCGCTCGTCGCGCGCGTCGGCGAGGTGGTCTACCGGCGCGCCCTGCTGCGCGCGGCCTGGCCCGACGAGCGCGACCCGGACCCCGAGTGGCTGAAGGCGCACCTCGCGCGGCTCCGCTCGAAGCTCGAGGCGGCGAAGGGGCCGGTCCCGGTGAACGTCCGCGGTGTGGGCTACCGGATCGGCTGACGTGAGCGCGTGATCGACGAGCCGGCGCGTGCGTCGCACCCCGCGCGTGGCCGGATCGAGCTCGCGACGGCGGGCATGTTCGTGGTCCTCATCGCCGGCGCGCTCATCGGGTTCCCGGTCCTGCGCGAGACGCTCGTCGAGGCGGCCCGCTCGACGGTCGATCGGATCGTCCCGGCGCGCTGGGCCGCGTACTACCTCGAGATCGACGCGGCCGACCCGCGCGCACGGACGGACCCCGAGGGGGCAGACGCGCAGCTCATGTACGCGAGCGGATCGTTGCCCGGCCGTGCGGCACGCCTGCTCTCGGCACCGGTCTTCACGGGCACCTGGTCGCCGAACGGCGAGCGCTTCGTCGCCACGTCAGGGTCGCGAGTGTTCCTCGCGGACCGCGACGGCCAGGCGAAGCTGCTCACAGAGCTGCGTGACCTGCGGCCGACGGGCCCGCCGCTCTGGAACGGCGACGAGCAGCTGCTCTTCGGCGCGACGCGGACCGGCCAGCAGCACTGGCTCGTCACGCTCGACGCGCGGACCGGCACGGTGCTCGACCAGCGCGACATCGGCATCGGGATCCAGCCCTGGTCCGCCTCTCGCGACGGCAAGTGGGTCCTCGCGCTCGACCGCCGGACGGGGACGGGGATCCTCCTCGAGACCGCGACGGGCCGACAGATCCAGCCCCGGCCGCGCGAGTCGTTCGCCGCCTGGCTGCGCGACGGGCGGGTGATCGTCACGGTCGCGCTCGAAAGCGGGTCGCGCATCGTGGCGCGGCGGCCGGACGGCGACGTGACCGAGACGCTCCTCGAGCTCGACGGCCTCCCGCTGGTACCGGCCAGCGCGACCGGCGACAAGGTCGCCATCATCGAAGCCCGGGGCCGGGACGGGTCGGGACCGCGCTCGGTCTGGCTCGTCGCGCCGGGGGCGCAGCCGGTGCGGGTCGCAACGGGCCTCGGGCGGGTCTACATGACGAAGCCGTCGCGCGACGGGAGGTTCGTGGGGTTCTCGGAGGCCGAGGAGGGGACGCCGATCACGGTGCGCGCCGGCGTCGTCGAGGTGGCGACCGGGAAGGTCACCTACGCCTGCGACGCCGGCTGCGCGGTCCTCGACGTTCGCTAGGCGGCGGCGGGGACGGCCTCGCGCTCGCTCACGGCCACGGTCGCCTCGGTCGGCGCCATCAGCCACGCGAGGACGAGCACAGCGAAGGAACCGATCGCGATGATCGAGGTCCCGTCGAGCTCTGGCACTACATCAGTCCTCCTTCTGTTCCCGGGACGCTGCCCGAATGCTTGACCCGGTGGCTGCGGGGTTCAGTAGCACGGGGGCGCCGTGCACCGTTGCGATTCGGTGCCGACGCCCCCGTTCATCTGTCTAAAGGAGGTAGGCGGCCTCCCGGTGCTGGCTCGCGTCGAGGCCCAGCACCTCCTCGTGCTCCGGGACGCGGAGCCCGACGAAGAGGTCGATGACCTTGAGGATCACGAACGTCATCACGGCCGAGTAGCCGATCGACGCCAGGACCGCGATGGCCTGTATCCCGAGCTGCGAGGGGTTGCCGGCGATGAGGCCGTCCCTGGCCGCGCTGTTCACGGCCAGCGTGGCGAAGACGCCGGTGGCGAGGGCGCCCCACGTCCCGCCGACGCCGTGGACCCCGAAGACGTCGAGCGCGTCGTCGACCTTGAGGCGCCTGGTGAGCTGGACGCCGGTGTAGCAGAACGTGCCCGCGCCGAGCCCGATGAGGATCGACGCCGAGACGTCGACGTAGCCGGAGGCGGGCGTGATCGCGACGAGGCCCGCGACCGCGCCGGCCGCCGCGCCGAGCACGCTCGGGGCGCCCTTGTGGATCCACGAGACCGTCATCCACGTGAGGGCGGCCATGGCCGCGGCGGTGTTCGTCACGACGAACGCGTTCGCCGCCAGCCCGCCGGACGTGATCGCGCTGCCGGCGTTGAAGCCGAACCATCCGAACCAGAGGAGCGACGCGCCGAGCACGGTCATCGTCGCGTCGTGCGGTTCGATCGGCTCCCGGCCGAAGCCGACGCGGCGGCCGAGGAGGAGCGCGGCGACGAGCGCCGAGACGCCGCTCGTGATGTGCACGACGGTCCCGCCGGCGAAGTCGAGCGCGCCGAGCTGCGCGAGCCAGCCGCCGCCCCAGACCCAGTGCGCGACCGGGTCGTACACGAGCGTCGCCCAGAGCAGCGAGAACACGACGAACGCCTTGAAGCGCTTGCGCTCGGCGAACGCCCCGGTGATGAGCGCGGGC
>Ga0233425_10002868_pt1 | contig 32747 bp, 27 predicted proteins | sample Watercolumn_Towu_2_FD_181712 | JGI IMG/M metagenome (GOLD analysis project Ga0233425, IMG submission 181712) | Freshwater microbial communities from Lake Towuti, South Sulawesi, Indonesia - Watercolumn_Towuti2014_140_MG | ecosystem: Environmental > Aquatic > Freshwater > Lake | place... | reverse complement strand
CATGCCCCAGTATCTGTCGCACCGTCGCCGCCTCTGTGATAAAGCCAATCAGGCGCACCCGCCCGCCGCACCCGCTGCACTTGAGCGCAAACACCCCGTAGATGCGCGCCAGCAACTGTGCCCACAACTATCGTGCCGGGTGTCCGCTCCGCGCAGCGCCGCTGTCTGCATCCGCTGCCTTTGGCCGCGGTGGCTTACGCCCCGCAGCCAGCTTCCGCCCAGCCTGCGCCGTCACCAGTTCCCGCCACGGCGAGTTCGGCGCCAGTACCCCAAAGTAGCGGTGCCGATGCTTGCGCGGTGGCGGTACCAATAACGCAATCCGATCCAGAAACTCGCTTGCGCTCAGTCGCAGTTCAATCGGTCTTTGCTGGCCTACCCTGTGCCCTTGCAACGCCGACCACGGCAACCGGTAGCGCACCTGCGCACCTTCCCCCGCCCACACCAGCCGCTCCGCGGCAAACAGCGGCCGCGCACAATATCGCAACAGCCGCTCGCCCACATGCAGCCCACCGCTCAAGTCCCGTCAGCATCTGGCGCAATGCGCATCAGCTCCATGCAAAATCTAACATCAACAACCGGGGCGCACATCCAAGGCAGCGCCAGGTGTCACCCCCGGATAGCTGCACCCCATGATTACCTTCTGCCGGGATACAAAAAAATCACCCAGTAGACGGCGGCCACCAATACTGCGCCCCCAACTATATTCCCAACAGTCACCGGAATCAAGTTAGACAGGAAGAACGCGCGCCAACTGAGCAGTTCGAGCTTCGGTACTTTATCGGCGATCTTCGCCATATACACCGGATCGAAACCCTTGACCAGAAGCGCGTAGGGAATGAAATACATATTTGCCACACTGTGTTCAAAACCGGCCACCACAAAAGCCGTGATCGGGAAGATCACTGCGGCAATCCTGTCCACAGTACTACGCGCACTGTAGCTCATCCAGACCGCCAGGCAAACAAGCCCATTACACAAAATACCGAGCGCCACCGCTTGCACAAACCCGAGATCACATTTCGCAACCGCAATCTTAAAAGCTGCTACGCCCACAGCATCTGCACCAAAAGTGTATTGCTTTGCGAAGAACACTAATATGGCAGTTGCGATTGCCCCGACGAAATTTCCTGCGTAAACAATCATCCAATTTCGCAACAGCGCACCACTCGTCACTTTACCGCTTGCCCACGCCATCACAATCAGGTTATTACCGGTAAACAATTCCGCTCCACCAACCACCACCAGTATCAGACCAAGGCAGAAAACCAACCCGGCCAAAAGGCGGGTGACCCCATACGGCAAGCCGGCGGTAAACGCCAGTGCCCCATCCGCTGCAGTAATTGGCATGCCGCCAGCGGAAACGGTTGTTGCAAAAACCGCGCCCAATGCAATGAACGCTCCCGCCAACAACGCAAGCATGAACATGCTGAATGCCGGCATTTCAGCCTTGCGCACACCCAACAACTCCGCGCGCTTAGCCATGTCCGCAGGCAAAAGCGCATCTAAGGTAATATCACCCATCAACTTTTCTCTCGTTTCGTGGACCGTGAAAGAATCCTAATGCGCCAGACCTGAGGTTCGACCGCCACGGCATGCATGGAACCAGATGCTACCCGCACTCGGAAAGTGACTTTACTCAATCGTGCCCCTGATCATTGTCAACTAACCACAACGGCGATCGCAGCTGCTGGATAGAGAGTCATGCTCCACCCTCCGGTAACACACCCGGGTATTTTCCCCGCCACTTTGGCTTGCGCTTTTCGGCGTAAGCACTTGCGCCTTCGCGGGAGTCCTGTGAGTTGATCGCCGCGCGGTAAGTCTGATTGTTGCGCAACACCTGCATCGCATCAGCAATTGGCACAGCCTCAAGTTCCCGGATCAACTCAAGCACGGCAGCGACACTGAGCGGCGCCGCAGCACATATTCTTTCCGCAAGCTGGCGCGCGGCAGGCAACAAATCTTCACTTCTCACCACCTGATTGACGATGCCCCATGTTTGCGCTTCGAGCGCCGCCATGCGTCGGCTGGCGATCAGCATCTCGCGGGCGATATTTGGCGGCACCATTCGCGGCAGTCGGATGGTGGCATTGTCAGCAATCAAACCAAGATTTACCTCAGGCAGGAAAAATTCGGCGTGCTCAGCCGCAACAATCAGGTCCGCCGCCAATGCAATCTCAAACCCGCCACCGACGGCCATGCCGTTGACCGCCGCAATCACTGGCTTGGGGCGGTGCTTTAGTTCACAGAGACCGCCAAAACCGCCTGCGCCATAGTCCGATTCAAAAGCTTCGCCTTCGCGCGCCGCGTTCAGGTCCCAGCCGGCACAAAAAAACTTGTTGCCGGCTCCGGTCACAATTGCCACGCGCAAGCTCGAATCGTTCATAAACGTCTCGAACACCGATGACATCTCGCGGCTTGTCGCCGCATCAATCGCGTTGGCTTTTGGGCGATTGATTGTGATTTCCAAAATCTCGCCATTGGGCACGAGCTCAATACTCATCATTGCTCCGCAACCATAAAGGCATCTGCGGCCACCGCTGCATTGGGCGTTACAAGCACCGGGTTAACTTCAATCTCGGCCAGGTTGTTACTAAGCGCCAGGAGTATCACGCTCTGAGTCAGGGCCACGAGCGCATTGATGTCGCCAGCCGGCTTGCCGCGAAACCCGGTCAAAAGGGGGGAGATTCGCAGGAATTCGAGCGACCGCCGAATATCCGCGTCGCTCACTGGAGCAAGCAAACAGGCTGTGTCACGCCAGAGTTCGGTAAAAACGCCGCCGGCGCCAAGCGTGACCAGCCACCCAACCGGGGCATCGCGCCGGACGCTGACCAGAATTTCGGCCACAACATTAGTGATCGTCTGTTCAACAAGACACTCAGTAATCTTTGGGGGCAGCTTCTCGACTGCCGCGCCGAGTTCGTCCGCATTTCTAAGGCCGACGTGGACGGCACCAGCCTCGCTCTTATGCGCAAGACCCAGCCCCTTCAATGTAATGGGGTAGCCAATGTCTTTTGCGGTCGCGAGAACATCTGCTCGCCGGCAGCGCGATACTTTTGGCACAGTGACCCCATTTTTTTGCAGCAGAACTTTTGCATCTGCTTCGTCGATCAGTTTGGTCTGCGCTGGTGCAACCACCGCAGCGGGCTCTGCCCCGGGGGCATTGGCGCCCAGCCACGCAGCCGCATCAAGCGCGGCAAGTGCTTCGTGCAAACCTTGCAGCACTACAAGCTTCGCGGCGTGGGCTGCAGCGCGCACCTCGGCAGTCACGCACTCCGGCAGTGTTGCCACCACCAAGCCGCGCCTGTTCGTCGCCTGCGCCGCAGCGCCAAGCGCCTGCGCAGCCCCCACCCACGCGTCCGACTGCTGGTCGGGCCGCGGCGGGGTGTCAAGCAGCAGCAGCGTTGCATCCTGCGGGCCATTCATCACCTGGGTAAAGGTATTCGCAGTAGCTGCGCGATCACCCCACATGAAGGTGTGATAGTCAAAAGGATTACCCACCGTCACCAGCTCGGTCAGCGTTGCGTTAATGCGTTGGCAGTGCTCGGAAGAAAACGGTTCAAAGCGCAGCGCGGTCTGCTCGCTTAGGTCAGCCACCAGCGACGCTTCCCCGCCCGAACACGACAGCGACACGAGTTTGCTGCCCGTAAGCACACCCCCCTGATTGAGCAATTTCAGAGCCTCTATCAGTTCTGCGGGCGATTGAACCATCGCCACACCACATCTCTTAAAAAGCGCCGCGTATGCGCTGCGCCGGCCCGCCAGCGCTGCGGTGTGCGACGCGGCGATTAATGCGCCGGCCGCGCTGCGCCCGGTTTGCAATGCCACCATCCGCAGGTTGCGCTGTGCCGCAGTGCCAGCCAGTCGTGCAAACCGCACCGGGTCAACAAGCGCTTCAACGAATAATCCGATGGAGGTAACCCGGCTGTCGCCAATAAATACTTCCAGACAGTCTTCTATTCCTGCGCTTGCCTGATTGCCAACAGTAACCATGTAAGCGAGATTGAGGCCGCGCTGCTGCAGTGTTAGGTTAAGCCCCACGTTGCCGCTTTGGCTGACAATCGCCGAGCCGCCCGCTTCCGGTTGGCAGCCGTGCTGGTCGGGCCACAGGGCGACGCCATCAAGGGCGTTGATGTATCCGTAGCAATTCGGCCCCAGCAACGGCATTGCGCCCGCCGCTTCTACCAGCTTTGCTTGCAGGGCAGCGCCGTCAACGCCAGCCTGTATCCCCGCTTCAGCAAAGCCGGACGCGTAACAAACTGCGCCGCCCGCGCCGGCTTTTGCCAACTGCGCAACCACGTCAATTGTTGCATGGCGGTTGACAGCGACGAATGCAACATCCGGGGCGTGCGGCAGGTCCGCAACCGCCCGAAAGCACTTCACGCCGGCAATCGTTTCGCGCGTTGGATGAACCGGCCACAACGCGCCGCCGAAACCCAATGTTTGACATTGCTCAAGCACCCTTTGCGCGGGCCCCGTGCCAAACAACGCGATTGAACGCGGGTGCAGCGTGCGCGCAAGCCGTCGATCAGCCCCCATAAGGCCGCAGCAGTGCGCGTGAAATGATGTGTCGCTGTATCTCGCTCGTGCCGTCCCAGATGCGATCCACTCGCGTGTCACGCCACATGCGCTCAAGTGGGAGCTCGTCCATCAGGCCCATGCCGCCAAAAATCTGGATCGCCTCATCCGTCACAAACTGGCACATCTCACTGGCAAACACCTTGGCCATCGCAACTTCGGTGTCGCTGAAGTTGCCCTGTGCATCGTTGTAGGCAGCGCGCAAGGTCAATAGCTCGGCAGCGTCCAGCCGCATCTGCATGTCAGCCAGCTTGAACGAGACACCTTGAAACTTGCCGATTTTTTGGCCAAATTGTTCGCGGGTCGCCGCCCACTCGAGCGCGAGCTTGAGCGCGCGCCGGGCGCGGCCCACGCAGACTGCAGCTACCTGCAGGCGGGAAGACCCGAGCCACTCATTGGCAGTATCAAAACCGCGGTGTTCCCCGCCCAGCACATTACCTGCCGGCACACGGCAGTTGTCAAAATTAATGATCAGGTTGTGATACCCGTTGTTTGAAACACAGTTGTAGCCCTTAACGCGCTCACAACCTTTTGAGTCAAAATCGACGAGAAAACCAGTGATCCTCTTCTTAACGCCCTTGGCCGTTTGTTCTTCGCCACTCGCTGCAAACAGAATTACATAGTCAGCCAGATCGGCGTGGGAGATGAAATGTTTGCTGCCATTAATAATCCAGTCGTCGCCATCCCGCGTTGCAGCGCACTTCATTCCGCGCACATCTGAGCCTGCGCCCGGCTCTGACATCGCCAGACACTCGACGCGCTCCCCGCGGATTGTGGGGGTCAGATACTGCTCAATCTGCCGGCCTTTGCACGCCCGCAAAATATTGCTCGGGCGCGCCACGATGTATTGCAACGCATACGAGGTCGCCCCAAGTTCCCGGTCTACGAGCGTTGTCTCAAAAGAATTCAGCCCACCGCCGCCAAACTCAGCCGGCATGTTGCAGGCGTAGATGCCCGCAGCAATTGAACGCTGCCTAATTTGCTTGACCAGATCCGGCGCGACTTCGCCCGCCCGCTCAACCTTTTCTTCATGTGGCATCAACTCCCGCTCGGTGAACTGCCGGGTCGTGTCGACGATCATCTCCTGCTGCCGGGTGAGCGCGAAGTCCATAATTCAACCTTCCGGTTCCTTGCGGATAATTTTCATCGTTCGGCCAACTTCCGGCGGAGTCGGAAGGCGACTGTGACTCTGTTTGATCGTGCGCAGTGCGCGGGCTACCGAATCGGGGATGGGCGCAGCTTTGGCCGCCCGCGAGTCGACGTGCAACAACATCTGCTCGCAAGTCGCGAGGCGCTCCTGTTTCGCAGGCCTGAACATTTCGTGATTAAAGTGCAGCCGCTTAGCGTCAAAATCCAAGACTTGCGTGGTAATACGCAACACGTCGTTGAGTGCAGCCTCACGCTCAAATATAATGTGCGTCTCAACTGTGTAATACGAGTTGCCAGCAGCGCGGTATGCGTCGTCAATGCCGATGTATTGAAACAAAACATCTGAAGCCCAGCCAAACGCAGTGAGGTAGGCCGCTTCGGTCATGTGATTGTTGTAGTCAACCCATTCGGCGATAACGCCGCACTGGTACATATCAAGCGGCGCGGGCACCGCATCGCCATCTGCGAGCGGTGTCACTTGCAGGTTCATTGCTAGCAAAGCCCTGGCCAACAAATCGGCCAGCGCCACGCGGCAGACAGGCTACTCAAGCCACGGCACATACGCATATATTACCTGATGACCCCGCGCTGGTTGAACTCCACCTTGCGCTACCCTCCAATTTCCCATGGTCGCATGGGCAATGCCGGCATCTGTTCGGCGTTCTGATGAATGTACCTGGTCTTTAACCATGAACTGGTGGGGCTAAGCCCCATCAATGCGCCAAATGATGCAAATAGGTTGATTCAACTGTATTACCTACTTAGATCCAGGGCGATAACCTGGAAGATTAATCGCTCTTTGGCTAGCCGCTATCCGAAACCGGTACTTTACAAGCCGGCGGGCCCAAGTAATACTTTACCCGTGCAGCACGCTCGGTTGGCCGCCTTCTGGACCGTTGCCGGAGTACTTGGCACGCTGGCGGTATTTCCCTACGTACTGGCAATCAACCCCGCAGTAGCGGCCCAGCTGCCGGTGCCATTGCCAGCGCTGGTTGCGGTGCAAACCGCCCAGACCGGCATTCTGCTGCTGCTCATGAGTTGGGTTGGCCTGCGCCTCGGGCAACCCCTCGGCCTTGATTCGCCTTTCGCACGCGCCCTGGTCGGCGGAAAAATTCCCGCCGTATCCCGCCGTGCGCTGGCTGGCGCAGTCCTGGCCGGCAGCGCTGCCGGGCTGGTGCTCTTGATTCTGGACAGGCTGCTGCAACCCCTGCTGCCACCAACCATCCAGCCGCTGCCAACAAGCCTTGCACTCTGGAAGCGGCTGCTGGCGGCCTTTTATGGCGGCATCACCGAGGAGCTGTTGCTGCGCCTGTTTCTAATGACGCTGATAGCCTGGGTAATCTGGAAGACAGCGTACAAAGCGCAGCTGCCGCCGGATACAATCGTTTTCACGGCAGCAATTGTGGCCGCAGCTGTGTTGTTCGGCATTGGGCACCTGCCCGCGGCCGCGCTCTTCTGGCCGCTAACTCCGCTGGTAGTCGCCAGAGTTATTGCGCTAAACGCACTTGGGGGGATTGCTTTCGGCTACATCTACTGGCAATGGGGATTGGAATACTGCATGCTTGCCCATTTTTGCGCCGACCTTGTGCTGCACGGGGTTGGCGGCAGCTGATAGACCTTTGGAGCGCCAGCACGCAGGCTGGCGCACAGACCTTACTGGCGGAGTTTGGTCACCGCGCTGAGCAAGTGGTCCAGCACTCCGGCGTGCGCACACTTGCGCAAGCGCGTTCAGCCGTTGAAGTAAACCATCACATTCAGCAACACCAGTGCCAGCATAAACGAGAGGCCAAACAGCAGGGGAGTCCACAGCAACCACCAGCGCGCCGAAAGGTGGGGAAACTTGCGCCGCAGCACAGCTGCCCACAATAGCGCGCAGCCACCCATAATAATCAAGGTGGCAACCAACGCCATCAGCACAACCAAACGCACCAGACTTTCCACAGTACCTCAAGTATACAAATTGCCCACGCTGAACCTTCGCGCCGGCTGGCAGGTCGCGGGCGAACCGGCAGAGTGGAAGATTTAACTATTCGCACCCTTGACGAGATTAGCCGGTGTCCTAAACTATGCGGCGGTGCACAAAGTAGCATGCAACGCAAGTCTCTGGTAGCTACCTGCGGGCGGGCAGCCGGCTTTGCCGAAGCGCTGCGCATTGCCTTCAACGCTGTCTTTTTAGGAGTTGACTAATTACATGAAGATTCCCTTCTCTGGAAAGGTACTTGTGCTGGGCTGCGGCTCTGTTTCCCGCTGTTTGCAGCCGCTGCTGCTGCGCCATCTGGCCATTGACCCGGCCCGGGTGACCATCATGGATTTTGAGGATCTGCGCCACCTGATTCCAGACACTCTGGCAGCTGGCGCACAGTATGTGCAGGCGCGCATCACCCGCGAAAACCTGGCCGCAACGCTGGGCGCGCACGTGGGGCCCGGAGATCTGTTGATTGACTTGGCGTGGAATATTGACTGCAACACAATTGTGCAGTGGTGCCATGAGCAGAATGTGCTGTACCTAAACACTTCGGTGGAGATGTGGGATCCGTATGAAGATGCGGCGGGTGTTCCACCCGCGGAGCGCACGCTGTATGTGCGCCACATGGCGCTGCGGCGCCTGCGCGCCAGCTGGGCCGAACCGGGCGCAACCGCAGTGGTGGAGCACGGCGCCAACCCCGGGCTGGTGAGCCACTGGACCAAGGTGGCGCTGCTGGATATGGCCGCCGCACTGCTAGAGCAGCGCCGGCCCAAAGAAAAAGCACGCGCTGCTGCAATCGAACGCGCGCTAGCCGACGAGAACTACGCGCAGCTGGCCATGCAAACCGGCGTGAAAGTAATTCACATCTCCGAGCGCGACACGCAGATCAGCAGCCAGCCAAAAGAGGTTGGCGAGTTTGTAAACACCTGGTCGGTGGCGGGCTTTCATGAGGAAGGCGTGGCACCGGCCGAGCTGGGCTGGGGCACGCACGAAAAGCTGCTGCCACTCAATGCGCATGTACACCAATCCGGACCGTGCAACCAGATCTGCCTGGCACAGATGGGCATGAACACCTATGTGCGCTCGTGGGTGCCGCACGGCGGGGAAATTATTGGCATGGTGGTGCGGCATGGCGAAGCCTTCACCATTTGCGATCACCTCACCGTGTGGCACGCGCAGCAAGCGGGCGCGCTCTACCGCCCCACTGTGCACTACGCTTATATGCCCACCGATGCAGCGCTGGCCTCCCTGCACGAGCTGAAGATGAGCGGCTGCGAACTGCAAGCGCGCCAGCGCATTATGAATGATGAAATCACCAGCGGCATGGACGAACTGGGCGTGTTGCTAATGGGCCACGACCTGACCGGCTGGTGGACCGGGTCGCAGCTGGACATCCACGCAGCGCGCGCGCTTGTGCCGCACCAAAGCGCCACCACGCTGCAAGTGGCTGCATCCGTGCTGGGTGCGCTGGCATGGATGATTCGCAACCCGCGCCGCGGCGTGTGCGTGCCGGACGACCTGCCGCACCGCGATGTGCTGGCGGTGGCCAACCCCTACCTGGGCCCGTGCCCTTCATTGCAAACGGACTGGACCCCGCTCAAGAATCGCTTTGATCCCTTCGAGCGCTGGAGCCACAAGCCGCGCCCCGCGCCTGAAGACGTCTGGCAGTTTGCGTCTTTTGTGGCATGGTGAACCTGCAAAGCCCAATGACAAGCGGTGGCCTGTATTACAATCAGGCCATGAACAGGAAAAACCGGCAGGTGCTGCCCGCTTGCCAGCCGACGACAGTGTGGCGCACGCCACGCCTGCTGGCGCACTGGCATTCCGGCTCAACTCCGGCACCTCAAGAATAACAAGTGCCAGCCGAAATCTAACCCAGCACAACAAGCCAGCCCGTACTGCCATAATCAGCCTGTCCGGAGGTAACACCATGCACCAGTTTCCACCCGAGCCACAAGAACCAGACGACGAGCCGTTGGACGACCTGGACGCAGCCGACGAGGATTACGAAAGAGAAGAGCCAACCGCGAACGACCCCGCTACATGGGTGGAGTTTCTGAGTGCTGCTGACGACACAGCCGACGAGGATGCGCTGCATGGCGTGAAGTCACGGCGCAAACCCACTAAAACAAAGTCAGCCGGGAAAAAGCAGCCCACAGCAAAAAAGAAGCCGGCTGCTCCCAAGCGCAAACCTGCTAGCAAAGCAAAACCAGCTGGCAAACGCAAAGCAGCTTCGAAGCCGAAGGCAAAACCGGTCATAAAGAAAAAAGTTGCTCAGAAACGCAGGGTGGCAGCGAAAATCAAGCTGCCTAAGCGCAAGCCCGCAAGCAAGGCGAAACCGGCTGCCAAGAAAAAGGTAGCGCCCAAACGCAAGCCAACGCGCCGTCGTTAATCCTTTTGCTCTTGTGCTGCGCTGGCGCAAATGCTGCGCCGGCACTGCACCGCACACCTCACCGTTACTGATAGCCTGCAGCCTCAACTGCAGGCTACTCCATTCACCAGCCCGGGTGCCCCCCGGCTGGCGCAACCCCGGTCGCCGAAACGGCATGCGCAAGTGGTCTACAATTGCCACAGCGCAATGCCAGCTTCCAAAGCAACCGGGTTCTGCACCGGTCAGAACCCACCGACACAGCAGCAGCAATGAAACCTGCACCCTTTGTTTATCACGCGCCTGACTCGCTTGGCGCAGCATTGCTGCTCAAGGCCGGGCATGGGGACGAGGCAAAGTTTTTAGCAGGCGGACAAAGCCTGATCCCCGCCATGAATTTCCGCATTGCGAATCCGGCGCTGCTTGTAGATGTGAACAAGCTTGCAATGCTGGACTACATCCGGATGGTCAATGGCGAAGTGCGCATTGGCGCCCTCACGCGCGTGCAGCGCCTGGAGCACGATCCGCTGGTGCGCGCGCACTCTCCGCTTGTGCCTGAAACCGTGCCGCACATTGCGCACCCGCAAATCCGGAATCGCAGCACGGTGGGCGGCTCGCTGGCGCATGCCGACCCCGCAGCTGAGCTGCCGGTGATCCTCACTGCGCTGGGCGGGCGCCTGCGGCTGCAATCTTCTTCCAGCGAACGCTGGATGAGTGCAGATGACTTTTTTGTGTCGCTGTTTAGCACCGCGATTGCCCCGGACGAAATGCTGGTGGAGGTAGCCATACCAGCAGCATCGGCGCGCACCGGCACGGCCTTCATGGAAGTTGCCCGGCGCCACGGGGACTACGCGATGATGGGTGTGGCGGTCGTTGTGACACTGGACGCCGCCGGCGCGTGCAGCGCAGCGCGGCTCATTTTTCTAAATGCCGGTGACCGGCCGATGAATGCGCAGCGCGCCGCCGCAGCCCTGCACGGCCAGCTGCTGGACAGCGCTGCCATTGAAGCGGCAGCAAGCACCGCCGCAGAAGAGCTGGAGCCGATGGGTAGCGTACATGCCACGCCTGCCTACCAACGCCATTTGGCGCGGGTACTTGCGCGCCGCGCACTGCGGCTTGCTGTGCAACGCGCAAATTGAAAAGGCACAGCTTGCCCTGGGCTTACCGCAACCGCAGCGCCCGCACCCATCATGCAGAGTGAAACCATGCCCGAAAAGCATTTGATTCAAACCACCGTGAATGGCCAGGTCTACGAGCGACAGACAGAAGCGCGCGTGCTGCTCAGCGATTTTCTGCGGCATGATCTTGGGCTGAGCGGCCTGCATGTGGGCTGCGAGCAAGGCGCGTGCGGCGCCTGCACCATCTTGTTTGACGGCCAGCCAGTGCGCGCGTGCCTGATGCTGGCAGTGCAGGCTGACGGCCATGCGCTGCTCACAGTAGAGAGCCTTGGCACGCCAGACAAACTAAACGGGCTGCAGTCCGCTTTTTGGGAGAAGCACGGCCTACAGTGCGGCTACTGCACCCCCGGCATCTTAATGACCCTCGTGGCCTATCTGCAGGGCAACCCAACGCCCACCGAGCATGCAGTGCGCACTGCGCTCTCCGGCAATTTGTGCCGCTGCACCGGCTACCAGAATATTGTGGCCGCGGCGCTGCTGGCTGCAGAACAAATGCAGCCCGCAGCTTCAGCGCCGCAACCGTGAACCTGCCCGCCAGCCTGCCTGTACTGGCTGATAGCCTGCGGTCCGGCGCGCTGCCCCTCCCCGAATACATCGCGCAGCTGGCAGCCCGGTTTGCTGCCCGGGAACCGGATGTGCAGGCCTTCATGCCGGAACCCGGGCGCTTTGAGCGCGTACTGCACGCCGCCCAACAGCTGCAAGCCAGCCATCCAAATCCAGCAGCGCGGCCGGCACTATTTGGCGTGGCCGTGGGGATCAAGGACATTTTTCATGTGGACGGGTTTGCCACAACCGGCGGCAGCCGGCTGCCGGTGGAAGCGTTGCGCGGCGCTGAAGCGCCCGGCGTAACGCGCTTGAAGAACGCCGGTGCGCTTGTGCTTGGCAAAACAGTGTCCACTGAGTTTGCATACTTCGGACCGGGCGCCACCCGCAACCCGCACAGCCCCGCCGGCCAGCCGCACACCCCCGGCGGTTCCAGCAGCGGTTCGGCTGCGGCCGTTGCGGCCGGCCTCGCACCACTCACGCTCGGCACGCAGACCATTGGCTCCATCGTGCGGCCCGCGGCATACTGCGGAGTAGTTGGCTTTAAGCCCAGCTACGATCGCATCCCGCGCGTGGGCGTAATTGCACTTGCGCCATCGCTGGATCATGTGGGGGTATTCGCAGCTGATGTTGCCGGCGTGCAGCTTGCAGCCCGCCTGCTGGCCAACAGTTGGAACACGAAACCTGCCGTGGCGCACAAGCCAGTGTTTGGAATTCCCGAAGGGCCGTATTTGGAAAGCGCCACTCCAAAAATGCTGGCGTACTTCCACGCCACTGCCCAGAAACTGGCAGACGCCGGTTGCGTGCTGAAACGTGTCAACATGATGCAGGATTTTGCGGCGCTGCGCGAGCGCCACTACCTCATCACCGCTGCCGAAGCCGCGCGTGTGCATGCCGGCTGGTTTGCACAATACCGCGACCTGTACCATTTTAAAACTGTGGAGCTGCTGGAGCGCGGTGCACAGATAACTGATGCGCAATTGTCTCAAGCGCTGGCAAGCTGTGGCGCCTTGCGCACGGAGCTGGCGCAGGTGATGGAACGCGAACAAATTGATGTGTGGCTTTCGCCCGCTGCGCAGGGGCCGGCGCCGGCCGGCCTGGACAGTACTGGCGATCCGGTGATGAATCTGCCTTGGACGCACGCCGGTTTGCCGGCGGTGGGCCTGCCCTCCGGAACAATTGACGGCCTGCCGGTGGGCTTGCAGCTGACGGGCCGCTGGCAGGCAGACGAGCTGCTGCTGACGCACGCCTTGGCGGTTGAAAAAATAATCTAATGCAGGCGCATTGCATGAAACCACCCTCCGCCTATCCGGCAGACGGCTGCTGCGCGCGCTTTGCCTGCTTGGGGCGCATCCGCGCATGAACCTTCAAAGCGAAATTCGCAAGGGCAGCTACTTTGACTCGGTGGTGCTGATGCAGTTGCAGCGGGCACTGCTGCAGCTGCCGGGCGTGCACGACGCGGGCGTAGTGATGGCCACGACAGCCAATTGCACGCTGCTGCAGCAAAGCGGCCTGCTCCCCGAAGGTGCGCGCAGTGCGGCAGCCGATGACACCCTGATTGTGGTGAAAGCCGAGAGCGAGAATGCGGCGCTGCAGGCGCTGGCACAGGTGGACAGCCTGCTCAACCGCAAGCGCGCAGCAGTTGACGCGGAGTTTCGCCCGCGCAGCCTGGAAGCTGCTGCGCGCCAGCTGCCCGCAGCCGGCTGGGTGCTGATTTCCGTGCCCGGCCGGTTTGCAGCTGGTGTTGCCCGCGCAGCACTTAAGCTGCGCAAGCATGTGTTTTTGTATAGCGACAATGTGGCGCTGGAGGATGAGATTGAATTGAAGCAGACTGCCCGTGCGCAGGGACTGCTTTTGCTGGGCCCGGATTGTGGCACTGCCATCATCAACGGCATTGGACTGGGCTTTGCCAACCGCGTGCGGCGCGGTGCGGTCGGCATTGTGGGTGCTTCCGGCACCGGGCTGCAAACGGTGGCCAGCCGCGTGCACCAGCTGGGAGCAGGCGTTTCGCACGCATTGGGCACCGGCGGCCGGGACCTGGATGCTGCCGTAAGCGCCAGCACGGCCCGCCAGGCGCTGGACCTGCTGGCGCGCGACCCCGCAACGCAGGTGATTGTGCTGATCTCGAAGCCGCCCGCGCCCGAAGTTGCAGCGCAGCTGCTTTCTGCAGCGCAGGCGTGTGGCAAACCAGTTGTTGTGGACTTCATTGGATATCCCGCACCAGCACGGCAGCTGGGCAATCTGCACTTTGCCACCGCGCTCAACGAGGCAGCCGAGCTGGCTGTAAGCCAGCTGGCCGGCAGCAGCCAGCCACTACAGCCACCCGCCCGTGCGCTAACCGGCACGTGGCTGCGCGGCTTGTTTTCCGGCGGCACACTTGCCTATGAAGCCCTGCTTGTGCTGCAAACAACACTGCACCCGCTCTTCTCCAATGCGCCAGTGCACAAAAGCCAGCAGCTGGCGGATGCATTGCACACCCAGGCACACACGCTGCTGGATTTGGGCGGCGATGAATTCACCGTGGGACGCTTGCATCCGTTGCTGGACAATGACCTGCGACTGCGGCGCATCCGGCAGGAAGCTGCAGATCCGCAAGTGAGCATGATATTGCTGGATGTTGTGCTGGGCGAAGGCGTGCACGCGGACCCGGCTGCGGAACTGGCGCCCGTGATCTCTGCGAGCCGGCGCAGCGGGCTGGAGTTTGTAGCGATGTTGATTGGCACAGATGAAGATCCGCAAGACCTGCAGTCTCAGAAAGAGCGCCTTGAAACAGCGGGTTGCCGGCTGTTTACCAACCCGAGTGCAGCGCTGGCTTATGTGTGCAGCCGCTTTGGCGCCGCGCCAGCCACTGCCGATGCGCCGGTGGAGCTCACGGCACTGACACAGCCGATGGCAGCATTGAATGCCGGCCTTGAAAGTTTTCACACCAGCATGGTTGCGCAGGGCGCGCAGTGTTTGCAGCTGGACTGGCGCCCGCCGGCAGCCGGCAACGCCAGGCTGGCGGATGTTTTGGCGAAGATGAAAAAGCCCTAGCTGCATGCGGGACGATTCTGGCGGCAGCAATCGCAGGGCGCACCTCTAATTCAGAATGACAGGAGCGGGCATGGATATTGAACAGGCCAATCAACTCGCCGTCACGCGCATGCTGGAGGCGCGGCCGATGCTGACCGCGGTGGCTGCCGCGCGCGACGTGATCCCGGGCATGCACAGCAATCTGCTGCTGCACGCCGGCCCGCCAATCAGCTGGGGGCGCATGTCCGGCCCGCTGCGCGGCGCCATGATTGGCGCCATGCTGTTCGAGGGGCTGGCGCGCAGCGAAGCCGAGGCCGTCGGGCTCGCTGAAAGTGGCGGCGTGCAGTTTGAGTCGTGCCACGAACACAACACCGTCGGGCCGATGGCGGGCGTTACCTCCGCGTCGATGCTGGTGTACGTCGTGGAAAATCTAGCTGGCACAGGCAGCACCAACACCGCATATTCCAACTTGAATGAAGGCTACGGCAAGGTGCTGCGCTACGGCGCATACAGTGCAGAGGTGCTTACGCGCCTACGCTGGATGAACTCTGTGCTCGGCCCCACAGTTGGCGCGGCGCTCGCGCGCAGCGGCGGCATTGATTTGCGCGCCCTGATTGCCGAGGCGCTGCACATGGGCGACGAGGGCCACAACCGCAACAAAGCCGGCTCGCTGCTGTTCTTGAAGGCGCTGGCACCGCTGATAGCGCAAGGCAATGGAGCCGCAGATGGCCAATCTGAAGTGCTCAAGTTTCTGGGGGACAATGCACTCAGTGTGCTGAACCCGGTAATGGCGGCCTGCAAAGCCATGACAGACGCAGCGCACGGCGTTGAAGGCAGCACACTGGTGACTGCAATGGCGCGCAACGGCACCGACTTTGGCATCCGCGTTAGCGGCCTGCCCGGCCAGTGGTTCACCGCGCCAGCGGAAATTCCGGTGGGCCTGTTCTTCTCCGGATTTTCACAAGCAGACGCCAATCCTGATATTGGCGACAGTGCCATCACGGAGACGGCCGGCATTGGCGGCTTTGCCATGGCATCAGCCCCCGCAATTGTGACTTTTGTGGGCGGCACGCCGCGTGATGCCCTCAATGCCACGCTGGAGATGTATGAAATCACCGCCACCGAACACAAGCACTTTACGATGCCGGCGCTGGATTTTCGCGGCACGCCCACGGGCATAGACATTCGCAAGGTTGTGGAACTGGGCATCGCGCCGCGCATCAACACCGGCATCGCGCACAAGAACGCCGGCGTCGGGCAGGTTGGCGCCGGGCTGGTGCGGCCGCCAATGGCAATCTTTGAGCAGGCACTGTTAGCATACGCGGAAAAGTACAGCCTGTAGCCAAACTTAAATGGAAACTCCACTGCCGGCTATGCCTCGTGCTTGGGCTACACTTGCAAAGGGCTTGCCCATTGTTACTGCCCAATAGCCCCAAATTACACAACCTTCATCCAAGGAGTCTTGCATGAAAATCTACGACCTCTCCCAGCCGCTCAACCAGGATTGTTCCTTCTGGCCTTTTTATCCGCCGTTTGAGGTCAAGTACATTAAGCGCAAGGCCGAGCATGGCGTCAACGCCCAGTACATCATGACCTCCAATCACATGGGCACCCATTTGGATGCACCGCGCCATTTTGTGACGCACGGCCGCACCATCGACCAGATCCCAGTGGAGTGGCTGTGGGGCCCGGGCGTGATTGTGGACGTGAGCGACATCTGCGACGATCTGGCGCTCTTCACACCCAAGGACCTGGAAGCACGCGCAGACATTCACGACGGCGACATTCTTTTCATCCATACTGGCTGGCACAGGTATTCTTTCCTCAGCCCGGAAGGAGACGAAGAGCGCTACATTCAGCGCCACCCCGGGCCGCACTTCAGCATCTGTGAGTGGCTGCTGAAAAAGAAGATCCATATCTGGGGTGTCGACATGATTTCCACGGACCACCCGATGAATTTGCCCATCGGGCGCTTTCTGGGGCGCGGTGGCCTGGAGCATTGGCAAAAAGTGCGCGCCAAGAGCGAAGCAAAGTTTGGCAAGAAAAACATGGGCACGCTTTTTCCGGACTCGGCCTATCAGCTTACCCACAACGCACTCTTCCCGCATGACTGCATGCACGTGGAAAATCTGGGCGGCGCCATCAGCCAGCCGGAGCTGCATAACAAGCGCATCACATTGGGCGCGTTCCCTTGGAATTTCAAAGGCGGCGAGGCTGCCTTCTGCCGCGCTGTGGCCTGGCTGGATGACGATGCCAAACCAGCCGCACGCACGCCCAAAAGCAAGCCCGCTGCCCGCAAGCGTGGCAGGTAAGCGGCGCGTTGAATTTACGCAGCGCGTAGAAAACTTCCTGAACCTGTAACTGCTGCCGGCACAGTCTGCTTAATGGCCACCCGCTTCTTTGGCGCGCCGGTAACCCGCAATGAGGATCCGCGCCTGCTTGCCGGCCAGGCGCTGTTTGTAGATGATGTTGAGCTGCCCGGCCTGCTGCACGCAGCGTTCTACCGCAGCCCGTACGCGCACGCGCAAATCAAACGCGTGGATGTCAGCCGGGCGCTGGCGCGACCCGGTGTAATTGCGGCCTATACCGCCGCAGACCTTGGAGATTACTGGCAGCCGGGCCCGCTGCTGGTGCCGCCGCCGCCGGTTGCGGGCATCGTCTTCAATGCCCGCACACAGGTGCCGCTGGCTAAAGACAAGGTACGCCATGCGGGCGAGCCGATTGTGCTTGTGATTGCGGAGAGCCGCTACATTGCGGAAGATGCAACGGCTGACATTGAAGTGGATTTCGAGCCGCTACCGGCTGTGGTGGATTTGGAGCAGGCGCTCGCGCCGGACGCCGCACTGGTGCACGCGGATGTTGGTTCAAACGTGGCGGCGCATGTCATCCAGCGCAAGGGCGAGTATGCGGCAGCGAAACAGCATGCGCACCTGATATTGAAGCGCCGCTTTCATTATGACCACGGTGCGTCCGCGCCGATCGAGACGCGCGGCGTGGTTGCGCACTGGGATGCGCGCGCCGCCAAGCTGAGCGTGTGGGACACCACGCAGGCTCCAGTGGTGATTCGCAACGGGCTGGCTGCCATGCTGGGCCTGAGCGAGAAGCAAGTGCGCGTAATTGCACCCTTCATTGGCGGCGGCTTCGGCCCCAAGATCATGATGTTCTATCCGGAAGAAGTGCTGGTGCCGTGGGCTGCGCTGCAGCTCAATCGCCCGGTGAAATGGATTGAAGACCGCGCTGAGCATTTCTATGCCACCACCAACGAGCGCAACCAGGTGCATGACGCCGAAATCGCAGTCAGCAAAGATGGGCGCATCCTTGGCGTGCACGATGTCTTTCTGCACGATGCCGGCGCCTACGATCCGTACGGTCTGACGGTGCCCCTCAACAGCCAGTGCACGCTGCTGGGCGTCTACCATGTGCCCCACTATTACAGTGAGTTCACCGCCGTCTTCACCACCAAGACCATCGTTACGCCGTACCGCGGCGCCGGTCGCCAGCATGGCGTGTTTGTCATGGAGCGCTTACTGGATCTTGCCGCCGCGGCCCTTGGCATGGATGGCAATGAAATCCGCCGCCGCAACTTCATCGCGCCGGATGCGTTTCCACACAACAACGAAATCATTTACCAGGACTTTGCACCGCTGGTATACGATAGCGGCAACTACGCACCCATCCTAGAAAAGGCATTGGAGTTGATCGGGTATCAGAAGTTTGTAACGGAAGTGCAACCGGCAGCGCGGGCTGCGGGCCGGCAGCTTGGCATTGGGGTGGTGTGCTATGTGGAGGGCACTGGTATCGGCCCGTACGAGGGCGCGCGTGTGCAAGTGCAAGCCAGTGGCAAGGTAAGCGTGGCAACCGGCATTGGCACCCAGGGGCAGGGGCACTTCACCAGCCTGGCACAACTGGCAGCCGGCCAAGTGGGTGTGCATGTGCGCGATGTGGAGGTGGTAACCGGTGACACCGACCAGTTCTATTGGGGGGCCGGCACCTTTGCCAGCCGCGGCGCGGTGGTGGCTGGCAATGCCGTCAACGAAGCTGCGAAAGATGTGCGGCGCAAGATTCTCAAACTGGCTGGTGAAATTTTTGAGTGCGCTGAGGATGATTTGGAAATTGCGGATGGCGCAGTGCACGTGCGTGGCGTGCCGGCCAACAGCATCAAGCTTGGCACGCTGGCACAGCGCGCCAACCCGCTGCGCGGTGCCGTAAAGCCGGGCACAGAACCGGGCTTGGAGTCCACCAACTACTTCGGCCCGGAGCGTGGCGCCACCGCCAGCGGTGCGCACGCCATGATTTTGGAAGTGGACCCGGAAACAATGCTGGTAGAGGTGCAGAAGTATGTGGTGGTGCATGATTGCGGCGAGGTGATCAATCCGCTTATTCTGGACGCGCAAGTGGTGGGCGGCGTGGCGCAGGGCATCGGCAATGCTTTCTACGAGCAGTTAATCTACGACGCGAATGGCCAGTTGCTAAACGGTTCATTCATTGACTACCTGCTGCCAACTGCGTTGGATGTGCCAACAGTCACCGTCGCGCATCAGGTAACGCGATCGCCGCTGAACCCGCTGGGCGTAAAAGGGGCTGGCGAAGCGGGCGCCATTCCGGTTGGCGCGCTGTTTGCGCAGGCCGTGGAAAATGCACTGGCTGGCAGCGGCCTCGAAGTGCTGGAAATTCCACTTAGCCCCAACCGCTTGTGGGAATTAGTGGAAGCCGCCAAGCGCGGCTAGGGCCAGGCACCGGCTGCTTGCGGCCGGCAAGCTGCAAGCGCTGCTGGCCGCCAAAGGTTCCCCGTCGACCCTCAAGCATCGCAAAGCAATGATCCTTATAACCGGCGCCACGGGCAAAACAGGCCAAGCCGTAATTGCTGCGCTCGCGGCGCGGGGCGGCCACAGCCTGCGCGCATTAGTGCAGCCTGCCCGCCAAAACAGCACTGCCGCAAAACAAATCTCCAGCCACGCAGACATCATTCCCGGCGATCTGTTGAATCCGGATTCACTTGCCGCCGCCTGCAGTGGAGTACAGGCCTTGTATCACATCTGCCCCAACGTGCATCCGCAGGAAGTTGCCATCGGCCGGCTCATTATCGAAGCAGCCCGCACTGCGGGTGTCGCCCGCTTTGTCTATCACTCAGTGCTGCACCCGCAGGCGGAAACCATGCCGCATCACTGGCACAAACTGCGTGTGGAAGAAATGCTGTGCGCGGCACAGCTGCCTTTCACTATTTTGCAGCCGTGTGCTTACATGCAAAATCTTCTGCCGGACTGGCGCACAATTACAGGGCGCGGTGTGCACAGCGTACCGTATCCGCGGGATACGCGCCTGAGCCTGATTGATCTAGCTGATCTGGCAGCGGTAGCTGCCAAAGTGATCACCGAGCCCGGGCACCTCGGCGCCACTTACGAGCTGTGCGGCACACCCGGCTTGACGCAGACGGAGTTGGCAGAGTGCCTCAGCCGGCAACTTAACCGGCCGGTGCGCGCAGAAGCGATAGCCCTAGAAGACTGGGAGGCAGCTGCCCGCACGCGCGGCTTGAATGATTACGCCGTGTCCACGCTGCTCGCAATGTTCCGGTACTATGCATTGCACGGTCTTAGCGGCAGCCCCAATGTGCTGCGCTGGTTACTGGACCGCGAACCCGCAACACTGGCAGCGTTTGTGCAGCGCACTGCGGATGCGGCGCTAGCGGCTAACGCATCAAACCAACCACAATGATCTGCATTGCTGCGCGCACAATCACGCCCGCCGCCCGCCAGTGGCTGGCGCGCACCACGCACGCGCGCCTCTTAAGCATCTTTGAGCATACCTGTAACATCGTCAACCAAAACGGCGCCGTCATCACACTGTCCAGGCAACATACCCCGCTGGCGCCGTTCGCCCTGCAAATTGCAGCTGTTGATTTTCACGGACTGCAAGCTGCTGATGGCGCCCAGGTTGTTGGCTCCGAGCTGTATCTGGGGCAGTGGCGCATCCAAACTGCAAATGCCCGGGTTTGGAATCCGGTGCCGGACTGGGCCAGCGTCCGGCGTGCCGTCACAACTGATCCAGATGTACTTACCTTACTAAACCGGCAGGCACTCACCATCTGTCCGTCCGGCAGCCTCTTGGAACTGTACTGCACCCCTGCGTCCAGCGCAGCCTTACAGCAAACTGCACTTGGTGCTGCCAACTTGGTGAACGGAGTGCGCACACACACGCTTGATCAAGCGATCGATGGCGCGCGCCAACTGGCCGGCCTCGGCCCGGGCCTGACACCGAGTGGCGATGACTTTATCATCGGTGTGATGTTAGCTGCCTGGGCCGGCTTGTATGGCGCCGCCGCCAAGGAATTCTGCGTTGCGCTAGCTCATGCCGCTGCGCCCCGAACTACCTCGCTCTCTGCAGCCTTTCTGCACGCCGCTGCCCGCGGAGAAGCCATGTCCCCATGGCATACGCTGTTTGCGGCACTGGCCTGCCCGGATGCTCTTGTGGCTGCACTGCGCACAGTGCTGGAGGTTGGGCACACATCCGGTGCAGATGCACTGGCGGGATTCATTGCAAGCTGCTATTGGAAGGATATTGGTGTTTCATTCCATCGGAAGGCAGACAAGCGCTGGAATCGCGAAACAGAAGCTGCTTCACTCGCAAATTTCTCCCGCGCGTCGTAGCCCAAAAATACATACTATTTCGGTGCGCTGGCTGATGCGCCCCGGTGGGCTGAGCCCAATTTGACAGAAGCCAACGCATCTAGTACAGTAAAGCGCGGCAAGTAATTACCAGTTTCTTTTTCGCGTGCTCTGGAGGTCGTGATTAATTCGGATCACCTGCATACAGTTTATGGTGCGCGCTGTGCACCCGGACCAATACCAAAAGTCGCCGGGCAGATGTGCAACTGCGATGTGCGCCAGGTGCATTTTTGCACCGCCCATTCCGCCCGCCCGCTCCCGCAAATCCGGTGCAAGCCGGAACCCGGCCAAGCCCGCAGCTAAGACCGCTAGTTTGAGAGATGCGGAATACCCGGTGGATCACCATCCCCGCTGGTGGCAAGGCCCAGCCTTACAGCTCCGTATCAGCTTCCAGAGCGAGTGCTCCCTGATGAATACGAGCGCTCCTACCATCCTGCAAACCACCGTGAACACTGTTTTTGCAGTGCCCCCTTTGAACAGGTGTTTATGCACGTAAATTAACACACACCCCACGTTTTAGCTGGCTGTGAATTGTATCTATTTTATTTCTGGAGATTTCTAAATCATGACTACAGATAAGGCAATGGGCTACCTGCCTAATGACACGCCGCCGATGGGACAGTTGGTATTGCTGTCGCTACAGCATGTCCTCACTATGTTTCCGGCAACGGTTTTGGTGGCGCTGCTGACCGGCTTCCACGTAAGCACGGTTCTATTGGCTTCCGGCATTTCCACGATTGTGGCGCTGGTGCTGTCGCGCAACCAAATTGGCAAATTCATCCCGCTCTACTATGGCTCCAGCTTCGCGTACATCGCAGCGTACTTGTCCATCAGCCAGGCCAAGTTTGGCGTGCCAGCCAGCAATGAGCTGATCAGCACAATGCAAGCGGGAATTGTTGTAACAGGCATCCTCAACATCATCGTCGGCTTCATCATCCGCGCGCTGGGCAAGGATGTAATCGATAAATTTCTGCCGCCAATTGTGACCGGCTCAGTGGCCGCCATCATTGGTTTTGGACTGGGCTTTGCAGCCTTGGGTATGGCCGGCGGCAACTGGGCCGTGTCTATACTGACCCTGATCGTCACGATTCTTTTTTCGGTTTACCTGCAGAACCGCGGCTTCATTGGGATGCTGCCGATTTTGCTGGGTGGACTGTTCGGATATCTGATCTCAATACCCCTCGGACTGGTGGATCTTTCGAGCGTGGCATCTGCCGGGCTGCTAGCGGTGCCAAACATTACCTTTCCTTCTTTTAGCGGGCCTTTGGTGGCCACGGCCATCTTTTCCATTTCGATCATGGCAATTGCCACCATCCCGGAATCTACGGCTCACCTCTATCAGGTAAGCCTGTATGTGGACCGGCTGGCAGCGGAGAAGGGTGAGGCGCCATACAAGCTGGATGAGGCGATCGGGCTCAATCTGATTCTTGATGGCGTCGGAGACTTTCTGAACGGCTTGATCGGTGCAACTGCGGGCACCAACTACGGCGAAAACAATTCGCTGATGGCCATCACACGCAACTACTCCGGCCCGGCGATAATCGGTGCCGGTGTCATCGCAATCTTGCTGGCTTTCATAGGAAAGTTTGAAGCACTGGTGGCCAGCATCCCGGTGGCAGTCAGCGGCGGCCTCGCCATCTATTTGTTTGGCGTGATTGGCATGCAGGGCATCGCATTGATGCAAGAAAGGAAAGTGAGCATGTTCGACCCCAAGAACCTTGCCATTGGCGCAACGATCATGGTCGTCGGTATCGGTGGCAACATCGGCTACGAAGGCGGCTTCCTGCCAATTCCGATCATGCAGGGGATCTTTCCGCAGGGATTGCCGGCCATCGCCACTGCAGCTGTGCTTGGCATCCTGATCAATTTGATTTTTGTACTGGTGGAACCGCCAACTTCAAACTGAGCTGAGACGCGCAAGACGGGATCAGGTCCGTACCTGATCCCGTCTACTTTTCTATATTAGGGAAAACGGCATTGTGGAGCCCGCGCCGGATCAGGTTTACACACCGGCAGCGAGGCTTGGTGCCGGCTGCAAGCCGCGGGTAGACTTTCAACCTACTGACGATCCAATCTAAAGCTATGCTCAATCCGCGATGCCCGCAGCCAAAATTGTAATCGGATGCATTGATGACCAGTAACTATGAAATTGTAATTCGCCGCGCACGCTTGCACAAAAATCCGGAAGAGCTGGAGGATATCGGCATAAGCAGCGGCAAAATAGCCGCCATTGCGCCACAGCTCAACGCAGGCAGCGCAACCGAGATCGATGCACAGGCCGGCTTGGTGAGCGAGTCTTTTGCCAACCCGCATCTACACCTGTGCAAGGTGTACACACGCGAGATGCTGGACGACCAGCTGCTCACTGGCTATCACACCGCAAGCATGGGCAAGGCGATGACCACCATCGAGCTGGCAGCAAACGTGAAGCAGCAGTACAGCGAAAGTTGGATCATCAAAAATGTGCGCCGGGCTGTGGCACTTGCGGCCGTGCATGGAAACACGCACATCCGGGCGTTTGCAGATGTGGACAGCAAAGCACAGCTTGAGGGGGTGCGGGCGCTGATCCGGGCCCGCGCGGAATTCAAGGGCATCGTTGCAATTCAGGTGTGTGCCTTTGCGCAGGACGGGCTGGTGCGCGAGCCGGGTGCAAACGAACTAATGCATCAGGCCATGGAGGCCGGCGCGGATGTGGTGGGTGGAATTCCATGGATTGAATACACCGAAGCTGACCTGCAAGAGCATGTGCGCGCGGTGTTTGACCTTGCCCAGAAGTTTGATAAAGATGTATCCATGCTGGTGGATGATGCCGGCGACCCTGGTTTGCGATCGCTGGAGACACTGGCTGTGGAGGCAATTCGGCGCGGCTGGCAGGGGCGCGCACTGGCCCACCACGCCCGGGCAATGGCGCTTTACCCGCAGCCCTACTTTCAAAAACTGGCTGCGCTGTTGAAGCGCGCGGACATGGCAGTGGTGAGCGATCCGCACACCGGTCCCCTGCATGCACGGGTAAAGGAATTGCTGCAAGAGGGCGTGAACGTGTGCCTGGGGCAGGATGACATCTCAGATGCGTACTACCCGTTTGGGCGCAACAACATGCTGGAGGTGGCGTTTTTGGCATCGCACTTGCTGTGGATGACAACACGGCAGGAGCTTGAGACGCTGTACGAGATGGTCACAACGCAGGCAGCGCGCGCGATGAATGTGCCGGAGCACACGCTGGCAGCGGGTGCGCCTGCAAACTTGGTGGTATTGGAAGCACCGAATGTGATCGAAGCAATGCGCGAACACGCACCGCCGCGCTATGTAATCAGCCACGGAAAACTGGTGGACCGCACAAAAATGGAGGCGCTGGCGCGCACCCGCGAATGGGCGCCCGCCTGATGTAGCCTGCCCATAGGGCACTGGCTGGTTTGCAAGCGTTCGGCTGTGGCGACCGCGCGGGCGGCCCAAGGGTATCCCAGCCCTCGCAGCATTAGCTAGCCGCGGCGCTGCCGGTCAACATCAGGAGTGCGCTTGGGAGCGCTACTACACTTCAGTGCGGAACTACTATCGCTGGCCCTCACCCTTCGCCGTGCAGCATTCCCAGCAGCCGGTCTAGTACGCGCGCACCATCCGCACGAAAGGCGTTGTGCTCATACTCGTTTGTAACCCAAACCTTGCAGCCTTGAATAAGGCGCGCATCTTCCTCAGCAAACGCCCGCTCCACATACATGTCATCCCAGTAAATAGTGGCCGCAACCGGCACCGTGTTGGACTGCAGCACATTGCGGTCATACAGAGCCGGCCACTCAGCAAATTCAGCCAGCAGCTGGGCAGCCGCCTTCGGGGGCTGCAGCGCCTGGTGCGCATCAAAATCCCATGGATAGAACATCTCGCCTTAGCGGCTCCTGAAACTCGTGGTCGGTCAGCACAAGCTGCGGAATGCGATGGATTGCAAGTTTCATTCGTTGGAGTCTCCAGGCTTTAAGAATAGCTTGGTTTTACCAACGATTGCAATGGTAAGGGTGGCGCAGATTGTAATGGGATCGGAACTTTACACCGGCTTACGGCATAAATATTGCGCCACCAAATCACTGTAGATTTGGGATGTTGAAGAAACCCGCTGCGCGAGCCACTAAAGCTTTTCAACCTAGTTTCTTGGTTTCCGCCCGACAAGCCTCCGATTGAATAAGTGCCCCTATGAATGCAGTCGCAAAAGCACCCACCCCGAAGCTCATTTGGGCGCTTGGACCCGGTGGCGGTGATGCACTATTTTGCCGCGCGCAAGCCAAATCCCTAATGCTGTTAGAATGCACACAGAAATCAGTGCTCACGACATCAGGAGGCTCTTCATGTGCGGCATTGTTGGTCTCTATCTAAAAAATCCGAAACTGCAGCCCAGGCTTGGGGAAATGTTTGAGCCCATGCTCTGCAAAATGACCAGCCGCGGGCCGGACTCGGCCGGCTTTGCAATCTACCGCAACCCGGTGAAAAAAGGGCTCGTCAAGCTGACGCTCGCCCATGACGAACCAGCCTTTGGTTGGAAGAGCCTGACGACTGCATTGAACAAGTCCCTGAAGTGCACAGGCACAGTCAAGGTCATCGGAAATCACGCCGTGCTCGTTGTGAACGCGAAGGAGCCAGCTGTGGTGAAGTGGCTGCAACAACAGTATCCCGGGGTGCGCGTTGTCGGATCCGGGCAAACGATCGAGATTTTCAAGGAAGTTGGTGCGCCGGTGGATGTGGCCGAAAAGTTCGGCCTGCTTGCTGCGCGGGGTACGCACGCTATCGGGCACACGCGCATGGCAACTGAAAGCGCGGTGACCACTGCCGGCTCACACCCCTTTGCCACGGGCGCGGACCTGTGCCTTGTGCACAATGGATCACTGTCCAACTACAACCGGCTGCGCCAAAATTTGCAACGCAATGGCTTTGAGTTCAAGACTGAAAACGATACCGAGGTCGCTGCGGCCTACTTTACATGGCAGCTGCAGCGCGGCAACAAGCTGCGCCAGGCGCTAACAGAAGGCCTGAAAGATCTGGATGGTTTTTACACATTTTGTATTGGAACAGCTGACGGGTTTGCTGTCATCCGCGATTCGATCGCGTGCAAACATGCGGTGCTTGCGGAAACTGACAACTGGGTTGCAATGGCAACTGAATATCGTGCGCTTGCCCACCTGCCCGGCGCTGACAAGGCAAAGATCTGGGAACCGGCGCCACAAACAATTTATACATGGGGGAACGCATGATCACAGTTGATCTTGACGTAGACGGACTGCGCAGCCTCAATGCCCGGCTGCACGCCCTGCCCTTTGACACAAAGGAGCGCCACTGGGTGGTAAAAAACCCGATGGGCCAGCACTCGATTGCCTGCGGCCTTACGCAGCCGCTGAAGGTGGAAATTGACGGACACGCGGGTTTTTACTGTGCCGGCATGAACCAGCACGCCGAGGTACTTGTATTAGGACATGCTGGTCCCGGAGTTGCAGAAAACATGATGTCCGGTGTGGTGCGGGTAAAGGGCAATGCCAGCCAGGCCGCGGGCGCCACCGGCAATGGTGGCTTGCTCATCATCCACGGGGACGCTGCCTCGCGCTGTGGCATATCTATGAAAGGCATAGACATCGTCGTGGGCGGGTCGGTGGGCCATATGTCCGCCTTTATGGCACAGCGCGGAAATCTGGTAGTGTGCGGCAACGCGGCCGAGGCACTGGGCGACTCGATTTACGAAGCGCGCCTTTATGTGGCTGGCAGCGTTGAAAGCTTGGGCGCAGACTGCATAGAAAAAGAGATGCGCGCGGAACACCTCAAAATCCTCGCCAGCCTGCTGGAGCGCGCTGAAATAAAAGCCGACCCCCAGAAGTTCCGGCGCTACGGGTCAGCGCGCAAGCTCTACAACTTCAATGTTGACCATGCCGACAAATATTAGGAACGACTTAAGCCCATGGATCTAAACACACCGCAAACGACGCCGCGCAAGTCGCACACCTTCGATGACTACACCCTGTCGGAAATCCGGCGCGCGGCGGCCACCGGAATTTATGATATCCGCGGTGCCGGCGCCAAGCGCAAGCTTCCGCACTTTGATGACCTGCTGTTCCTTGGCGCATCCATCTCGCGCTACCCGCTGGAAGGCTACCGCGAACGCTGCGGCACAGAAGTGGTGCTTGGCACACGCTTCGCCAAGCACCCCCTCACACTAAAAATTCCAATCACCATCGCCGGCATGAGCTTTGGTTCGCTTTCGGCCCAAGCCAAGGAAGCGCTGGGCCGTGGCGCAACGATTGCGGGCACTTCAACAACATCAGGCGATGGGGGAATGACCGAGGAAGAGCGCGGGCATTCCAAGATTTTGGTCTACCAGTATCTTCCGTCGCGCTACGGCATGAATCCGGACGATTTGCGCCGCGCCGATGCGGTGGAGGTAGTGATCGGCCAGGGGGCGAAGCCCGGGGGCGGCGGCATGCTGCTTGGCCAAAAGATTTCTGACCGCGTGGCAGAAATGCGCCGCCTGCCAAAAGGGATTGACCAGCGCTCCGCCTGCCGCCACCCGGACTGGACCGGCCCCGATGACCTTGAAATAAAAATTAATGAACTGCGCGAAATTACCGATTGGAAGATTCCGGTATTCGTGAAGATCGGTGGCGCCCGCCCGTATTACGACACAGCGCTGGCGGTGAAATCCGGGGCAGATGTAATTGTGGTAGATGGCATGCAAGGCGGCACAGCTGCCACGCAAGAGGTCTTCATTGAGCACGTTGGCCAGCCTACGCTTGCCTGCATCCGGCCGGCAGTTCAAGCCCTGCGAGAACTTGGCATGCACCGCAAAGTGCAGCTAATCGTTTCCGGCGGAATCCGCAATGGCGCGGATGTGGCGAAAGCCCTCGCCTTGGGTGCGGATGCGGTGTCAATCGGCACAGCGGCATTAGTAGCCCTTGGCGACAACGACCCGGTCCTTGAAGAGGAATACCGCAAGCTTGGCACAACTGCCGGGGCCTACGACGACTGGCACGAGGGGCGCGACCCGGCCGGCATCACCACCCAGGATCCCGAACTCGCAGAACGGCTTGACCCCGTCCGCGCGGGCCGGCGCCTTGCAAATTATCTGAAAGTTATGACACTGGAGGCACAGACGATTGCCCGCGCCTGCGGAAAATCACACGTGCATAATCTGGAGCCCGAAGACCTGGTGGCTTTGACAGTGGAGGCTGCAGCTATGGCACAGGTTCCGCTGGCAGGCACGAACTGGATCCCGGGCCAAAAAGGATACTAGATACCAGCACACGACCCGCAAAAGCCCGTCTCAAACTAGTCTGGAGCTGCCCGCGCAATTGCCTTGACGCACTTGCAAATTTTGGGTTGTTCGGTTAGCATTCACCTCGGGGGTAGGTTTTTGGCAAACAACTTCATTTCTGGGCCCCTGCGCCGGGACCTAAGCGCTAGCTGACAAACTTCCGGAGCATCTGAAGTTTCGATGGCAATCATATGCGGCCGAAAGTATGCTTTCTTTCGCAGCTCGCGTCCGGCGCTGCCAAACCCAACCGCCCATAGTTCTGCAGGATTTTCGCCTGCATTTGCGGCATCTGGGTGTGTTCACAACCTCGCCCCCAGCCAAATATTGGCGGCAAACGCCCGCCATTCGACAATGCCTGCGGTACTGTCATGAAGCCCTTGCTCAGCTGGAGGCACAGCAGTTCATCCAGCACAGCTCTATTTTCAGCGCAATTAACTCCCACTTACGGGCTGCAGGAGAAACTATTGAAGGACGCCAGCAACTAATTTTGCCGGGAATTTTTACTGTGATATTCATCTCAGGACTTATATAGAGAGGCTAATCAAATATGACTTCGCTGAAACATGCCCAGGACTTGGTTAAGAAACACGGGGTTGAGTTTTTCCTTTGCTCATTTGTGGAGTTGAGCGGCGCACCCAAGGCCAAGCTCGTACCGGCCACACATCTGGAAGACGTGGTGTGCGAGGGCGGTGGTTTTGCCGGCTTCGCAGCGGGTGAGATGGGACAAGCCCCGCACAGTCCGGATATTGTGGCGATTCCGGACTTCCGCAGTCTGACAGTTTTGCCGTGGCGGAAGAATGTGGCCTGGGTGGCGGGAAACGTGCATGCGGAAGGAAAATCGTGGCCGCACTGCCCGCGCACTATTCTGTCTAACTATCTCGAGCGCGTGCGCAAGGAACAAGGCTACATTTACAAGACAGGTGTTGAGCCGGAATTTCATCTTGTGCATCAGGGCGAACACGGCAAGTGGCAAATTGCTGACAAAATGGACACGCTGAGCAAGCCATGCTATGACCTGCGCGCGCTGCACCGCCACATTGATCTAATGTCCACGCTGATCAAGTACATGCAAGAACTCGGGTGGGACCCGTACGCCAACGACCACGAAGATGCCAACTGCCAGTACGAAATTAACTTTAAGTACTCTGAGGCACTGACGACCGCGGACCGGCACACCTTTTATAAGTGGATGGTGAAGACTGTGGCAGAGCAGCACGGAATGTTTTCCACCTTCATGCCAAAACCATTTGCCCACCTGACCGGCAATGGCGCCCACTTCCATATGAGCGTTTGGAGTGCCGCCAGCAAAGCCAATCTGTTTGCAGACAACAAGGATGAGCTCGGGGTGTCGCAGTTTGCATACCATTTCTGCGGCGGCTTGATGAAGCACGCTAAAGCACTGGCCGCCATCACCAACCCGCTCGTGAATTCTTACAAGCGCCTGATTCGCGGCGCACCTAACTCAGGGGCCACCTGGGCCCCGGTGTACGTTACTTACGGCGGCTCCAACCGCACCCAGATGATTCGCCTGCCCGGTCCCGGGCGGGTGGAAAACCGGATTATTGACGGAGCGGCCAACCCGTATCTGGCGTCAGCGGCGATGCTGGCCGCTGGGCTTGACGGCGTAAAGAACAAAATTGATCCGGGCAAGAAAAACACACGCAACTTGTATGAGGTGCCGGAAGCGCAGCTGCGCAAAGACAAGATCGAGTTCTTGCCCACGACGCTGAAAGATGCGCTTGACCATTTTGAAACTAACAAGGTTCTGCATGACGCACTTGGCGAAGAATTCAGCGCCATGTATGTGGAGGCCAAACGGCGGGAGTGGGATTCATACCACCGGTCAGTTTCGCAGTGGGAACTGGACAACTACATTGCCACCTACTAAAGCGCTGGTGGGCTTTGGCACCAAAATTCAAGCGGCCCTGCAAAGCCCCGCTGCACTGCGCCCTGCGAAATCGCGGGGCACAGTGCAGCCTCTAAAGCCGCGAGGTCTTGGCCTGAACCGCACAACCAATCACAGGAACATACGCCTATCGCATGATAATGAGATACATGCTCCACTTACTCAGGCCCGGCTTGGCATCCGGCGCAGTTGCCGGTGATGCCGTGGACTAAGCCCGGGGAAATAAACCGCTTTTGGGACTACTTACCGGAGAAATTTTAATATGTCAAATCAAACTTCGGCCGGCGACAACTCGGGGAAACTGCAAAAATCAACAGACTGGCGCGGAGCATTTATGATTGGCCTGGCCGGCACAATCCTGGTGACCGGCGTCGCACCCTTTGCAGTGCAAAGCATGGGCGCGGCGTCTATCCCGCTTTTTTTTGGCGTAACGGGGGTGGGGGTAATCTTATGCTTCTGCCTCGCGGAACTGGCAGCCATGCTGCCGCACCGTACCGGCGGTTTGCCATCATACGCCTACGATTCATTTAAGCCGCTCGGGGAAACTGTGGCAAAGCACCTCAGTGGCATTTCCGCGTGGTCTTACGGGCTGGGCTGGTTCCCGGTCGCTCCGATCAATATGATATTGGCTGCAAGCTACATTCGGGCGCTGTTGAACCTATCCGAAGGCACAGTATTTACGCCGATCAGCGCCCCCATCAGCTCAACCGTTGCCATCATTGCCGTCGTGGCTTTGTGCTTGTTGTACATTCCCTGTTATCGTGGAATAAATCTCGGGGCGAGCTTTGCGACAATCTTTGGCATCGTGGCGATGGCGCCGTTAACCCTGCTGATCTTCCTGCCGCTCTTCCAGCCCGGCACCGCTAACTTTTCAAATCTAACTGGGTTTGCATTGAAAGACCCAACCACGGGCAATTTTCAGTTCTACATGTCATGGATCTTCATCATGACCTGGTCTGTATGGGCAATGGAAGCCGCAGCGTGTTACATCGGCGAGTGCCGCAATCCGGCGCGCGATGCCAAAATTGCCATGACCGCCGAAAGTATCTATGGCTTTTTCATTTACCTTTCAATTCCAGTCATGCTAATTGCAGTCCTTGGAACTACGGCGTCTTTTGACCCACTTACCGTGTTCTTGAGCTATACCCAGGCCATCTTTGGCGATGCCGTGTGGGTTCAGTGGGTGATTGGCGTGCCCCTGATTTCAGCTCTGCTGCTTTCAGTGCTGAATGCCCTGATGGGTTGCGGGCGCAGCTTGTATCAAGTAGCGCAGGACGGCGTACTCCCCACCTGGTTTGGCCGCCTGAACCAGAATGGCGTGCCAGCCAACGCCATGTTGTTCAATCTGGTAGTCTCCATCATTGTGGTGTTTTTTGGGTCGCCCTTCGAAATCTACATCTTCTCAAATATGGGCTACCTGCTCTCCTGTTCTCTCTCGCTGGTGGGCTACTTTGTTTTGCGGGACCTGCAACCGCAGCTGGCACGCCCGGTAAAAATGTTTGGCGCGTTGCGCTACGTGGCACTTGCGTGCGGCCTGTTCTTTCTGGTGGTTTGGGCCTACGGCGGCTACTATGCCTCGGATCTGCTTGTGGCAGCAGGCAAACGCTGGCTGTTCTTTCTTGGGATCGGGATTGTGTTGTTGTACTTCCCGCTTTATTGGTACCGCCAAACAGAGGATAAACAAACAGCGTAAATCGCGGTCAGTGTGCATTCCGGCAGCCGCATATAGTGCGCTGCCGCGGTGCCTGTAATTAGCTTGCAGTGCGAGCCTACCGTCCGCACCTTGTTCTGCCACCGGGACAGAGTGCGGACGGCTGCAAAGCTAAACGCCAAAGTGTTGTAACTCGCAGCCGTCCAATCCGTCTCGTAATCACCCGCCATTTCACCCGCGCTGCATTCCTGCCCGCTAGTCTCGCCGAATCAGGTGCCGCTAAGGCAAGCTAGGCGCAGCCCCTGATATCAACCACCGCCTGTATCTTCTGCTGCAGACTGGTCGCCACCAGTCTCGTCACTGTCTGCCGCAGCTTCCACGTCAGCCAGCAGCGCGTCCGAAGCAGCCGCATCCAAGTCCAAGCCCTCAACTAATTCGCCCAGTTCGTCGCCTTCCAG
>Ga0233425_10002867_pt1 | contig 32756 bp, 36 predicted proteins | sample Watercolumn_Towu_2_FD_181712 | JGI IMG/M metagenome (GOLD analysis project Ga0233425, IMG submission 181712) | Freshwater microbial communities from Lake Towuti, South Sulawesi, Indonesia - Watercolumn_Towuti2014_140_MG | ecosystem: Environmental > Aquatic > Freshwater > Lake | place... | reverse complement strand
TAGGGCCTTATCTCGGCGTTGACGTCAAAATTCCCGGTGTCCCACCACAGTGCCCGTTCGACGGCTTTCTTCGCTACCCGTGCCGCGATCACATAGGTGCGGTAAGGGTATTGCTTCAGGTGCATGATGTATTTGTTATTCACAGGGCTGTTGGTAGCGACGACCACATGCTTTGCGCTCACATTGATCCCTTCGTTGGTGGTGATGCCTGTATGATCGATATCCTTGGCATGCGTATCCGTGTATATTTCGCCTCCCATGCTCACGATGGCTTTACACAGTGCCTTCAGGTAATGCAGCGGGTGAAATTGCGCCTGGTTGTTGAACTGCAACGCCACCGTTTTTTTGTTACCGATCATGATATCCGTTTTTTCTACGGCGAGTCCTGCTTTTCCGGCAGCCTCCAGCTCTTTGTCGAGCGATTCCGGCTGATCGCTGGGATGAAGAAAAAGATAACCCGTCACGCGTTCAAAATCACAGTCGATATGCTCTTCCGATACCACACGCTCTATAAAATCGATCGCTGACCGGTGGCTTTCTGCGATCAGCCTGGTGTGCGCTTCCCCGAATTTGGAAGCCAGGTCGTAGTAGCGGTCGTCGAGCGCGGTGACGAGGTGAGCCGTGGTTCTTCCCGTTTCGCCGCTGCCGATGTAGCCATCCTCTACGAGCACTACTTTTTTGCCCGCCCGGCAAAGGCAGTAGGCGATGCTGACGCCGCTGATCCCGCCACCCACAATGATAACGTCCGTTGTTTTATTTTCAGTAAGTTTGCTGTAGGCGATCGGCTCGCAGGAATCGGTCCAGAAGGAAAGGTGAGAGCCTGCTGTAAACAGGGGATTGTTTGTCGTGGAGTTTGCTTTCATGGTAGTTGGGTCGTGGAACAGTCTTATGCAAATTCAGTTCCCTCCCTGTCTGTCAGCTTTTAGAGAACCGGGGAAGAGGATTTGAGCGCTTTTGCCAGGGATTTGAGCATAATAATCCCCAGGGAGCATGGATCGTGGTGATCAGAGTGGCATTAAAATAGATACCGGAACCAAAAACGCTGATCCAGGAAACCCTAATAAAAAAGCTGTTCAGAGGAAATGTGTTCGACCTGATCCTTTTCTTTGTCGCTGAAGATCCTGTTTCACCAACAACCACTAAAACCAGATAATGTATGGCACGCTGTCAGTTTTCCATAGAATTTTCGGGAGGAGCGGAAGAGCTTCTTCAAAAAGCCAAAGATGGCATTACCCGCGCGAGGGGAAGCTTTGAAGGCGACGCCAGCCAGGGCGCCTTCAGGGTGCCGACGCCCTTAGGTGAGATCAAAGGCATGTATGCCATCGAAGGTTCCGTGATCGCGATTACCGTTTCCGATAAGCCTATGCTGCTGGGCTGCGGGCGTATCGAGTCGGAGCTTCGTAAATTCATGGGCTAGCTCAGAAATACCTTTCGATGAGCAGCCCGTAAGTGACGAGTAAATTTTCGCGCTGCGTTTTGCTCACCTTATTATAGCTCAGCGCTGTGGTGAGGCTCAGCCATTTTTTGAGCCGGATGCCCAGGCTGAGATCGCTCCGGATGATATAATCGTCGCCGTAGTTGAGCGAGTGCTGGAAGAAGCCCATCCCATTGACGAACACGCGGCTCCGGATGTCCCAGCGGAAGCTCAGGCGAAAGGAGTTTCTCCAGGTATCGTAGATCTCGTTGGTGCTGTCGTTCAGGATCACATCGCTGTATTCATAGATGAGCCCGTCGCTCACATTGATGTTGGCAGCGGCTTTGTCTATAAAATTATAGGCAATGCCAAGCCCGCCCTGCAGCTGGTGATTCTGCTTCAGGGAGTAGCTCGATGTGTAATTGGCCAGCCCCCAGTAATAGAAGTGAGGCAGGGTTTTATAAAGGTTGAAATCCAGGGCCGAAGAAAAATCATTGTTCGTCAGCACATTGGTTTGCTTGCCATATACCCATTTGGTAGAGGAGTTAAGCGATACGCTTTTTTTTCGGACGCTGAGCTTCGCAGCGTTATTGAAATTGTAGAGCTCGCCTCCATCGTTGGTCTTATTGTAGGTGCCGGTAGCGTTGAGCCCTGTATAGTATGTTACGGAATCGCTGAATTGCGCGGGTAATACTTTGGTGATGCAGGCGGTGATCAGGATTAAAATGGGTTTTCTCATGAGGCTTTACGCGCTTCTTTATCCACGGCGATCTGCTTTTCCGCCACCAGCTCCTTATCTTCGGGCAGGGCGATCAGCTCGGCGTCTTTGGTTGGTTCTATTTTCCTTCCGAAATGTACGGCAAATTGTTTAGTAAATTCAGCGCCGAAGAACAGGATCATGCAGGAATAGGACACCCAGAGCATCAGGAGAACAACAGAGCCGGCCGCCCCATAGGTAGAGCCCGGGTTGGCTTTCCCGAAGTAGACCCCAAGGGCAAATTTTCCGAGCACGAAGAGGAGAGCCGTGACGATGGAGCCGATGATCACATCTTTCCAACGGATGCGCGCATCGGGCAGGATCCTGAACATAAGGGCGAAAAGCACGGAAGTAATGCCAAAGGACAGGATAAAGTTAAGAAAGCGGAACACCAGGAGCATAATATCCGGAAGGCGTGCTTTGATCCATTCGCTGAAGGCGGAAAGGCCGGCACTCAGCAGGAGAGAGAGCAGCATCAGAAAGCCGATGGATAAGATGAGGCCGAAAGAGAACAGCCGGTCCTTGATGCTTTTGAGCCATTTTTTCTTCGCCACTACCTTCACCTCCCAGATCTGGTTGAGGGATACCTGCAGCTGCGCAAACACGCCGGTGGAGCCCAGAATTAAGGTGACAATGCTGATGATGGTGGCCCAGACGGAATTTTTTTGCTCGCCGGCCTTCGCGATCATTTCTTCCACCTGTTTGGCGGTGCTTTCGCCGATCGCCTGCCCGATCTGCCTGGAGATCTCGCCCTGCACAGCTTCCCGGCCAAAGGCAAATCCCGTGAGGGTGATGATGATCACGAGCAGGGCGGGAATGGAAAAGATAGCGTAGTAGGCGATCACAGCGCTTTGCCTGAACGGATCTGCGGCATTCCAGGCGATGAAGGTTTTTTTGGTGATGCTCCATACATCACTCAGGTGAAGGGCCATTTTTTTCATATGCGTGAGCTTGTGCTGCTATCGTAATCAAATCAGGTACTCAGGTCCGATCCATGAGAAGAAACCGTTTTTTCCGTTCTGTGGATTTTAATTCCCGCTTTGATGGCGCTGGCGGCGCAAAAGGGGTATCCTCCGCGGCCTGTTCATGGCTCAGCAGCTTATCGGTGGTGCGGCATAAGAATTGACCACAGGAAGGTATCTTAAAAATTGTGTTATGAAAACAGCAGTTATCCACCGTAAAGAAGAAGAGCAGGCATCTTCTCAGCAGGATCATGAAAAGTCTGAGCTGATGCAATTATTTGAAGCCGAGCTGCGCAACCCGTACAGGGGCCAGATCGATTTGATCAATGCCATATTAGAGGAAGAGTAGATCTTTCCCAAACGATAAAGTCAAAGGTGGAAAAATAACTAAACACAAAACGTTCTGATTTATCCAGTACACCTTTGCACAAACTCCTGATGTCTTTTTTATGATAGCCCGGGTCCCAAAAGGCAAGCTGATCCTGATCGGCGGCGCCGAAGATAAAGGCGAAAGCATGACGGTGAGGAACATCACCTCGAAGCAGATCAAGCGCCTCGAAATCCTGAACCAGCTTATTCCCACACGGAAGCAAAAAGGCGGTATCGAGATCATTACCACGGCTTCATCCGAGCCCGGTGAAATAAACGCTGTTTATAAAAAAGCCTTTAGCCGGATCGGCTTTAAAAAAGTGGGCTTCATCAGCATCGGCAATCATCCCGAATCGCATAATCCTGTTTTCCTGAAACGCATCCGGGAAGCGCATGCCGTGCTTTTCAGCGGTGGCGACCAGTTCAGGCTGTCGACCATCCTGGGAAACACCGATATCCTGGAGGCTGTCAAAGAGCGATACTTCAACGATTCCGATTTTATTGTGGCAGGGACCAGCGCCGGTGCGATGGCCGCCACAAACCTCATGATGTATGAAGTGGAGGCCCACGAGCGCCTGGTGAAGAACAGCATCAAGCTCAGCTCGGGGCTCGGGTTCATGGACGGCTGCATCATTGATACGCATTTTACCAACCGCGGCCGCTTCGGTCGCCTGGCGCAGGCCATCGTGATGAATCCTACCTGTGTAGGCATCGGCATCAGCGAAAATACGGCTCTCATCATCAAGAAAGGCCGCGATGCCTATTGCATCGGCTCAGGAATGGTAATCATCATCGATGGGCGGCATGTAGAGCATACGAACATTGCCTATGCCGACGATGACGAAGGGATCTGCATCGAGAACCTGAAAGTGCATATCCTCTGCGAAGGGAACGGCTATCTGCTGGACGAGCGGGCATTCGTCGCCGACAAGAAAGACATCGCCCGTGAAGAAAGCGCAGAGATTATTTCCCTGAAAGCCAAAAAGCAGAAAGTAAAGGCTGAGAAAGCTGACAAGCTGGCTAATGGTTTTTCCAAAGTGAAAAACCAGCATTCCTCTTAGGTTCGATTTAATTATCGCTCTGACTATAAGGGCTTTGACCAGGGTTGCCCCGTCGGTCCTGTATCCATTTGGCGCTTTGGAGTTATAGCTTATACCTCGTTCCTCCCTAAAAAAATGTTAAAGCCGGAGGATTGGTATTAAACTTGAATTACCTATACACGAACCCCAAAAATCCATTGGTCATGACTGCAGCTATCAGTGAAAAAAGCCCGCGAACACGCTATGCCGGCGAAAAGTACAGGGATGTGGAAAAAAAGGTGGAGGCATCTTCCAGGCACGAAGCCTTTGTTCTCTTTGAAAACGCGAAGAAGCGGCTCAACGATATTAACAACTGGCAGCTCTTATGTGGAAAAACACCCGCAGAGTTTCACCTCACCGACGAGATGGGCAATCTGTTGAACGTGTCCGCTCCCCAAACGGGAAACCTGATCCGGGTGCGCTGCTATGATAAAGGAAAAGATAAATTCATCTGGTACCGCATCGAGGAATTCATGCATGGCAAAAATCTGCTGAAAGATACCGAAGACTTCGGCTTTAAAGTGATCATGGTTTCCGGGCCTTCGGCACCGCAGCATAGCGAAGAAGGAATTACCTGTACCTTTGTGGTCACACGCTCGGGTTGCAAGGTGAGCGCGGTAGAAACAGAGCGAAGCCGCGTTGTGACCAGGGACGGCATCCCGGTGCTGGCCCAGTTAAGAGATAAGCTGCAGCATGTGTTCTCGTGGATCAATTCCTCCAACCAGCAGTGGAAAAGCCTAATCAATGGCGTCCTGCAGTACTAACGATTTTCAGATAAATAGTCTGTAAGCCCGTTGCGATATGCGTAACGGGTTTTTGCTTGTGTATCGTCAGTCATCCTGAACGTAGCGGAAGCACATCGGTTTTTTTTCAAAAAATTTTCATTAAAAGAAATCCGGATTTTTTTTCCTGCCGTATATCATTCAAAATCCTAAAACCACAGACTTATGAAAATGATCACAAAAATGGCCCTGCTGGCGTGTGTTACGCTGATGGCTCAAGGTGCTTTCGCACAGGAAAAAATGGACTCCAAAGAAAAAACAGTGATGGTAGGCGGTGCAGCCATGTACCCATCCAAAAACATCATCGAGAATGCCGTGAACTCCAAAGACCATACAACCCTTGTGGCAGCGGTGAAAGCGGCAGGCCTGGTTGAAACTTTGCAAGGTGCGGGTCCCTTCACCGTATTCGCTCCCACCAACGAAGCATTCGATAAACTGCCGAAAGGCACGGTGGAATCCTTGCTGAAGACAGAGAACAAAGCCATGCTCACCGGAATCTTAACCTACCACGTGGTTTCCGGAAAATGGAATTCGTCCGACATTGCCGCGATGATCAAAAAAGGGAACGGCAAAGCCGAGCTCACCACCGTTGCCGGTGGAAAGCTCATCGCCACAATGAAAGGCAAAGACCTTGTGCTCACCGATGAGAAAGGCGGTATGTCGATGGTGACAATTAAAGACGTCAACCAGAGCAACGGTGTGATTCATGTGGTGAACACTGTATTGATGCCGAAATAATCAGTTGACGCTTCATCAAAAAAACCTCATGGCTTTTTTCGTCATGAGGTTTTTTGTTTTGGTTGATTGTCGCAGCCATTGATCCTCCTGGGAGAATGAGCGTGTTAAACGGGCACGTAGATATGAAAGGTCGCGCCAACGTCCGGCACGCCCACTGCCGAGATGCTTCCCTGGTGGTTTTCTATGATCTTTTTGCAGATGGCCAGGCCTATGCCCGTTCCCTTGTATTCGTGCTTGCCATGCAGCCTCTGAAAGACTTCGAAGATACGCGTATTATATTCCGGAGAAAAGCCGATGCCATTGTCCTGCACCGTCAGGTGATGATAGACTTTGTCTTTCTCGAGATCGGGATGCCCGCTGTTGTCTCCCCGCACTTCCTCTGCACGGATGACGATGTGCGAAGGCACATCCTGCTTCGAAAACTTGAGGGCATTGGAAAGGATATTGGTAAAGAGCTGCCTGAACTGGAAAGGAATGATGTGCATCACCGGAAGATCCTGGTACTCGATGGTAGCCTGTTTCTCTTTGATGACCTGCTCGAGGTCGTGCTTCACCTCTTCGATCAGGGTCGTGAGCTGGCAGGTTTCGAATACCTTTTCGGTGGTGCTGGTGCGCGAATAGGCCAGCAGGTCTTCGATAAGCAGGTGCATCCGCTGCGCGGCGTCCTGCATGCGCCTGAAATAATCTTTTCCTGTATCCGAAAGAACCTCCTTCTCGGCGATGCGGTTGGCAAAGGTCTGGATCTTGCGCAGGGGCTCCTGCAAATCGTGGCTCGACACATAAGCGAAGGAGGCCAGCTCCTCGTTCATGCGTTCCAGCTCCTGGTTGGCCTGCTGCAGGTCTTTGGTGCGCTCCTGCACTTTTGTTTCAAGCTCTTTGGAAAATGTTTTCTGGTCGTGGATGTCGGTGCTTGTGCCAACCCACATCTGGATGTTACCGCCTGCATCTCTCTGCGGAATGGCGCGGCTCAGCTGCCACCGGTATTCCCCATCGTGTCTCCGGAAGCGGTGCTCGAATAAAAAATCCTCTCCGTTCTTCACCGACTCCATCCACAGGCGCATGTTCTCTTCACGCTCATCGGGATGTACGATCTGCAGCCAGCCTTTTTCGGCAATATCTTCGGGGCTTAGGCCCGAATAGTGGTACACCGAGCGGTTGAAATAATTTAAGGAGCCGTGCACATCGCCGGTCCAGATCAGCTGTGGCATCGAATCGGCCAGCAGCCTGAATTTCTGCTCGCTGTCTTTCAGCTCCTCGAGCGCCATCCGTTTTTCGGTAATGTCGAGCACCGTGCCCGAGAAATGGTAAGGCACCTGCTTTTCATCAAAGAACGCTTTTCCTTTGGCATGGATCCACCTCACTTCATCATGCGGAAGCCCGATGATCCGGTACTCCGATTCGTAATTGCTTGCAATACCCGGGTTCAGGGCTTCGAGCATCCTGTCCAGCGCCGCCGGCCGGTCGTCGGGGTGTATGCGTTCCCAGAAGAGATCCACCGTTACCGCAACATCAGGCCCTATGCCGAAGAGTTTGCGCGAAGCATCGTCCCAGCGCAGCACTTCCGTTTTTGGATCGTAGTCCCAGGTGCCGAGCTCGCTCGACAAAGCGGCTGTGCGGAGACGCAGCTCATTTTCCTCGATCTGCTGCTGCTTTCTTTTTTCTTCCGTCAGGTCCCTGATCGTGCCGATGATTTTGAGCGGCCGGTTCTGATCGTCGTGAAGCACTTTTCCCTTTGCCTCTACCCAGTGCAGGCTTCCGTCGGGCCACACAACCCGCGTGGTATAATTTAAAATGCCGCTTTCATAAGCCTGTTCGAATGCCTGCTCCCTCACTTTGAGGTCGTCGGGGTGCAGCCGTTTTTTTAGCTCCTCGTGCGTAGGCGTATCTGTTTCCTGGTATCCCATGTAGTGCAGGTAGCGTGGCGAATAGGTGATCCTGCTTTCCGGGAGGTAGAGCTCCCAGGTGCCGAGCTCGCTGGCCTCCACCAGGATCTTTAATTTCTCCTCGTTATCGCTGATGAGATGCTCGATGCTTTTTTGTCTGGAAATGTCGCGCGCTATTTTCGAGACGCTTACAATGTTGCCCAGCTTATCCTTGACCGGTGAGATGCTTAATGAAATATCGATGGGCGAGCCGGACTTATGTTTCCGGATGGTTTGAAGATGCTCAATGGGCTGGTCTTTGAGGATCTTATCAAAGATCTCGTCTTCCTGGTACCAAAGGTCTTCAGGGATCAGCGTTGTAATAGGCTTCCCGAGGATTTCCGCTTCCGTATACCCGAAAATCCTTTCTGCGGAGGCATTCCAGTTAATGATAAGCCTGTTGAGATTGACAGCGATGATGGCATCGCTCGTGGATTGCACAATGGCGGCAAGCCTCGAATTGTTTTCGTCCTGTATGCGCTGCTCCGTCACCTCGTTGGCAATCACCATAATGCCGCTGACGCTGCCATCCGCTTCTTTCATAGGCTCGTACACCAGGTTGAAAAAAGCGCGTGCTTTTTTTCCCTGCCTTTCCAGGATCACCTCCAGCTCGGGAGTGTGATAGGAGCTGCCGCTTTCCATCACGCCTTTCAGCACGGATGCCGTTACGGGTATCGCTTCCGGAAGGCAGTCGAAAAGCCTCTTGCCGAGGACCTCCTCCTCGGTTTTTCCGATCAGGGAGAGGTAGGTCTTGTTGGCCATCTCGAAATTGAAATCCGGGCCTCTCAGGATGGCGATACCCACGGGGGCCTGCGAGACCACGTTCCTGAATTTTTTCTCCGTGAAGTGCGCCCGCGCTTCCGCCTCTGCAATCATTTTACGGGAAACAACCTGCTCGGTGACATCGTAGCCAAGGCATAGAACGCTGTGCCCGTTGTCGCCCTCGCTCTTCAGCGCCTTATATACGAAGTTGAGATAAACCGGAGAAAGCACCCCGTTTTTCTCGAGGTAGGCCAGGCTTTCCTTTCCTTCATAGGCCATGCCTGTATCGTATACATTCTGGATGATGTTCAGGTAGGGCTGCCCGACGATCTCGGGGATGACATCGGTCAGCTTTTTTCCGATGACGCTTTTGTCCTTTCCCCATAGCTTCAGCGCCTCGTCGTTCGCAAATTCGATCACGAAATCTCTTCCCCTGAACAGGGAATAAGAGAAAGGGCCTTCATGGAGCAGGCTGCTAAGCTTATGTTCGATCAATGGTAATGAACTATCTGAGGACATACAGTTAAGGGGTCTGCTGCTCCGAAATTATACTTTTTGTCATAAAACGGGCAAAGTTCAACATAGATAAACGCAAAAAAAGGCGATTAAAAGGGCACGCAAACTACATGCCAGCTCAGGATCGGATCTGAGCCACCTGTTGCCGGATGAGAGACGAGCTCATGGCAAAACGGTTAACGAAAATAGCAAAAAGCTTTTTCCCCGTCGATACTCACAAATAGGGATTTAACCAAAAAGCTCCCGGAGCCCTAAGGCCGGGAGCTTAAAGAGTGCCCGAAGCGAGACTCGAACTCGCAAGCTGTGAGGCATACGCTTCTGAGACGTACGTGTATACCAGTTCCACCATCCGGGCATTGAGTAAAGAGCGTTCTTAATCCGTAAATTAAGAGGGGCAAATATAAGCATTTTTTTGATATTGCTCCAAAAATATCTTTTTTTCAGGTAAAAAAGGTTCTTTGGATGGCAAAAAGGCTCACTATAGTTAAATGATTTACGATAAATAGATAACTTCTGCAAGAACCATAAATTAGGGGCTGCTATGGAAAAAGACATCACTATCAGGGGCTCGGTTTTAAGAGTGCATGAGAACGGCCATGACCAGCATAAACCCACGCTTGTTTTTCTGCACGATTCATTAGGCTGCATTGCCTTATGGCGCGATTTCCCCGAGGCGCTTGGCCTCAGCGCTTCCTGCAACGTATTGGTGTACGACCGGCAGGGATACGGTCGCTCCGCCCCTTTCGGCCCCGCCGCGCGAACGAGCGGCTACCTGGAGCAGGAAGCCGATGTGCTGAGCCTGCTCCTGGAAGAGCGCGGCATCGGAAATGCCATCCTCTTCGGGCACAGCGACGGCGGCTCCATCGCGCTGATCGCTGCGGCGAAATATCCTGCACGCATCAGCGCGGTGATCACAGAAGGCGCGCACATCTTTGTAGAGTACATCACCCTGCAAGGGATCCGGGATGCGGCAGAGAGCTACCGGAGCACAGACTTAAAGGAAAAGCTGCGAAAGTACCATGGCGATAAAACGGAAGCGGTCTTCCGGGCATGGACCGATACCTGGCTCGGCGCGCCGTACCGGTCCTGGAACATCGAACATTTCCTGCCGCTGATTGCCTGTCCTGTTTTGGTGATCCAGGGGGAGCAGGATGAGTTCGGAAGCCTCGCGCAGGTGGAAGGCATTGTGCGCGGCGTATCCGGCGAGGCATTGGGCTATCCTGTTCCGGGAGTGGGCCATACGCCCCATAGGGAAGCGCGGGAAGCGGTGCTGGAAAGATCGGCCTCGTTTATCAATCGGCTGAAAAAAGCCTGAGGGGCCACGGCGGGCCTGTTTGGAGCTTATCTCAGGCTCCTGCCTGGCTAAGATCCAAAGGCAAAATGTATCCTTAAGGTTATGAACGTAAATGTAATATTATCATTTGCGGTTTTTACGTAGCTTCGTTCGGATTAAGCAAGGGATTCAGGATCCTAAAGGTTATTTTTGGGTATGGCTGCCAACGATAGCGATGACATAGATCCAAAACGGGAAATTATCCAGGTGGTTCTGGCATTCCTGTCACTCACCGGCCTGATCTGCTTTATGGTCTTCTGCCGGTAAGGCCATGCGGCTTTGCATTCATCCGATAATTTAGATTGAATACGATTCACGGGAAAAGCACCCGCCGGATGCCGATGTCATAAAAAACGGCGGGCTTATCTTTTCGCTCCGAAAATGCTTTTTTTCTTACATTTCAGGTAAATACAACTGCCGGTTGTCGGAAAACAACGATAAAGAGCGGCCTTACAACTAAGAGGAGCCGTCGTTTTATTGACCCCGGGGCTGAAGCGGTCTACCTTTGCAGGGTCTAATAAACCAAAAAACAATCTTATGGAAAGTATCATCATCGGTGAAAAAATTACCAAAGCACGAAAAAAAGCAGGCCTCTCCCAGGCACAATTGGCGGAGCAGTTATTTATCAGCCCACAGGCGGTCGGGAAATGGGAACGGGGAGAATCTGTCCCGGACATTCTTACCATCAGCAAGCTGGCGAAAATCCTGGGAGTTGACCTTAATTATTTTTCGGAGAGTTCAACAGCTCCGGATAAGGAGCAAGGTTCGGGATTGCCAGTGAACACCGGCGCCACGACGCAAAGCCTGCAGGAGGAGATCAGCACCTCCGGCCCGAAGGAACGGCCCTTGCTCACCAACTTCAGCGGGAGCGCCCTTTCGGAAACCGACTTTTCGGGGGTAAGCGCCCCCCGGCGGAGGTTTGCAGGAAGCGACCTGCGCGGCGCCAACTTTTCAAAGGCTGACCTGAGTGGCAGCTCGTTTACGGGGAGCGATGTGCGTGATGCAGATTTTGAAGAGACGAACCTTACCGATTGCAGCTTCACGGCCCTTGATCTGACGGGCGCGCGCTTCAACAAAAGCATTCTGGTGCGTACCCAATTCAGCAGCTCAACGCTAAGCGGCGTCACCTTCAGCCATGCGGCGCTGGTCGGTGTGAGGCTGAGCACGACGGACCTTACCAAAACGGTCTTTGAAAACTGCAGCTTCAATGGCGTCGACTTCAAGGCTTCCGACATGAGCGGCCTGTGCCTGGACGGGCAGACCTTTATCGGCGTGACGTTTGACAACACCTCGCTGAAAGAGGCTTCGTTCAAAGGCGCGACACTCCAAAACGTTTCTTTCCGCCCCAGCTTTGCCCTGACCAACCGGTATTACAAAACCCTTAAGACCATTTGCTTCGACGGAGCGACGATGGACAAGCTCACCTATGCCGCCCTCAAAGGCGTGGGGCTTGACCTGTCGAAGGTGAGCATTTACTGAAACCAGCTCTGACGAAGCGGGCTTAGCGGCTCACGCCTTTGCCCACCAGGTAGCCGGCTGAGGAGATCCCCATCAGAACATAAGCAGGCGGATCCAGCTCAATGAAATTCATGAGAAGGCAGGGAGAAGAGGCGGATGCCTGTTTGCAGGTGAAAAAATAAGTGACATAGATGCAGAGATACACAAAGGTAAATACAAGGTGCTGTAAGCGCTCTACCGACAGGTTATCGCCGTCGCCTTTTAAAAGATCGATCCAGAAGCCGGATGAACTTCCGTTGGCTTTCAGCGGAATGGACGTAAGCCCTTTTGCGATGTTGGCATTGTTCCGGGCGATATTGGCCTGCGTCATCATGCCCGAGGTTAAGGTCACGCTGGCCGAGATGCCGATGAGAATGAGGAAGGTGTTATTGATATGCGTATCGCCATGATAGCCCCAGTGCAGGATAAATGCAGGGCCGAGAATGATCGTCCAGAGCCAGAGCTGGAACTTCGACAGGCTGTAGGGGGAGTCGGGAAGGTCCTTCTCGCGCAAGAGCCTGGTTTTAAAGCCCAGGATAAGAACAAGGGCAAACACAACAATCGCTGCAACGATGGAGATGATCTGTTGAGACATGGCGTTAGGTTTAGGGGGTTAGCGTTTACCAAAGCTAAAGCCCCGCGGGGGATAATAAAATAAGTAGAAATACCTGATTTCAAGTCTGCCTGAATTTTCGGATGGCTGCCGCTCTTTCATGGTCCCGTCAAAAATCACTACATTTGAAATAGCGCCGTTGCCGGCCCTTAAAAGACAGGATATGAGAAAGGTCATTGCCGCCATCAACACCACCATCGACGGAGTTTGCGATCATACGGCCGTATTGCCGGACGAGCAGATCCATGACCATTACACGGAGCTGCTGCGTGGCGCAGATGCTATTCTCTATGGCAGGGTCACTTATCAGCTGATGCAATACTGGCAAGACCTGATCGAGCACCCTTCTGAGGAACAGTCCATGAACGATTTTGCCAGGGCTATTGATGGCATTCCGAAAATCGTCTTCTCACACAGCATGAGGGATGCCGGTCCCGCTGCGATCGGCTGGGACAGCGCGAGGCTGTCGGATGTACCTCCCGAAAAAGTGGTTAAGGACCTGAAGGCGCAGGCAGGCAGGGATATTTTGGTTGGCAGCCCGGGCCTGATCGTGGAGCTGGCAAACCTGAATTTGATCGATGAATACCAGCTTTGCGTTCATCCGGTCGTGGCAGGCAAAGGCCTTCAGCTATTCGCAAGGATCAGCGACAGGATTGTTTTCAGGCTTTTAAAAACGAAGGTCTTTAATTCCGGGGCGATCATCCTCTACTATACAAGAGCCTGACGGCTACTTCAGCTTTTCGATGAGCTCATCGACAACATCATCCGTATAAGTGCCATAGCCATTCACCAGAACGCCTTTGATGTTGTATTTCGGGGAGGAGATCGCGTAAAGGATGGAGCTTCCATCCGCGTCGGAGTCGTCCTCAAACAGAAAGTGTTTATCCACCACAAAATCGGAAGGGAATAGCTGCCCTGTATTGTTCTCATAGCTCAGGCAGTTTTTCGCTATATTGAAATCGGTGGTATACCCTTGTTTTTTCAAGGCATCCAGGGCATCGATCAGGTTGTCGTAATATTCCATATTATAGTGGGTTTATGAGTTCTCCAGTATTTCCTTGTATTCTTTTGGCGTCATGTTTGTCTTCGATTTGAAAAACGAGGAAAAATACGACAGGTTGGCAAAGCCCAGGGCGAAGGCAATTTCCTTGATGGATCGGTCCGAGCTATGCAGCAGGCGCTTTGCTTCCAGCAGCACACGCTGGGCAATGAACTCAAGCGCCGACATCTGGTATTGCTTTTTACACAGGATGCTCAGGTAGTTCGGGGTAATGCACAAATGCTTCGCATAAAAGGCAACCGATTTCTGGGTTTTATAATGCTGCTCCACCAAAGCATGAAACTTATAGGTAATGGAGCCTGATTCGGCCTGTGTACGGTCGCCGAACTCATGCTCCGTCCACAGGCTCACCATGAGCGCAATAAGCCTGCAGCGGGCATTGACCAGCTCAATGAACACCGTTTTGGATTCCAGCTCTTTTTTGATGGCCAGGAACTCCGCATTTACCTTGGAGTAGGTCGAAGCATCAAGGTCAAGAACCGGGTGCTGATTGTAGGGCGATAAGGTAAACTGCAATTTGGAGGAGAAAGTTTCGGCCAGGGCCTTGCGGATAATGAGCCGCTGCCCTTTGACCCCCGGCTGAAGCTTCCAGCGCTGAGGCTGCTCCATGAACTGCATGTGAAGCTGTTTCGGCTTCACCTCGTATTTTTTCAGGTTGATCGTATGCGTTCCTCTGGCCTTTTCGAAGAGCGTGATGGCAAAAGAGTCCTCGGCAAAGAGATCCAGGTTCTCCAGCGCCGTCAGGTCCTGATAAAAGACTAAGGATTTTTTTTCCACTTCGTTTGGCTTTTTGCTGCCTGATACGGACGCGTATACTTTACTGGTTTTTCTCATGCCATAGACGTTTAAAAGAGGACGTTTTACAAACCAAATATACTCAACAAGGCCCTATCTCCGACAGTATTTACTTTGGCTGTTTAATAGATTGGGTTTGATCTTTTTTTAACCGGAGTAGGTATGCTACCTGCTGAATCCTTATGTCACCGATTTGCTCTCCTGGTTTCCGGGGGATGGCTTGTGTCATAGTTGCTGCTTATGTTTTGGGATGTTTTGTTTGATTACAACATCAGCGATGTTCAGGGTCTTCTTTTTTCTGAATTCCTTTTTCGTACCTGACAAAAAAATTCAGCCAGATGATCCTTGCCCACCGGAAGGCGAACGGAAAAAACAAAAGCAGGGAGGCTACCACCAGCAAAAAAAGAGCAAGTGCCGGCAGATGCAGCCAAAGCTGGTCGGCAACATACCAAACAATGAAGATGCCCGACATCATAGCATAGGATACGTACATGGCCCCGTAAAAGAAGCCGGGCTCCCGTTCGTATATCAACCCGCAGTATGAGCACTCCTCCTTCATTTTAAGCGTGTAGGGATTGCGGGATACAAAGATATCCCCCTTGTGGCAGCGGGGGCATTTATTGGCAAGTGTTGAATAAAAGATGTCGTACAAGATCATAGCTTCCTGGCGGTTCCTGGTTATATAAACGTATGTGATGTTTAGCTTTGTGTATCGTTAAATAGCTGCCCGTAGCGTTTCACAATGAGACATTCCTTTTCCGGAGCAATTCCACCGCCAAAGCGCTGCTTGTAATCAGTCAGCTCGCCGGCGAGCTCGATGCCCCAGATAACCGTTGCACCGGGAAGATGTAGCTGGTCGTAACATTCCAGGACGTATCTGTGCCCGGTTTCACCCTGCTCCAGATATAGCTTTGCGACGGCTCCGAACAATCCGCCCTTGTCAATGATTTTACAAAGCAGGTGTTGGGCTGTCCGGAGATCCATGGCGTGATTTGGGATCGTGGTCATTAATGCTGGCCTTAGTTCACATCTTCAAAGTTCACGTCGGTCACCGCATCGTCACCGCCCGTTGACTGCTGCCCGTCGGCGTTGGCCTGAGCCTGCGGGTTCTGCTGCGCCTTGTGCAGGTCTTCGCTGGCAGACGACCAGGCCGTGTTCAGATCCGTGAGCGATCTTTCTATCCCGGCAAGGTCCTGTTGCTGGTGGGCATACTTCAACGCGGACAAGGCCGCATCGATCAGCGATTTTTTATCGGCAGGGATTTTATCCCCGTATTCCTTCAGCTGTTTCTCCGTCTGGAAAATCGTACTGTCGGCCTGGTTCAGCTTCTCCGCTTTTTCTTTTGCCGCTTTATCGGATGCTTCATTCGTTTTGGCATCGGCTTTCATGTTTTCCACTTCCTCCTTGCTTAAGCCGCTGCCGGCTTCGATGCGGATCTTCTGCTCCTTGCCTGTGCCTTTGTCTTTCGCGCTGACATTTAAAATCCCATTCGCATCAATGTCGAAGGTTACTTCGATTTGCGGGACACCACGCGGCGCCGGCGGGAGGCCGTCGAGGTTGAAGATGCCCAGGCTCTTGTTGTCCCTGGCCATGGAGCGGTCGCCCTGCAAGACGTGGATCTGCACGCCCGGCTGGTTATCCGCTGCGGTGGAGAAGGTCTCCGATTTTTTGGCCGGAATGGTGGTGTTGGATGGGATCAGCGTTGTCATCACGCCACCCATGGTCTCAAGGCCTAAGGACAAGGGCGTCACATCCAATAGCACCACGCCTTTCACATCGCCGGTTAGAATAGCGCCCTGGATCGCGGCGCCGATGGCAACCACCTCATCCGGGTTCACGCTCTTGTTCGGTTTTTTGCCAAAGAATTTCTCAACGATCTCCTGCACTTTCGGGATGCGGGTGCTGCCGCCTACGAGGATCACCTCGTCAATCTCTTTTGCGCTGAGACCTGCATCCTTTAAGGCCGCTTCGCAGGGCTTCAGGCAGCGGGCAAAAAGCGGATCGACGATCTGCTCGAACTTCGCGCGGCTAAGCTTTTTCACCAGGTGCTTCGGCATTCCGTCGACAGCCGTAATATAAGGAAGGTTAATCTCTGTTTCGCTTGCCGACGACAGCTCGACCTTCGCCTTTTCCGCCGCTTCGCGCAGGCGCTGTAGAGCCATGGCGTCTTTGCGCAGATCCATGTTCTCCTCCTTTTTAAACTCATCGGCCAGCCAGTCCACCACCATCTTGTCAAAATCGTCACCGCCCAGGTGCGTATCACCGTTGGTGGATTTCACCTCGAAGACACCGTCGCCCAGTTCCAGCACCGATATATCGAAGGTGCCACCGCCTAAGTCAAATACCGCTATCTTATGGCTCTTGTCACTTTTTTCCAGGCCATAGGCTAATGCTGCGGCAGTAGGCTCGTTCACAATACGGCTCACTTTTAAGCCGGCAATCTCGCCTGCCTCTTTGGTGGCCTGGCGCTGGGCATCGTTGAAGTAGGCCGGCACGGTAATAACGGCTTCGCTTACGCTTTGTCCCAGGTAGTCTTCGGCAATCTTTTTCATTTTCTGCAATACGATCGCAGAAATTTCCTGCGGTGTGTACAGCTTGCCCTCAATATCAATACGGATGGTATCGTTAGCGCCGCGTACCACCTTATAGCTGATGTGCTCCAGCTCGTTTTGCACTTCGTCAAACTTTCGGCCCATAAAACGCTTGACGGAGCTAATGGTGTTTTTGGGATTGGTGATGGCCTGCCGCTTTGCCGGATCGCCTACCTTGCGCTCACCATTATTCAGGAATGCAATGACAGATGGCGTTGTGCGACGGCCTTCCTCATTAGCAATTACGACGGGTTGGTTGCCTTCCATAACGGAAACGCAACTGTTTGTAGTTCCTAAGTCAATACCAATAATTTTTCCCATAACTGTTTTGTTTTTTGATGATTAATTGTGTTTATGCTTTCGGACCATTGATTGAGTCCCGGATTGACCCTTCTCTCTCTCATCAACAATCGGTAAAACCGGGCCTCCTGGCCGGGAGCAGTGTTGAATAAAAAAAATGGAAGCGCGTCATACAATGCTACTAATTATATGAGCGCAGCCGTCAGGCATTAGTATCGTAAACCGTGAATAGAGTTTTGTATTTTCTCTATACGCTGAGCTACACTATTGCAGGATAAGTGAGGTTGTAGAGTTGACCTGGTCTTTTGAGGAAAGCTCGCCTGTGCGGATTTGCCCCAAAACAGGATGTGGGCGGGCCATAGCCGCCTCCATTATGCTTTAAAAAATTCCCGGAAAATAGTACAGGTACTATCCTGAAAAATCATCGAGCATGTTTACGGAAGGACAGAAGAACAAGGTCCCGGTTTTCGGCATGCTGAAATCCAGCAGCCTGTCGTAATTGCCTTCAGGCTCGCCGACATACATTCTCGTCAGCATTTTAACGATGGTGGTGAAGGTGCTTGTATAGGCAATAAAATAGGTGCCCATCTCATTCGTTGCCATGTTGCCGAATGGCATATTGTCGCGGATCACCTTTTGGTCATCACCTACATTGGCCAGCCTGGAATGGGAGTTGGATGGTTTGACATCATCGGGCATTTCGATATCGCCGGCTTTACTTCTTCCGAATACTTTTTCCTGCTCGGAAACCGGCAGGGCTCTCCAGGCCACCAGGTCGTGGAGGTATTTTTGAACAAAAAGATAGCTGCCACCTTTGTAGGCTTCATCCTGATCGCCGATGATCCCAAAGAATGCACGCTCATCCCCGTTGGGATTTTCGGTGCCGTCTACAAAGCCTAAAATGCTTCTCCCATCCCAGTACCTGAAGCCATACACTTCTTCGATACAGGTGGCCACAGGGGAAAGCAGGGTAGCGATATCCGCCACGGCATCCATGCAATAGCTTTTCTCTTCGGCGCGGATATGAAAATGAAGATCGCCGGGAGTAGATACTGCCGTATACTTACTGCCGGCAATAGGCTGGAAATCTGCCAGCTCTTTGGGAAGAGGCTCCGGCAATTGCAGTTTTTTCCATGCCTGGTAGCTGATGCCTATCACGGCGTTCGCCTTCGGGATCCGGGTGCGCACCTGCGCGGAATGGTTAAGGTTGATCATCAGCGCGCAAATGCGCCGGAAGACAGGTTTTATGTCTTCGCCTTCCTTAAAGGTCCACACCAGGAAAGCAGTGTTGTTGTTGGGAATGTCTATGACATTTTGTGCGTTGATGTTCATAATAGCAGCGAAAGATATACATTATTGGTTCCTGATGCAAGCAGAGCACAGGAAGCGATTGTCATTGTACCGCGGATAAGCTAAAGCGCCTCTCCGGGGAGCAGGCTGCGGTAATGGTAGTGATAATTACGGAATGTTTTGCAACCAGGGATATTGAAAACCGTGAATAGAGTGTTGTATTTTATTCATAGCCGCTTACAGCGCATGGGCATATTTCGCAGCGCTCCCGGGAAAGTATAAAATTATTCGTGTTGTAAACCATGAATAAACTGTTGAATATCCTATATTTATAGTAGCAAAAGCAGGACGGCATTCAACATTTGCTAATTTTACCTTCATAGGGATAGCGGGTGTTGCCAACGACTGCCCTTGCTATTTTTGTGTGACAGGGTATGATAAGAGACAGCTATGGGCGTACGATAAATTACCTGCGTTTGGCGGTTACCGACCGCTGCAACCTCCGCTGTACCTACTGTATGCCGCAAGAGGGGCTTCAGTGGCTTCCGAACAGGGAGCTGATGACCAACGCGGAAATGCTGAAGCTTTGTTCCCTGTTTGTGAGCATGGGTGTCCAAAAGATCCGCCTCACCGGTGGCGAGCCTTTTATCCGTAAAGATTTTTTAGCGCTGCTCGAAGATGTGTCCCGCCTGAAAGGGCTGCGTGAGCTTTCCTTAACCACCAATGGCCTTCTGACGGCTCCTTTTGTTCCTGACTTAAAACGCCTTGGGATCAGCTCGGTGAACCTGAGCCTCGACACGCTCGACAAAGACCGTTTTTTTCAGATTACCCGCCGGCAGGGCTTCGGGCAGGTGATGGCAACTATGGAGGCGCTGCTGGAGCACGGCATAGCGGTAAAGCTAAACATGGTAGTGATGGAAAACATCAACACGGACGACATCATCCCGATGCTAAGGCTCACCAGGGACCTGCCGCTGAGCGTCCGTTTCATTGAGGAGATGCCATTCAACGGGAGCGGGCAGAGAGTGCCTCTTCAATGGGATCATTTCCGGATCCTGGAAGGCATTCGGGAAGTGTTCCCTGACATCTGTAAAACCGTTGATCCGCCGCATGCCACCGCATACCATTACACCATTCCCGGACACCGCGGCGGGATAGGGATTATTGCCGCTTACACACGCTCTTTCTGCGGATCCTGCAACCGGGTGCGCGTGACGCCGACGGGCATGCTGCGCACCTGCCTGTATGAGGCAGGGACTTTCAACATCAAAGATGCCATGCGGAAAGGACAATCGGATGCGCTCCTGCAAACCATGATTCAACAGGCCATTCTGAGCAAGCCGGAAACAGGTTGGGAAGCCGAAGAAAAAGGCTATCAGCAGGACCTGGCTCATGAGTCGATGGCGGCTATCGGAGGATAAAGACAACCATAAATAAAACACCTAAAAAACAAAGCTTATGACTGCAAACATCGGAATTTCGAAAGAGAACACGCAAAAAGTTGCCGACCTGTTGAACAGGCTGCTGGCAGATGAAAGTGTACTGTACGTTAAAACCCGCAACTTCCACTGGAATGTTACGGGCAAAAACTTTTACGGGCTTCATATCCTGTTGGAAAAACACTACCAGCAGCTGGATGAGATGGCAGACGATACGGCAGAGCGCATCCGCCAGCTGGATCACTACGCCGTGGCTACCATGACACAGTTTCTGGAGCTGACAAATCTGGTGGAGGTGAACCACGGCGATCTGACCGCTGCGACCATGATCGAAGCGCTGGTCAACGATCACGAAACCATCATCCGCACCTTACGCCACGACGTGATTAAGGACGAGGCCTGCCAGGATACGGGCACCGCGGACTTCGCCACCGCTTTGCTGGAGAAGCACGAGAAAATGGCCTGGATGCTGAGGGCGCACCTGGAAAAATAACGAAACGATCAACCTGGCGGCAGTCGACTGGTGTGTGCTATTTCACCGGTGCGTCCTGCCGCTTTGCATCAGCGATCCCGCAAATGAAGCAGCGTAGCCTTATCCTCTTTTTTGTACTGGCATCCTGCCTTGCTTATGGTCAGCATGCGGTGCCGCCAACGGATACGCTCTTCATCGCCGGAAACATCAGGAAGCCGCTCAGGTTCGGGCTGGCAGACCTTGATACCTTTCCGACCCTGCAGATCAAAGACCAGGTCATCTATAACCACAGGGGCGAGGTAAAAGATACGATCACAGGAATGCGCGGCATCGCTTTAAAAACGCTGCTGGCTCCGGTAGAGTATGTGTATGAGAAGCCGAAGGAACTGAACGGGCTTTATGTTGTGTTCAGAGCTTCCGATGGCTACAAAGTGGTGCTCTCCTGGAACGAGATCTATAACACAGCGGCAGGGGACGGATTTTTTATCGTTACCGAAATGCAGGGAAAAAAACTGAAAAGCATGGAGCAGCGTATCGTGTTTATATCGGCAGCCGATCTGAAAGCAGGCCGTCGTTACATCAAAGGTTTACGAAGCATCGAAGTGAAACAAGCAGAATAAGAGTCGTATGGATATGATTACCGTAGAACAGGCAGAGGCGATCATTCAATCCCGGACCAGGGATTTTGGCAGGGAGGAAATCCTCTATGACCTGGCGACCGGAAGGGTTCTGGCAGAAAACCTGCTTGCCGACCGTGACCTGCCTCCTTTCAACCGGCCGACGGTAGATGGCATCGCCATCCGTTATGCAGGCTTTGAAAAGGGCAACCGCAGCTTCGGGGTGACGGCGACGCAGGCCGCGGGCGATCCGCCGGCCGCTATCGGCGCGGATGACGAATGCGTCGAGATCATGACGGGGGCTGCGCTCGACAGCTCTGTCGATACCGTGATCCGCTACGAGGACCTGGAGATGAAGGCCGGAACGGCCACCATTCAGGCAATGGAGGTCAGGCAGGGACAGAACATCCATCGGCAAGGAGCGGATAGCAGGCAGGGTGACACCGTAGCGCCCGAAGGATGCCTGATAAGCCCGGCTCTCCTGGGTTTATGCGCCTCTATCGGGAAAACAACACTTACCGTAAAAAAGCTGCCGCGTGTGGCGATCATCACAACCGGTGACGAAATGGTAAGCGCCGATGCGATTCCCTCTCCATATCAGCTCAGGCGCTCCAACGACATGACCATAAAAGCAACCTTATCGCCTTATCATATTCAGGCGGATGTACGGCACCTCCACGATGATTACACAGGCCTGAAAACGGCGCTGGAAGAATATTTGAAGAGCTATGACGTGCTGCTGCTGTGCGGTGGCGTATCGATGGGGAAATTTGATTATGTGCCTGAAGTTTTGAACGGGCTTGGCGTTGAACAGCTATTTCATAAGGTCAGGCAAAGGCCGGGCAAGCCGTTTTGGTTCGGCGCCTTTGAAGACAAAACAACCGTGTTCGCATTTCCGGGAAATCCGGTATCGGTGTATATGTGCCTGCACCGCTATTTCATTCCCTGGCTGGAAAAATGCCTTGGCCTTAAACCCCGCGTGCAGTATGCCGTTCTGAAAAGCGACATCGGGTTCGGGCCTCAGCTCCAGTACTTTGCGCAGGTAAAACTAAGCGTTAACCATCAGGGGCAATTGGAAGCCGAACCTGTTGCAGGGAACGGCTCCGGCGACGTTTCGGGCCTCATCCATGCCGATGCCTTTATCGAGCTGCCCCTGGACAAAAGCGATTTTAAAGCGGGGGAGGCCTACCAGGTATGGAAGTTTAATCCTAATTCTGGTGGTGTTTCATTTTAAATATAAGCAGTTTATTTTTATTAAATTACCTGAAATGCTTATGAATACAGTCGTTTGGATATTACAAGTCATTCTTGCAGTCTTTTTTATTATGCCAGGTATTGGGAAGATTAGCGGGAGCAGAGAAAAACATATCGCTGACAGACATATTAAGCCTGATGGGAATTTATTACCTATTCGTATTCTTGGTGTGTTAGAGTTATTAGGATGCTTTGGTATTATAGTGCCATGGTTAACTATGATAGCACCTATACTCACACCAATAACAGCAGTTTGTTATTGTTTGGTTATGATCGCGGGGATTATCAATCATGCCGTAAAGAAGGAATATAAAATGTTACCAATGTTGCTCGCAGTTGCAATAATGGCTTCGGTAGTCGCATATTATAGATTTACTGTTTTAAATTCAAACTGCGATCCCCCTGATTTTTAAATTTTAAGATATGACAAAGCTATCTCACCTCAATAAAAAAGACCAGCCTGCCATCGTGGATGTCACGGAAAAGAAGGTCAGCCGGCGCAAGGCGGTTGCCCGCAGCATTGTGACAATGCCGGAGCCTGTTTTTCAGGCGCTGCTGGGAGAAGCGTTCAACACCAAAAAAGGCGCTGTGTTCCAGGTGGCGATCATTGCCGGCATTATGGCTGCCAAAAAAACGGGCGAGCTTATTCCGCTGTGCCATCCCCTGGGATTGGAAAACTGCGAGATCAGCATCGAGCTGAACAAGCAGCAGGAAATAGAAATTTATTGTACAACCAGCATCGAGGCAAAGACCGGTGTGGAGATGGAAGCCCTGACGGGTGCATCCCTGGCGGCACTCACTATTTATGATATGTGCAAGGCCCTGAGCCACGACATCGTGATCAAGGAAATTATGCTGATGGAAAAAACAGGAGGGAAACGTGATTTTAAGCGAAGCTAATACACCACCGGTCAACGGCCTGGTGCTGGCCGGAGGCAGAAGCATCCGCATGGGAAGCGATAAGGGCGTGATGACATGGCATGGCCGGGAGCAGCGCTATTACGCGGCCGACCTGCTGAAGCCCTTTTGTGAAGAGGTCTTTATTTCCTGCCGCCCCGACCAGGCAGCCGGCGTGGATGAGAGGTATCAGGCCTTGCCCGATACCTTTCTGAACATGGGGCCCACAGGAGGCATTCTCTCAGCGCTGCGTGCGCAGCGCGACAAAGCCTGGCTGGTAGTGGCCTGCGATCTGCCCTTGCTCAATGAGGAAACGATCCGCTATCTGATCGGGAACAGGAAGAGTGCCCATATCGCCACCACTTACGAAAGCCCGCACGATGGCTTACCCGAGCCTCTTATCACTATCTGGGAGCCGGAAAGCTATCCGGTGTTATTGAATTTTTTAGGACAGGGAAAGACCTGTCCGCGAAAAGTATTGATGAACAGCGAAACAGCCATTTTAAAGCCATTGCAGCCGCAGGCCCTGATGAATGTGAACACGCCGGAGGATGCGAAAAAAGCGAAGGAGGTTTTACAGTCCGGAGCAACCGAGTAAAAGCCGCGACATGAGAAAAGAGTTTGAACGCTATACATGCCAGATGCATTTGCCGGGTTTTGGAGAAAGCTCGCAAACACGCCTGCAGAATGCCCGGGTATTGATTGTCGGGATGGGAGGCCTGGGCTGCCCTGCCGCGCAATACCTTGTGTCGTCGGGGATCGGTCATCTCACCCTGGTGGATGATGATACGATCGCAGAAAGCAACCTGCACCGGCAGATCCTGTACTCGCAGAAAGACCTTGGCTTATCCAAAGCCACGGTAGCGGCAGAGGTTTTAAAGCAGCAAAACCCGGCCGTTGTCATAGAGGCAAGCCGGCAACGGGTGACATCCGCCAACGTCATGGAGCTCATCACCGGCTTTGACCTGGTAATCGACGCCACCGATAATTTTGAAACCAGATATGTATTGAACGATGCCTGTGTGTTGCTTGGGATTCCTTTGGTTTACGGAGCCATTTACCGCTTCGAGGGCCAGGTCGCTGTCTGGAACGTCAGAACAGAGGACCATAGCTACACCTGCAATTACCGCGACGTATTTCCGGATGCCGATAAAGCTGCCATTCCGGATTGCTCGGAAGGAGGCGTGATCCCTACATTGGCGGGCATTGTCGGTTGTATGCAGGCTAACGAGGCGATTAAATACCTGGTTGGCCACAAAGACCTTCTGGCCGGCAAGCTCTGGATCATGAATGTGCTGGACGGGCAAAGCCGCGTCATATCCCTGAAAAAGCAAACCCATGCTATGATAAAGGCCTTGCAGGAAACGGTTCCGGTTGTGACGCTCGACGACATGCAGGAGCTCGCTCCTTTCGGGCTGCTCGATGTGCGAACGGGGGGGGAGCATAAGGCTGCCAGCATGGGCGGCATCAACATTCCCGTGGATGAGTTGCCGGAGCGCCTGCATGAATTGCCCTTGTCGGATCCCCTGCTGGTCTACTGTGCGACCGGCAGGCGCAGCGCTGCCGCCGTGGTACTGATCAGAGAGAGATACCCCGGCGCCAGAGTGTACTCTTTGAAGGGCGGAACGGATTCGAACGATAATTTTTTAAATTACATGACCTGAGGAAAACATTTTTTATAATTTATCTAACCTAATACCAACCACGTATGATACACCTGAACACTACCAAAATCCTGATCACTACGGATTTTTCCGACACCTCGCGTCTTGCCTTTAATCACGGGGCATTCCTCGCACAGCTAGCCAAAGGCGAAATTTTCCTGCTTCATGTCGTCGCGCAGCAATGGGAGATCGCACATCTTTTTTCAGCAGGCGCAACTGCCGGCGATACGGAGCAGGTGATCCAATCGGCTCAGAAAAAGCTGGATGAATATGCCGCTGCGCTTCGCCAGCAATACGGAGTTCAGGTAACGACGGTGATCAGGCAGGGGAACCCCACCAAAGAAATTTTGAAATATGCGAAAGAGATCGGCGCCGGCACGATCGCGATGGGAACCCATGGCTACAGCTCGTGGGAAGACCTGGTGATTGGCAGCAATGCCCTGAAGGTGCTCACGAAGGGACCCTGCCCGGTGTTGACCACCTCCACGCCTGCAAAGCAAACCGGGTATAAAGCCATCATATTGCCAATCGATACTTCCTTCCATTCACGCGCCAAAGTGGTGTTAACCATGGAGCTCGCCCAACAGTGCTCTGCAAAGGTATTTGCCGTAGGGCTCCTGGCAGGTGATGAGAGCAACAAAAAGGGAGCGATGGAGGTGATGCTGAACCAGGTAGTCACCGAGGCCCTGAACCACAATGTGGTGTGCCATACAGAGCTGCTGATGAATGTCAGGAACAGGGCAGTAGCTACCGTAACGTACTGCAATTCAAAAAACGGAGACCTGATCTCCATCATGACGGATCAGGATGCAGAGCTCAGCGGCTTTTTCCTGGGGCCCTATGCTTTACAGGTTATCCAGCATGCCAAAGTTCCGGTGATCAGCATCAAGCCCGAAGAGCATCCCGAAGATGCCGGCTGGGAAGATATTCTGGCAGGCACCTGAGAAAGAATTCCGATAAGTATCCATCAAGAACCATAAACCATAAACACACACGATCATGAAACCATTAGCAGCACTCGCCACCCTGTTAGTTGTACTCTGCGCGGTACCGGCTCAGGCCCAGGACTCGCCTAAGAAAGAAGAGAAAGCCCTTAAAAAGGAAAGGAAGATAGAGAAAAAAGAAGAGAAGAAAGGCGCCAAAAGAGAGAAGCAGGTGGAGCCTAAACGGAAAGAGGACAAAGAGGAACGAAAAGCAGAAAAGAAGGAATAAGCATCCGAACCACCGACTGACCGATCCTCTGGCAGCATGGCTATGAGGGATTGACCCCTGTGGCTTGCACGTTGCGGAGCTACATCCTTATGGATTTAATGATCGATCTTTGTAAGCGCAGCTCCTTTGTGGGCTGCGATGTGCTCTGTTTTACCGCTTTTGATCTCGTACTTAGGATCTTCTCTTGAGGCATGATGGGTGTAGCCCTTGTAGCTAAAATCCTTTGTATGCACTTTGATAATGGTCCCTGAAACCCTTCCTGCCTCTGAGTTCCAGCTGACGTGGTCGCCTACCTTAAATCTGATTTTCATGTGAGGCGTTTTAGGAGTTAAACAAATCCTTATCCCAATAGCAGACCGATCCATTGCTGACCCTGGCAGGAGCAGTATACCGGTGCTCTTCCGTTTTGCCAATGCCCATGATGTGGAGCACGGTCCAGCCCCTGGCTTTCAGGTAATCGGAGATCATCGACCGGTGGCAGCGCCACCAGACTGCTTCAGAGCACATATAGGCCGTTCGGAATGCCCTGCCGGTAGCTTCCAGTTCTTCAGCGGCTTTTTGAAACGCCTCTGTTTCCATATAATCGGCATAGCCGCGAAAAGACCCGTTTCGCCAGGCGCTGTTCCTGGAGCCGGGCTGTACGTTACGCCTTCCGCCAAGCGCTTCCATGTGGATATACCGGATAGCATGCGCTTCAAGGACTTTCTGTAATGCATCCTGGTTGAACCAGGGATATTTCCGCGACCCCGGAAAGCGCCTCACATCCACTAAAGCCTCAATCCCTAAGGATTGCAGCATTCTGATGAGCTCCTCCGCCGAATGGGTGGAATGGCCGATCGTATATATGATATGTTGAGCGCTTGCTTTCAGGCGTCAGGTTTCAATTAATGTATCAGGGTGTAAGGCTCCCCGCTCTGTACGCTCGCCCGTCAACTCATGGATCCGTTCGTATACGCCCGGATCGTGCGGTCTGATCTTGATCTTCACGTATTTGGAGGCCGGCATATTGCTTTCTTTTACGACATTGCTGATCGGCACCAGCACATTCGTTTCAGGGAAATAGGTCATTGTATTCGTTTCCGGAATAGGATAGGGAACGATGATGAACAGGGGCGCAATGCGCTCTACCCCATCTCCGTAGTTGAAGAGATCCACTTTATCACCCGCTTTAAACCCGCCTTTTGCGATGTCCTTCTCATTCATGAAAATAACACGGCGCTCTTGATGAATACCGCGGTAGCGGTCTTCCATCCCATAGATGGTGGTGTTGAACTGATCGTGTGTGCGGGTGGTGCCCATCATGTACTCATCCGGCTCCAGGTGGTTGTGAGGGAGCTCCGTGATGGTAAAGGGCGCTTTATAATCGTAGGCTTTGGCAAAGCGCTGCTCGTCGCGCGCGTAGTTCGGCAAATAAAATCCGCCTTTCTGGCGCACCCTCACATTGTAATTTTCAAAGCCGGGAATGCATTGCTCAATATCATCCCTCACGGCATCGTAGCTGTCGTGGTAGCGCTGCCAGTTTACGACAGACCTGCTGCCAAGCGTTGCCATAGCCATCCGGCAGACGATCTGCGTTTCGTTGAGAAGGTTGTCCGATACCGGCTTCAGCACTCCCCGCGACGACTGCACCACGCCCATGGAGTTTTCTGTGCTCACGATCTGCAATTCGCCATTCACGATGTCAAGATCCGATCGGGAATAGGTAGGCAGAATGATGGACTCCTGCCCATGCACCAGGTGCCCGCGGTTTAGCTTGGTGGAAACGAACACCGTCAGGTTCAGCCTTCTCATGGCATTGGCCGTGTAGGTGGTATCGGGAGCGGCTGACAGGAGGTTGCCTCCCATGCAGAAGATCATTTTTATTTTTTCTTCGTGCATGGCTTTGATCGCCCTTACGACGTCGTACCCATGTTTGCGCGGCATGCTGAATCCGTAGAATTTCTCCAGGCGGTCCAGCGCTTCATCGCTCGGTTTTTCATCGATCAGCATGGTGCGGTTCCCCTGCACGTTGCTGTGCCCACGCACCGGGCACACACCGCCGCCTTTAATGCCGATGCTGCCTTTCATCAGTAAGATATTGAGCATCTCGCGCACCATGTCCACGCCATTGGGCTGCTGTGTGATGCCCATGCCCCAGCAAAAGATGATGCGTTTTTTGAAAGCGATCATATTGGCCGCTTCGCGCAATTGCTCTACCGGCAAGCCGCTGGCAAGGGCCAGGTCTTCCAGCCTGTAATTGTCGAATTGCCTGATGAAGGCCTCGTAGCCTACCGTTTTTCCTTTGATGAACTCCTGATCCAGCACCTGCCCGGGATGTTCTTTTTCAAGCTCCAGGAGCAGCAGCTCGATGGCCTTCAGCAAAGCCATGTCCCCGTTGATCTTTACCGGGAGGTACAGGTCGGAAAGGGCCACGCCTCCCTTCAGGACATCCACCACGGATTGCGGATTGATGAAGCCGGTAAACCCGGCTTCGGGCAGAGGGTTGACGGCGATGATCTTCCCGCCGTTGGCCTTGCATTTCGCCAGGGCGCTCATCATGCGCGGCGCATTGGTTCCGGGATTGTGGCCAATGTCGATGATCACGTCCGCATCGTGCAGATCCTCCAGGGTCACAGTCCCTTTGCCGATGCCGATGGTAGGGCGCAGGCCCGAGCCCGAGGTCTCATGGCACATGTTGGAGCAGTCGGGCATGTTGTTGGTGCCGAACTCTTTGGCGAAGAGCTGGTAAACAAAGGAGGCCTCATTGCTTGTTCTTCCGGAGGTATAGAAGGCCGCCTCGTCCGGCGATTGCAGGGCGTTGAAGTGCTCCGCGATTTTTTTGAAGGCATCTTCCCAGCTGATCGGCTGATAATGCGTCGCGCCTTTCGGCAGGTATACAGGGTCGGTGAGCCGTCCCATTTTCCCGATGTGGTAGTCGTCCAGCTTCGCCAGGTCGTATACCGAGTTGGCTTTAAAAAATTCGGGCCTTACCCGTTTGGTGGTGGCGTCCTCGGCCAAAGCCTTTGCGCCGTTTTCACAGTATTCCGCAATCGGTGAGCGCTCATCGTCCGGATCGGGCCAGGCGCAGCTGGTGCAATCGAAGCCTTTGAACTGGTTCATTTTAAATAAAGCTTTCGTTCCCCTCAGGAGCGCTTTTTCCTCAATGAGGTCGGCAACTGAATTGAGCACGGCCGGGATACCTGCTGCCCGCGTTTCTACAGGACTTAGCTTCAGCTTACCCGTCAGAGTGTAAGGAGGCTCGGCGGATGGTCGTTTTTTCTTGTTTTCGTTTTTATTTTTTTTTCATGGCGCAGGGACTTATCGTTTAAACCGTGTGACGATGCTTAACAATGAGCGATCAGCTGCTCCGGCTGATGATCTTTATCTTGTCGTTCAGGAGCAGAGAGCTGGGGATGATGATCTGGTTGCCGGCATCATCCTGGAGCAGGGTGGAGTTGAGGTTAATTTCAATGACCTTTCCCTTCGTATCCTGGAACTCGATGACGTCGTTTATTTTGAAGGGGCGGTTGATCACGAGAAAAACGCCGCTGATCAGGTTGGTGAACAGCTGCTGGGAAGCAAAGCCGAGGATGAGCGTGGTGGCTCCGGCTCCCGCCAGCAGGGAGTGCGCAAAGGTATGGGTGATGGGAAGGGACAGCAGGGCCCATCCGAAGCCTAAGAAATAAATGGTGGCCACTACGATGTGCTTGAGGAACACGAAGCTGGTGATCCCGATCCGGTGATCGATGGCTGTTTGAACGATTTTCCGCTGCATGAACTTTCCGGCCAGGATAGCGGCAACCACCGTCGCTATCACCATCGCAGAGAAAAAAATGATGGGTTGATAATTGTTGATTATGTTTTTAAATTCTTCCATGGGCATTCACATTCGTTAGATCAGCAGACGGCAGAGGGATTGGGGTAGTTGTCACTCTGGTCTTCGTCTGTATTATCGAGGCAGACGAAATCCTTTTCCACCAGCAGGCTCACGGGGCCGGTCTTATCTTCAAAGCCTATGCATCCGGTATGGTAGAGCTCGTCGATCATCGCTTTCGGCATCCTTAAGGTAATTTTATGGTCGTTGAAGTCGGCTGTCAGCTTCTCTTCCTTTCCGGTTTCGATGGCATACACGAGAGCTTTGCCTGCAAATGGTGTCGTCTCTTCCACATAGCCGTTCTTCCATAAGCTGTCGACGTCTGACCTGACAAGCCTGTAGCGAAGGGAGCTGCCTTTTATTCTGATTTTCATAGCGAATGATTAGTGCTTTTAGTTGTTTTTTGTAGAGTTGGACATGGCAAGTCATCCGGGTTCCGGGATCGCATGGTGTTTGCTTAAGTGATAGATGTTGAACCGGTTTTCTTTCAGAAAGCCGAATAAGCTGATGTCGGCTTCCTGTGCAAGCTCTACCGCCAGGCTGGAAGGAGCGCCGATCGCGGCCACCATCGTGATGCCTGCCATCGCCGCTTTCTGGATCAGCTCGAAGCTGGCCCGGCCGCTGAGCAGGAGCAGCTGTTTGTTCAGGGGAAGCCGGTCTTCCATAAAAGCCCATCCGATCAGCTTATCCAGGGCATTGTGCCTTCCTACATCCTCCCGCAGCAGGCATAAATTGCCATCCGTGTCGAACAGGCCCGAGGCATGAATGCCGCCCGTAGCCGAGAAATTATCCTGTGCAGCCCGCAATGCTTTTGGCAATTGATAAAGCACGCCGGCAGCGATGGATAAAGGCAGCCGCGCATCGCCGGTAAAGGGGCTTACCGTTTTGATGGCCTCGATAGATCCTTTGCCGCAGACCCCGCAGCTGGAGGTGGTATAGAAATTCCTGTCGCTTTGTGCCAGGTGCGGCGCCGCATGCTCCGCAAGCTCTGCCAGGATGCTGTTCTGCTTTTGCCCGCTGCCAGGCAGCCCTTCCTGTTTGATCACCTTGATCTGCCGGTAAGAGGAGATGATCCCTTCCGTAAACAGAAAGCCCGCGGCCAGCTCAGGGTCGTTGCCGGGCGTACGCATGGTTACCGAAATGTTCTTTCGGATCCTCGCCGTTTCCGGGCCATAGGCAATGCTGATCTCAAGCGGCTCTTCAACGGATACGGCATCGATGAACGGCTGCTCCATGGAGCCTTCAACTCTCGTGACCTCTATGGATTTGACCGGTGCCGCTTTCAGATCCTTCGTTTCCATCGCCCAATTTCTTTTATTAAGATTATCATCCTAAATTTACTAAAATCCATCCAATTCAGGGGTGTGCAGATACCCATTCCTCTCCATCCTCAAATACCTCTTTTTTCCAGATGGGCACCCGCTGCTTTAAGGTGTCGATAGCGTACCGGCAGGCCTCGAACGCCGCTTCGCGGTGCATGGCATTCACAACGATCACTACAGCCGCTTCACCCACAGAAAGCGTTCCCAGCCGGTGATGGATCACGATCGTTTTCACAGGCCATAAGCGGCAGGCGTCCTCCGCAATTTTGCCCAGCTCCTTCAGGGCCATCGACTGATAGCATTCGAACTCCAGCCGGAGCACCTTCCGTCCTTTCGTTATATTTCTCACATGGCCTGCAAACACGTTCATGCCTCCGCATGTGGCGTCCTGCGCCTTTGCCATGCAGGCAGGCACATCCAGGACCTCGTTTACCAGTTTAACCTCAATCATCGTCTTTCATTTAGCCTCCGCTTACCGGCGGGATCACGGCGATCTCATCATTGGCATGCAATACCAGATCATCCTCCGCATATTCATCGTTCACGGCGATCATGTAGCTGCGTAAGCTCTTTAAGGAGGGATATGTGGCCTCCAGCTGTCCTTTCAGCTCCAGGACAGTCGCGCCCTCGCTGAGCTCCATCGTTTGTGAGGAAGCGTTGAAGATCTCTCTGGCGATGCCGAATGCTAAAACCCTTGTTTTCATGTTACATCATCTTTGGTAAATGTTTCACCAGCACTTCTGTTCCTGCCACAAACACCAGAAAAGCCGTTACTCTCCGAACGACCAGTGGGTTGAAGCTTACCGACATTCGCGAGCCCGATTGTCCTCCCAGGAATACCGCCGCACACAGGCATGCCACCATCGGGTAATTCATCTGCCCGGGCGATGCTGTCATCCATTGCCCGATGAGCCCCGCGATGGAATTGACCAGGATGAAGACGCTGGCCGTTGCCGCTATTTTCTGGGGGAAGTCCCAGCGCATCAGGTTCAGCGCCGGCGCTAAAAAAATACCGCCTCCGATCCCAACCATGCCCGACAAGAAGCCGATGCCGCCTCCGATCGCTCCCTGCTTAAGGAGGTCATGCGCCCGGGCCGGCCGGGCTTCTGCGGGCGCTCCTGAATCTGTTTTCAGCCAGAGCAGGACGGCCGCGATGAGCAGGCTGCAGCCGAGAATGATAAAGAAAATCTCCTCGCTGAGCCTGACGGTAGCGCCTAAGTATGCCAGCGGAATGCTTAGGCCGACG
>Ga0233425_10002866_pt1 | contig 32766 bp, 31 predicted proteins | sample Watercolumn_Towu_2_FD_181712 | JGI IMG/M metagenome (GOLD analysis project Ga0233425, IMG submission 181712) | Freshwater microbial communities from Lake Towuti, South Sulawesi, Indonesia - Watercolumn_Towuti2014_140_MG | ecosystem: Environmental > Aquatic > Freshwater > Lake | place... | reverse complement strand
GGTGGAAGATGAGAATCGGAGTCCCGACGTCTTTGCCCGTCGACTCGAGCGCGAACTTGGTTTCGTGGCGGATGACTTCGTCGTGCAACTCGTCGTCGGCCGACGCGGCCCAGTCGGGGTTGAGCCCGGCTTCGCCCAGCACCGCGCGCAGAAGGTTCTGCATGCCGCCCGATTGCTCTGGGCGCCGTTTATCGGCGTGGATCGCCTTGCCGAGCGCGGTGTAGACCGCGTCGACGGCATCGTTGCCGGCGGCGGCACGGGCGGCACTCGCCACACGCAGCGCCTGCAGACCGGCGAAGTGCCCGTCGCGCCACGCCTTGTTGCCCTCGCCATAGCCGCGCTCGTCGTTGATCATGAAGAGCGAGATGAACTTCCACGACACGTCGTAGCCGCGCTGCGCGCGCACCTCGGTGACCCAGCGCGAGGTGATGTAGGCCCACGGACACACCGGATCGAAATAGAACTGCAGGTCGGCCATGGTCTGGTGCTCTCTCGCGCCCGTCTACTCGCGCTCGATCTCGCGCAAGTCGTAGGTTTCGATGACGTCACCCTGCTTCAGGTCTTGGAAGTCTGTGAGCGAGATACCGCACTCGAAGCCCTCGCGCACTTCTTTGACGTCGTCCTTGAATCGACGCAGCGTGTTGATGGCGCCCTTCCAGATGATCGTGCCGTCGCGCAAGAAACGCACTTTGGAGCCGCGCGTGATGACACCCGAGCGCACGAAGCAGCCCGCCACGGCACCCACTTTGGGTGCACGGAACAGCTCGCGCACTTCGGCTTCGCCGGTGACCACCTCCTCGAACTCGGGCGCGAGGAGACCCTTCATCGCCTTCTCGATGTCTTCGATCAGTTTGTAGATCACTTCGTACGTGCGGATCTCGACGTGCTCGGCTTCGGCCAGGTCGCGCACCTTGCGGTCGGGACGCACGTTGAAGCCGATGATCGTGGCGTTGGTGGCGGCCGCGAGCGTGATGTCGTTCTCGGTGATCGAGCCGACGCCCCGATGCACGAACGCCGCCTTCACGTCGTCGCGCTCGAGCTTGCGCAGGCTCTCGGTGACGGCCTCGAGCGAACCATGCACGTCGGCCTTGATGAGCACGTTGAGCATGGCGGTCTCGCCGGCCTGGATCTGGGTGAAGATGTCCTCCAACTTCACGCCCTTTTGCGTGCGCGCATCGCCGCGCTGGGCGAGCATACGTTGGCGCTGCGAACGCGAGTCGGCCACCGTGCGCGCGGTGCGATCGTCGGGCGCCACGCGGAACTCATCGCCGGCCTGCGGCACCGCCGACAAGCCGAGCACCTGCACCGGCGACGACGGGCCGGCTTCTTTCACTTGTTCGCCGCGGTCGTTGAGGATCGCGCGCACGCGGCCCCATGCGGCTCCAGCGACCATCGGGTCACCGACCTTGAGCGTGCCCTTGTCGACCAGCACCGTGGCGACCGGGCCGCGACCGACGTCGAGGCGCGCTTCGAGCACGAAGCCCTTGGCGCGACCGTTGGCGTTGGCGGTGAGTTCTTCGACTTCGGCGACGACGAGCAGTTGCTCGAGCAACTCGTCGATACCGACACCCTGTTGCGCCGACATCTCGACCACGATCGTGTCGCCACCCCACGCCTCGGGAATCAGCTCTTGCTCGGCAATTGCCGACAACGTGCGCTGCACGTCGGCGTTCTCTTTGTCGATCTTGTTGATGGCGACCACGATCGGCACGTCGGCGGCTCGCGCATGGCTGATCGCCTCGACGGTCTGGGGCATTACACCGTCGTCGGCGGCCACGACGAGCACGACGATGTCGGTCACACCGGCGCCGCGGGCACGCATCTTGCTGAACGCCGCGTGGCCCGGGGTGTCGATGAACGTGATGAGCTTGTCGTTCTTCACGACCTGGTAGGCGCCGATGTGTTGCGTGATGCCGCCCGCCTCTCCGGCCACCACGTTGGCCGAGCGAATCTTGTCGAGCAACGTGGTCTTGCCGTGGTCGACGTGACCCATGATGGTGACGATCGGCGGACGCGACGACTGCTGCTCTTCGTCGGAGTCGTCGGAGTCGTCGAAGAGCGCCTGCAACTCCATCTCTTCTTGCTGGCCCGGGTCGACGAGGATGAGTTCGGCGCCGACTTCGAGCGCGAAGAGTTCCATCTGCTCGTCGGCCAGCGACATCGTGGCGGTGACCATCTCGCCCTGCTCGAGCAGGAAGCGCACCACGTCGACCGCGCCGCGGTTCAGTTTCGGGGCGAAATCTTGCGCCGAGGCGCCGCGCTCGACGACGATCGGGCCCTGCGGCACCGGTGCCGAACTCGCGACGTACTGCGTCGGTTGCAGCGACTGCAGGTTCTCCATGTCCTTGCGGCGTTGCTCGCGAGTCTTCTTGCGGGTGCCGCGACGGTTGCCGCCGCCGCGCGCACCGGGGCCGCGACCTTGCGGGCCGCCGATTTGGCGACCGAGACCCGAACCGCGACCGCCACCCGGGCGCGCACCTGGCGCGCCTGGTCGCGGACCGGCACCGCTCGGGCGCGGTGCAGTGCGACCGAGGCTTGACGACGAGAAACGACCCATGCGGCCTGTCGGGCCCGAACGTGGCGCACCACCACCGGGGCGTGGTGCGCGCGAGTCACCGACCGGACGACGCGTGGGCGGCGGCGGCGGACGATTGCCGCCAGGCGGCGGCGGAATCACGCGACCACCGGCGGGCACGACGCGCGGACCGCTCGGTGCGGCACCAGGAGGCGGTACGGGTGTACCAGGTGCGGTACCTGACGGTCGTGCTGCCGGCGGTCGACTCGTGACGCTTTGGCCGGGACGCGACGACACCACGCGCGAGCCAGCAGATGTCTGGGGTGCGGGAGGCGCCGGCGACACGGTCGCGGGAGACGCAGCAGGCGTAGCGGTCGGCGCAACTGGGGCGGAAGCCGCCGGGGCCACGGGTGCGGACGCCGCAGCGACACGTGCGGGAGCCACAACAGGGGTCGCGGCAGGTGCGGGCTTCGGCGCGGCGATGGTGGTGCTCGTTTCAGCAGGCGCAGCTTGCTTTGCGCGCGGCTTTTTCGTGGTGCTCGCCGTGTTGCCAGTCGTGTCGCCTTTCGCGTCGCCATTCGCGTCGCCGGCGTCGGCTTTCTTCTTTGCTTTCTTCGGCTTTTCGGGCGGTACTTCGCGCTTCAGGCCTTTTTCTTCGGCGTGACGGCGCACGCGGTCGGCTTGCGCGTCGACCATGCTCGAGGACGCCGAGGTGGCGCCGATGCCGATCGAGTTGCAGAGCGCGACGACTTCCTTGGAGTCCATGCCGAGCTCTTTGGCGAGCGCCGAGACGCGTACATTCTTGCTCAAGCAGTGGCCCCCGAGTCGGCGGCGGGCGCCGGGGTGGTCTCCACGGTCAGGCCTGCTGCCTCGCTCTCGCTCTTCACGTCGAGTCGCAATCCGCACAACTGCGCGGCGAGTTTGGCGTTGATGCCGGCGCGACCGATGGCGAGCGACAACTGGAAGTCGGGCACGATCACGTCGGCCTGCGTGCCGTCGTCGCTGATCTTCACGTCGGTCACCCTGGCCGGCGACATCGCGTTGATGATCATGCTCTTCTTGTCGTCACTGAAGGTGACGATGTCGATCTTCTCGCCGCGCAACTCGGTGACTACGCGCTTCACGCGGTCGCCGCGCCCGCCCACGCACGCACCGATCGGGTCGACGCGCGGGTCGTTGGACGCCACGGCGATCTTGCAGCGCTGACCGGGCTCGCGGGCGATCGCCATGATGCTCACCTGGCCGCTCACGACCTCGGGCACTTCCATCTGGAAGAGCTTGAACACGAGGCCCGGGTGGCTGCGGCTGACGACGACCTGCGTGCCGCGGTCGTCTTGTCGCACCTCGACGATGAACACCTTGAACGTGCCGTCGGTGGAGCCGCGTAACTCGTTGGGCACCTGCTCGGAGAGCGGCATGATTCCTTCGCCGCCGCTCATGTCGATGATGAGGTACTTGCGCTCGGCGCCGCGATCGGGCATGAGGCGGATGCGGCCGGCGACGATCTCGCCTTCCTTGTTGCGGAACTGGTCGTACTTGCCCTGGTACTCCACCTCGCGGATGCGCTGGCTGAGTACGGCACGGAACGTGGATGCGGCGATGCGGCCGAGCTCGTCTCGGCTCGGGGTGTCATCGCGCTCGTTGATCCAGTTGCCGTGGCCGTCGACGTCATAGGCGGTGAAGGTGATCTCCATCGTCTCGGGGTTGAGGCCGACGATGACCTCTTCGGCGGAGTTGGGGCGTTTCTTGTATGCGGTGGCGAGCGCCTCGACGAGCACCTGCAAGAGGGCGTCTTCCGAAAGACCGCGGTTGGCGGCAATCATGCGGATGGCTTCTTTCATGTCGGCCTGGTTCATTGCGTGACCTCGCTTTCATTACGGACGGGAGTGTGCGGCTTGTGCTTGGACGACTTGTGCCCAGACGACTTGTCGGAACCCGAGCCCCACACGAACACGGTGCGGGCGCGCTCGATGTCGTCGTGCGCGACGCTCGCCTCGGTGCCGGTGTCTTCGAGGCACACGACGATGCCGGCAGAGTCGGCGCGAAGGAGCGTGCCCTGCAGTCGGCGACGGCCGTCGACCGCGCGATGCAGTCGCACGCTGACCGTCTTGCCGATCTCGCGCTGGAAGTGCGCGGCGGTGCGCAGCGAACGCTCGAGCCCCGGGCTCGTGACCTCGAGGGTGTAGCGGCCGGGCATCGGGGCGTCGTGATCGAGTTCGCGCGACACGAGCCGACTGACGCGCGCGATGTCGTCGAGCGACACGCCCGCTGGGCTTCCCGGCGGGGTGTCGATGCTGAGGCGCAGCACGCCCGACACGATTTCGACGTCGTAGATCTCGAGACCGAGATCAGAGACGATCGGTGCGGCGAGTGCTCGCACCCGCTCGGCGACGGTGTCGGCGGTCATCGTGGTTGTCGTGCCCCTCTCGGTGTCGTGTCGTTGTGTCATATGGATTCGTGTCGTTCTATTTCCGCCCCTCCGCGTCCGAAACACGAGTCAAAAAAAGGCGTGGGTGGAGACCCACGCCTCTGCGAACTGCACTCATGCTGAACGTAAAAGGGCGCTTTCAGTGTAGCCGTGCGAACTAACCTTCATTTTGCGTGATTCACCGCCTGTCGACGCTCTTTGTGCGCACATTGCGCGACGACCCGGCCGAAGCAGAAGTGCCCAGCCACCGACTGCTGGTGCGCGCCGGATACATCAGACGTGCCGCCCCCGGCGGCTACACGTGGCTGCCGCTCGGCATGCGGGTGTTGCAGCGCGTGGAGCAGGTGGTGCGCGAAGAGATGAACGCGATCGGAGCGCAAGAAGTGCACTTCCCCGCCCTCTTGCCGCGCGAGCCGTACGAGGCATCGGGGCGCTGGACCGACTACGGGCCCAATCTATTCCGCCTGCAAGACCGCCGCGGCGCGGACTATCTGCTCGGCCCGACGCACGAGGAGATGTTCGCCCTCTTGGTGAAAGATCTCTACTCGAGTTACAAAGACCTGCCGGTGTGGCTGTATCAAATTCAGACCAAGTATCGCGACGAGGCGCGCCCGCGCGCCGGGCTTTTGCGTGGACGCGAGTTCGTGATGAAAGATTCGTACAGCTTCGACCTCGACGACGACGGACTGCAGCGCAGTTACGACGCGCACCGTGCGGCGTACGTGAGAGTGTTCGCGCGACTCGGCCTCGACGTGGTGATCGTGAAGGCGATGTCGGGTGCCATGGGCGGCTCGGCGTCGGAGGAGTTCCTCGCGCCGTGCGCATCGGGCGAAGACGCGTTCGTCGCGTGTACCAAGTGCGACTATCGCGCGAACACCGAGGCCGTGCGCATCGGCGCGCCGGCGAGCATCGATGCGTCGTCGACGCCGCCGGCACAAGTGGTCGACACACCCGGCACCCCGACGATCGACACGCTCGTCGACTTGCTCAACTCGCGCACCGACCTCGCGCGCCCGACGCACGGCGCCGGCGGCTCGGCACCGTGGACTGCCGGCGACACCTTGAAGAACGTGCTCTTCATGCTGCGCCACCCCGACGGGCGACGCGAGCCGCTCGCCATCGGCGTGCCGGGCGATCGCGAAGTGGACATGAAGCGACTCGAAGCACTCGTGATTCCTGCGGAGGTGGAGTCGTTCAGCGACGCCGACTTTGCCGCGCGACCGACGCTCGCGAAGGGCTACGTGGGCCCCGCGGTGCTCGGCGCCGACAAGCCGCTTGGCATTCGCTACCTGCTCGACCCGCGCGTCGTCGCGGGCAGCGCGTGGGTGACGGGCGCCAACGAAGCGGGACGCCACGTGGTGAATCTCGTGTGCGGGCACGACTTTGATTCAGACGGCGTCGCCGACGTGGCGGATGTGCGCGACGACGACCCGTGCCCAATGTGCGGCGCACAGATGCGCATCGAGCTCGGTATCGAGATGGGGCACGTCTTCCAACTCGGTCGCAAGTACGCCGAAATGCTCGGGCTGTCGGTGCTCGACGACAAAGGTAAGCAACGCGTCGTGACGATGGGTTCGTACGGCATCGGTGTTTCGCGCGCAGTCGCCGCGATCGCCGAAGCGTCGCACGACGAGCTCGGTCTGCGCTGGCCGCGCAGCGTGGCGCCGATGCAAGTGCACGTGGTGATCGCCGGAAAACCCACTGATGAAACCGGCCCTGCCGCCGAACGACTCGCCGCCGAGTTGTCGGACGCCGGGCTCGACGTTCTGCTCGACGACCGCGCCGGAGTCTCCCCCGGCGTGCGATTCAAGGACGCCGAACTGCTCGGCATGCCGATGATCGTGATCGCCGGACGAGGCGTGGCGCAAGGAGTGTTCGAGGTGCGCGACCGCATCGCCGGCACCAAGGCGGAAGTGCCGGTCGCCGACGCGGCACGCCACGTGATCGCCGCGTCGCGATAGGTCGACATGCTGCGCCTGCGCGGAGCCGTGCAACATTACGCGTGGGGCGACCGCTATGCGCTGCCCGCGATGATGGACATCACCGCCGACGGGAGGCCGTGGGCCGAGGTGTGGTACGGCACGCACCCGCGCGGGCAGGCGCAAGTCGACGAGAGCCTGCACTTGCCGGCCCCGACGTATCTTGTCGACCAAGTCGGCGAGCTGCCGTTCATCGTGAAGCTGCTCGCCGCCGCGCAGCCGCTCTCGCTGCAGGTGCATCCGTCGGCGGCGCAGGCGGCGGCCGGCTTCGCGCGCGAAGAAGCACTCGGCGTGCCGCGCGACTCCCCGCAGCGCGTGTATGCCGACGATCGCGCCAAGCCCGAGATGGTGGTGGCGATCAGCGAGTTCGAGGCGCTGTGCGGTTTCGTGCCGCAACGCGATGCGATCGCAGCGTGCGAGGCCGCAGGCGCGGTGCAGCTCGCTGCGCATGTGCGTGAACACGGCTCGGCCGATGCGGCGCGCGCAGTGTTGCGCGGCCAGAAGTTCGCGGTGGATGCACCGAGTGCGGCGATGCGCCAGTTGCTCGAGCACTATTCCGATTCGCGCGCGGCGGTGGCGCTGCTCATGCACCACGTGCGGCTCTCCCCCGGCGAGGCGTTGTACCTCGATGCGGGCGAGGTGCACACGTATCTGTACGGCACTGCGCTCGAAGTGCAAGGCAGCTCCGACAACGTGGTGCGCGCCGCATTCACCGCGAAGCACGTCGACTTGGATGAGTTCTTCGCGGTAGCGAGCATCGCCGAGCGCAGCACTCCGACAATCGTGGCCGAGCGAGTGTCTGACACGAGTGCCGCGTACCGATGCGCGGCGCCGTTTCAGGTGATGCGCCACGAAGTGCACGGCTCGTTCGCGCTCACTGCCAACCGCGCGCACACGCTGCTCGTGTGCACGTCGGGTCCGCTCGGCTCGCTGTCGGCAGGCTCCGCGGCGTACGTATCGCGCGGCGAATCGGTGGCACTCGAGGGTACGGCGACGCTCTACACGGTGAGCGCGTGACGAAGCGGTACACCGCATCACTTGTTGCTGCACTACTTCTGGCGGCGGTGTCACCATCTGGAGCGACCCCAATCGGCGCCAAACCACAACCGCCCAAGACCACGCTCGTCGTGCTCGGCGACAGCCTCACCTGGGGCGCCAACTATTTCGCCAAAACTCAAACGCGATTGTCGGCCGCCGGCAACTTCGAGTCGGTGGTGGTCAACGGCTGGTGGTCGAGGCGCATCGGCGGCATCGTGTCGACCACGTACTCGGGCACCAACACCTACCGCAAGCTCGTTGCAGGCGGCGTGCGGCCGACGGCGGTGATCGTTGGGCTCGGCACCAACGACGTGTACTTCCTCTCCAAGCGCCGCGAGTACGCCGTGCTCATCCGCGAACTGATGGACACAATTGGCCCGATACCCGTGGTGTGGTACAACGTGAGCCGCGTCGAGTCGCCGACCATGATCTTGCGCTCGCGGCTCTTCAACGACACGCTCGCGCGCGTGCTCGCGGAATACCCGTTGGCGAGCATCTACGATTGGGCTGCCGTGGCCAAGGCGAACTCGCGCGTGACGGCATTCGACAAGATTCACCTCACGCCGACTGGCTACGAAGTGCGCACGGTGAAATATTTGGAGTCAGCGGCGGTGCTGGCCCAGCGCGCGAGCGACATGACGACGACCACAACGACTATGCCGACGACCACCACCATCGCGCCGACCACCACGCTTGCGACTACAACGACGCTTGCACCGTCCACCACCACCGCGCCGTAGCGCGACGGCTGCGCCGTAACGCGTCGGCCTCAGCCGACCGTGCCAATGTCGACGGCTCTCGGCCTGACGGCCTCAGCCGACCGTGCCAATGTCGACGGCTCTCGGCCTGACGGCCTCAGCCGTCGAGTGTCTTTCGAATCTCGACGATTTTTTCCGACGACCGGTTGGCGTCGTCGCCTTTTTCGTCGAGCAGCGCCGAGCGGTCGCGCGCGGCCTCACGTTCGGCGATCGTAGTGTCGACGCGCGCGAGCGCGGCATCGACACCGTGCTCGTGGATGAACGTCGCCCAATCGACGAGCGCCTCCACCATCTCTGACTCGGGCACCACCGCCACATTGCGGCCCTTCACGAAGAGGTGCCCGCGTTTGTTGCCGGCGGCGATGCCGAGGTCGGCTTCGCGCGCCTCGCCGGGGCCGTTGACCACGCAACCCATCACGGCAATCTGCAGCGGCAGTTGCTTGTCGGCGAACGCGTCTTGCGCACGCTTGGCGACCTCGATCACGTCGATCTCGGCACGACCGCAACTCGGGCAGGCGATCAAGTCGACGTTCTTGCGCTCGCGCAGGCCGAGCGACTCGAGCAGTTGGCGACCGGCGCGCGCTTCTTCGACCGGGTCGGCGGTGAGGCTGTAGCGAATCGTGTCACCGATGCCCTCCAAGAGCAGCGCAGCGATGCCGGCGGTCGCCTTCAACAAGCCGCCGGGCAGCGGCCCCGCCTCGGTGACGCCGAGATGCAGCGGATGGTCGGTGACGGTGCTCAATTTGCGGTACGCCTCCACCATGAGCGGCACGTTGGAGGCCTTCACCGAGATCTTGATGAGGTCGAAGCCGACCTCATCGAAATATCGCATCTCCATCTGCGCGCTCTCCACCATGGCGTCGGCGGTGAGCCCGCCGTGCTTTTCGTAGAGCGACGGGTCGAGCGAGCCGCCGTTCACACCGATGCGGATGGGCACGCCGCGGTCGCGCGCCTCGCTGGCGACCGTCTTGATGTGCTCGGGTTTGCGAATGTTGCCGGGATTGAGGCGCAGGCCGTGCACGCCGGCCTCCAGTGCGGCGAGCGCCATCTTGTATTGGTGGTGGATGTCGGCGATGATCGGGATCGGCGAACGCGGCACGATTTGCGCCAGCCCCTCGGCCGCCTCGATTTCGTTGCACGTGCAGCGCACGATGTCGCAGCCGGCCGCGGCGAGCGCATAGATCTGCTGCAGGGTTCCTTCGACGTCGGCGGTCTTGGTGATGGTCATCGACTGCACGCTGATCGGCGCGTCGCCGCCGACCGCGACTTTTCCGACGTGGATCTGGCGGGTGCGCTTGCGCGGGAACGTGGCGGGGACGGGCGAAGAAGTCATGTCAGCCGAGCGGTTGCGTGATGTCGAGATACAAGCCTGCCACGAGCAGCATCACGAGCAAGAAGACCACGGCGGTCGCGATCGGCGCGAGCTTGCGAACGTCGGCGTGGTAGCGGCGCGTGCGCGACGAACGCAGCCGCTCGTACACCGCGACCGCGGCGTGCCCGCCGTCGAACGGCAGGAGCGGCATCATGTTGAACACTCCGACGAACACGTTGACTGCCGCGAGCAGCAGCAGCACGCCTTTCCAGCCTTCTTCGCGCCCGATCTCGCCGCCCACTTGGCTGGCTCCGACCACGGTGCTCGGGCGCGTGAGCGGGTCGGCCGTCTCGCTCGTCAGATTCTCGGCGATGTTCAACGGGTTGAGCACGGCGAACACTCCGGCGACCGACTGCACGGCCGTCGACCCGACGTCTTGCACCGCGCGCCACGCGGCCTCGGGCGCACCGAGTTGCACGTAGTCGCGCGACCAGCCGCTCACGCCGAAGAACGCGCGCTCGTTGCCGGTGTTCTCGGTGCCGGGGAACACGGTGAGCGTCGGCGTCACGACGAATGTGTCGTCACCGCGGCGCACCACCACCTGCACGGTGTCGCCCACGCTCTGCGCGTGCACGGCTTCCATGAACTCGCTCGAGGTGCGCACTTCGACGCCGTCGAACGACACGATCACGTCGCCCTCACGAATGCCGACGGCTTGGGCCGGACTGCCTTCGAACGGCGCGGAGACCACCTCGACGCGGCCGATCTCGCCGTAGCGCCCGGCGGTGGTGTACACGCCGGCGAACAATACGAGGGCAATGACGGCGTGCATCAACGACCCGGCGGTGATCACGAGCAGGCGCTTCGGGAACGACTTCGACATGTAGGAGCGTTGCGCGTCGGCGGGGTCGGCAGCATCCATGTTGTTCATGCCGACGATGCGCACGAAAGCGCCGATGGGAAACGCGCGCAGCCCGTATTCGGTCTCGCCGGGCCGCCACGCGATGATTCGCGGGCCAAAGCCCATGTAGAACTGCGTGACCTTCATGCCCGTCGCGCGGGCGGTCGAGAAGTGGCCGATCTCGTGCAGGAAGACCGACACGATGAGGCCGAGCACGAAGACGAGGGTCCACACGTTGTTGCTGCCCAGCCACGCGAGCAGGGCGACGATGACGCCGACGCCAATCACCGACGTGGAGAGCGGTACTTTCTCTTCCGACGATGCGGACGGGTCGCCGCCGCCGCCGACCAGATCGTTGCGAACGCGCGAGTAGAAATCGCTCACGCGAACACGGTACCCGCGCCGTGTGCGAGCGAGTCGACGATGCCGAGTGCAATGCGTCGCGCCTGCGCGTCGGCGGCGAGCACGTCGTCGGCGCTGCGCATCGCGGCACCGTCGTGTCGCCGCAGCGTGGCATCGTTCACCTGCTCGATCTGCAACCAACCGATTCGTCCACCGAGAAACGCGTCGACCGCGACTTCGTTCGCAGCGCTCAACCATGCCGGAGCCGAGCCGCCCGCGCGACCCGCCGCAAAGGCGAGGTCGAGACAGCGGAACGTGGCGCGGTCGGGCGCCTCGAAGTCGAGTCGCTTCAACGCTGCCCAGTCGATCGCGCCGAACGCACCGTCGAATCGGTGCGGCCACGACAGGGCGTATGCGATCGGCAGGCGCATGTCGGGCAGCGAGAGCTGCGCGATGGTCGCGCCGTCGACGAACGTGGCCATCGAGTGCACCACCGACTGCGGGTGCACGACCACGTCGATGCGGTCGTACGACACACCGAACAACTCGTGTGCCTCGATGACCTCGAGACCTTTGTTCATGAGCGTCGATGAATCCACCGTGATCTTCGGGCCCATCGACCAGGTCGGGTGCGCAAGCGCGGCTTTCACGTCGACCTTCGCGAGTTGGTCGCGCGACTTGCCGCGGAACGGGCCGCCACTCGCGGTGAGGTGCAGCGTCGCGAGTTCGCGCCCGGCCGACTCGCTCGCCCGCAGGCACTGGTGCAGCGCGCAGTGCTCGCTGTCGACCGGAATGATCGCCGCACCAGGGGTCGCGCGCAGCGGTGCGACCACGGGGCCGGCAGCGATGAGGCTTTCTTTGTTGGCGAGCGCGAGGCGCTTGCCGCGCCGCAGCGTGTCGAGCGTGACGGGCAGACCGGCGAACCCGACCACGGCGTTCACCACCACGTCGGCGTCGCCGATGCAGTGCGCGACTTCGGCGACGAACTCCGTGCCGCGAAACTCGGCGGACAACTTGCGACGCACTGCCTCGTCGACCACGCCGACCACGCGCGGCTTGTGCGCGGCGATCTGCTCGCGCAACAGGCTTTCGTTGGAGGAAGCCGCGAGCCCGACCACCTCGAATCGTCCGGCGCTCGCCGCGACGACGTCGAGCGTCTGGCGACCGATCGACCCGGTGCTGCCCGCCAGGGCAACCTTGACGCTCACGCGGCGGCGATCAGGTCGCCCAGGGCGTGAGCGTGACCGCGAGGAAGTAGATGGCCGGCAGCGAGACGAGCACGCCGTCGAACCGATCGAGCACTCCGCCGTGGCCCTTCAGCAGCGTGCCGAAATCTTTCACGCCAAGCGAACGCTTCAGCACCGACTCGAGCAGGTCGCCGATCGGCGCCATGAACGACACGACGGCGGCGAGAATCAGCCACTCCCTCAGCGAATCCCACGTGTCGCTCTGCATTCCGACCACGACGACGACCACGAACGTGGCGATGGTGCCGCCGATGACGCCTTCGACGGTCTTGTTCGGGCTGATTGCCTCGTTCAGTTTCGTGCGACCGATTGCCGAGCCGACGAAGTAGGCGCCGATGTCGTTGGCGGCGATGCCGAGCACCGAGATGAGCAGCGTGTCGGTGCCGATGTTCGGGAGCGACGGCGACAACGTGGACATCCGCAGCAACATCGCGGCGTAACTGCCGAGCATGCCGACGTAGACCACGCCGAGCATCAGCGACCCGAGGCTCTCGACCGCCCGCGAGTGGTCGCCGCCCGAGCCGATGACCGAGATGGCTCCGGCAATGAACGCGAAGGCGACCACCATCGCCATCGCCGTGTGCGACACGTGGTACGTCGCGAGCGGCGCAGCGACGCAGGCCACGACACCGACGACGATCGGCGTGCCGCCAGCACGAGCCATTGTGTGCGTGAAGAACTCGAGCGCGGCGAGCCCCAGCACCACCACGACGAGCGCCATCACCGCGGCCGGGCTCACGAAGGACGTGCCGACGAAGAGCACCACGAGCACCACGCCGACGATGACCGCCGAACCGAGGTTGCGGTCGCTGCCGACCGGACGCGGTTGTGTGCCCGAATCGCTGCGCTCGGAGCGCGGGCGGCGCACTTGCGAGGGTCGGTCGCCCGCGGGGCGACGCGGTGAGCGATCGGCGAGGGGACGGCGCTCGCCGCCAGTCGTCGGACGACGATGCTCGCCGGTGTTTACGCGGCGACTTTCGCCGGTGCGCTCGCGCATCGTCGGATGCGTGTCCGACGGGCGTCGGGCGCGCGGGTCGGTCGGGTCGCTGCCGATGCGGATGCGCCCGGTCGGCGCCGGTCGGCTGACCGGCGGGGGCGACGACGGAACGGTCGTGTCGCGAGTGGTCTCGCGGGTCGTGTCGCGGGGCTGCACACCGAAACGCGGCGACTCCCCCGTTGGGGCATCAGACCAGTGCGGAAGCTTGGCGGTGTCGGCGGAGTCGACACTGATGGCCGGCGACGAATCGTCGGAGTCGGCGAACTTCACGGCGCCGAACTCCTCACCGAAGTCGAGCGTTGTATCGCGGCTCGGGTCGCGAGTCGTCTCGCGGCTCGGGTCGCGAGTCGTCTCACGGCTCGGGTCGCGAGTCGTCTCGCGGCTCGGGTCGCGAATTTCGCCCGTCGTCTCATCCCCTCCGGTTGTGTCGCGTCGATCATCGGTCATGGTCAGACCTCCATCACTTCGTGTTCTTTGCGTGCCGTCGCCTTGTCGATGTGGTCGACATGCTCATGGGTCATTTTCTCCAGGTCTTTTTCGGCGCGCTCGAGTTCGTCTTTGGAGATGTCGCCGTCTTTCTCGGCGGTTTCCAACGCCTTGCGCGCATCGCGGCGCGCGCTGCGCACTGCCACGCGGCCTTCCTCGGCGATGTTCTTCACGACCTTCACGTACTCCTTGCGGCGCTCTTCGGTGAGAGCCGGGAAGGCGAGGCGGATGACCGCCCCGTCGTTGCTCGGGTTCACGCCGAGGTTCGCCGCACCGAGCGCCTTCTCGATCGCGGCAATCGAGCCGCGGTCGTGCGGCTTGACCACGAGCAGCCGCGCCTCGGGCACCTGGAAACTCGCGAGCTGCTGCAGCGGCACGGGTGCCCCGTAGTAGTCGATGTTGATCTTCTCCACCAAGGCCGGTGAAGCACGACCCGTGCGCACGGCGACGAATTGGTGCTGCACGTGCTCGACCGCTTTGTGCATCTTGTCCATCGACTCGAGCAATGTGTCGTCGATCACGCGACCAGCGTACCTATCTCTTCACCGTTGAGAATCGCACGCAAGTTGCCCTTCTTCAACAGATTGAAGACGACGATCGGCAGTTTGTTGTCCATGCAGAACGTGATGGCGGTGGAGTCCATCACGCGCAGTCCCTTGTTGATCACGTCGAGGTGCGAGATGCGCGCGAAGCGCGTGGCGCTCTTGTCCACCTTCGGGTCGGCGGAATAAATGCCGTCGACTCCAGAGTGCGTGCCTTTGAGGATCGCCTGTGCTTCAATCTCGGCGGCGCGCAGCGCGGCGGCGGTGTCGGTGGTGAAGAACGGGTTGCCGGTGCCGCCGGCGAGAATCACGATGCGGCCCTTTTCCAAGTGGCGCTCGCAACGTCGGCGGATGTACGGCTCGGCCACTTTCGGCATCTCGACTGCCGTCATCACGCGCGAGTACTGCCCGACGCGCTCGAGAGCGTCTTGCAGCGCGAGACCGTTGATCACCGTCGCGATCATTCCCATGTAGTCGGCTTGCGCCTGGTCCATGCCGCGGCCGCTGCCCTTGGTGCCGCGCCAGAAGTTGCCACCGCCCACGACCACCGCGATGTCGACGTCGAACTCCTCGCGCGCTTCTTTGAGTTCGCCGGCGAGTTGCGCGAGCACGTCGTTGTCGAGACCGAAGCCCGACTTTTCGGCGAGCGCCTCGCCCGACAATTTCAATACCACACGCTTCCAGCGGGGCTGGGTGCGCGAAGCCATGCCGTGTACGAGATTACCCGATTTCGATTTGGGCGAACCGCACGATGGATGCCGAGCCGATGACCTGCTTCACCGACTTCTTGTCGTCCTTGGCGTAGGGCTGCTCGAGCAGGCAGAGGTCTTTGTAGAAGCCGTTCAGCTTGCCTTCGACGATCTTGCCGATGGCGGCCTCGGGCTTGCCCTCGTTGCGCGTCGCAGTCTCGAGCGTGGCGCGCTCGGCGGCGACCGCCTCGGCGGGCACCTCTTCGCGCACGAGATACTTCGGACGAGCGAACGCGACGTGCACCGCGATGTCGTGGGCGAGTTCTTCGCTCGCACCATTCATCTCCACGACGACCACGTTGACTCCGCGGCCGCCCTGCACGTGCACGTACGAATCCATGATGTTGCCGGGTGCGGCTTCGAACCGAACCACTTCGCCGAGCTCGATCTTTTCTTTCAGCAAGATCTTCAGGTCGTCGAGCTGCTTGGCGCGCTCGGCCGTGGCCTTCTCATCCTTTGCGCGCACGAGATCGGCGAGCGTCTGGGCTTCGGCAACGAACGCCTCGCTCGACGCGACAAAGTCGGTCTCGCACTTCAGCTTCACGATCGCCGCGACCGGGCAGTCGATCGACAACGCGACCACGCCCTGGATGTTCTCGCGGTCGGAACGCTTCGCGCTCGCCGCAAGACCCTTCTCGCGCAGCCACGTCTTGGCTTTCTCGACGTCGCCGCCGGCTTCTTCAAGTGCCTTCTTGCAATCCATCATTCCTGCGCCAGTCGCCTGGCGCAGCGCTTGCACGTCTTTCGCGTTGATCGCCATCTAGTTCGTGCCCCCTGCGAGCTTGGCGTCGCGCGCGGTCTGCGCGGCTTGCGCCTCGACGCGGGCACGCTGCTGCTCGGCGGCAAAGACGGCGTTGTCGACGACGGCGGTGGCGGGGTTCTGCACCTGGCCGGCCGCCTTGTCGGCGATGAAGCGACCTTCGGCGATGGCCTCGGCGATCACGCGGGTCATCAGTTCGTTGGCACGAATCGCATCGTCGTTGCCCGGGATCGGATACTGCACAAGGTCGGGGTTCACGTTGGTGTCGACGACTGCGATGACCGGGATGCCCAGCTTGTTCGCCTCGGTGACGGCGAGATGCTCGGTCTGCGTGTCGAGCACGAACACCGCGTCGGGCGGACGCACCATGTTGCGGATGCCCGACAAGTTGCGCTGCAACTTCGCGAGCTCGCGCGACATGAGCAGCGCTTCTTTCTTCGGAATCTGCGCCCACTCCGGCGACGCCGACAGACGCTCGAGCTCGAGCATCTTGGTGACGCGCTTGGAGATGGTGCCGAAGTTGGTGAGCATGCCGCCGAGCCAGCGCTCGTTCACGTACGGCATGCCCGACTTCTCGGCGTAGTTCTTGATCGGGTCTTGCGCCTGCTTCTTCGTGCCGACGAAGAGCACGACGCCGCCGCCCGAGGCGAGTTGGCGCACGAAGTTGTACGCGTCCTCGACGCGCTGGAGCGTCTGCTCCAGGTCGATGATGTAGATGCCGTTGCGCTCACCGAAGATGAAGCGCTTCATTCGCGGGTGCCAACGCTGGGTCTGGTGGCCGAAGTGCAGGCCCGCCTCGAGCATCTGGCGCATGCTGACAATTGCCATGTCTGTCTCCTTCCTGTGGTTAGGGACTCGGACCGTTGCGCTTTTGGCGACCACAGGTTGCGGTTCGAGGATGTTGGATTGGTAACGCTGCCGACGAATCGGCCCGTGTGAGGCTATCGGGCGCACGCCGGGGCCGGCACCGGCACCGACACCGGCACCGTGCCGAGCGTGACGCGAAATCGCGGGCGAGCGGCGGAGTGCGGCATCGCACCGCCCGAGACACCGCGTGACGCGCCGCCCGAAACACCGCGCGGGTCGACGTAGGACTCCCCCACGCGCACGCCCACGTGCAGCGTGGCACTTGCCGTGCCGAGCACGTCGCCAGTTCGCAGCAGGTCGCCGCGCGCGACCGACACGATGGCGAGCCCGCCGTATGTCACGCGCACGCGGCCGTCGGCATCGGCGCGCACCACCACATAGTTGCGCCCCGCCACACGACCCGCGAACGTGACGCTGCCGCGCAAGCCCGACACGACCGGCGCGCCGGCGACGACCGAGTATTCGATGCCGCGATTGCCCGCGCAACGCTCGCACTCGGGTGCGCGAAACGGGTCCACGATGCGCGCCCCCGACGGCAACACGAGGCACACCGAGGCGATGAGCGCGAGCACGATTGGCGCGTCAGCGGAAGTCGGCGGCAGCCAGGCGACTGCGCAACTGCAACACGGCTTTGGCGTGAATCTGCGACACGCGACTCTCCGTCACGTCGAGTACTTCACCGATCTGCGCGAACGTGAGATTCTCCTCGTAGTACAACAGCAGCGTCGTGCGCTCGCGCTCGGGCAACTGGCGGATGGCGTCGCGCATCGCGCGGCGCAACTCCCCCGACTCGATCGCCGCATCGGGGTTGGTGGCGCGGTGGAAGTCGCTCGACTCCGGCGCGGCGCGCGAGTCGAGCGCCACGTGATCGAGCGGACCGATCGCGCTCGACGCGACGTCGGAGAGCCACTCGTTGAGTTCCTCGACACCGATCGCGAGCCGCGCGGCGATCTCGGCATCGGTGGCCACGCGACCGAGTTCGTTCTGCAAGTCGCTGATCGCCGACTCGATCTGTCGCGATCGCGCGCGCACCGAGCGCGGCACCCAGTCGAGCGCGCGCAGGCTGTCCAAGATCGCGCCGCGGATGCGCGGCACGGCGTACGACTCGAACTTGACGCCCTCGCTCGGGGAGAACTTGTCGACGGCATGCACGAGCCCGATGACGCCGGCGCTGACCAGGTCATTCGTGTCGACACGCTTGGGCAGGCCGGCAGAAAGTCGTCCGGCGACGAACTTCACGAGTGACGCGTAGTGCACCACGAGCCAGTCGCGCGAAGCCGTGTCACGCGAAGTCGTGTCGCGCGATGCGTGCCAGCGTTTCCACGCTTCGTCGAGCGTGAGTCGTTCGGGCCGCGGGTTCATGCGCGCGGATGCGACGCCCCGTACGCCGTCTTCAGTCGTTCTTTGCTCACGTGCGTGTAGCGCTGCGTGGTCGCCACGTCGGAGTGCCCGAGCAACTCTTGCACCGTGCGCAGGTCGGCCCCGTTGTCGAGCAAATGCGTGGCGAAGGTGTGGCGCAACGCGTGCGGATGCGTGGGCGACAGCGCGCGGTCGTCGATGATGCGGCGCACGTCGCGCGGCGAAAGACGTTTGCCGCGCTGGTTGAGGAACAGCGCGAGCTCGTCGATGCGTGCCGTGTTGTTGCGCGCGGTGTTGTTGCGCGCGGTGTCGTCGTCCGGGCCGTCGACCACGTGGCTGCGCAACGGCATCCACGCGCGCACCGCCTCGAGCGACGGCGCGCTGACGGGCACCTGGCGTTCTTTGTCGCCCTTGCCCATCACCCGCACGACGCCACGGCGGGCATCGATCGAGTCGATGTCGAGCGAGCACAACTCGCTGACGCGCAACCCGCTGCCGTACAACAGTTCCGCCACGGCGTCGTCGCGCAAGTGCCGCCAGCGCGGATGCTCGCGCGGTCGCCCCTCGAGCAACGCGCGCAGCTGCTCGGCGGTGAGCACCTTGGGCAGACGACCCTTGTCGGCGGGCGTCTTCACCCCGAGTGTCGGGTCGACCTTGATCTTCTTGTTGCGCGCCAGCCAACCGAAGTAGCGCGCGAGCGACGCCTTCTTGCGCGCGATGGTGCGCCGCGCCATCTTGCCGGTGGTCAGAAAGGCGATGTACGAGCGGATGTGGGCCTTGGTCACGTGCGCGGGCGTCGCGACTTTGTGGCGCGACATCCAGTCGACGAAGATGCGCACGTCGCGCTCGTAGGCGCTCACCGTGTTGGCCGACGACGCGGTCAGCGAGGTGACGAAGCCCGACACGTTCCAGCGGTCGCTCGTCACCTCCACGACGGTAGTTCGCAACGGCACTGCCGCCGACGCGACGCGACACGACCGTCATCGCGCGACCCTCACGACACGACCCTCACGATGCGAGCAGCGCTTCCCACCAGCCGCCGTTTGACACCGCCCAACCCTGCACCTCGAGGTGTCCGAGGCGCAATGCGACTTCTTGCACCGGCAGGTCGAGCACGGCGACGAGCTGCTCGAGCGTGGCGGGTGCGCGAGCGAGTGCATCGAGCACCACGCGATCGGCCGACGACGGTCGCGCACGCGCGTCGCTCGATGCCGACACGCGCCGATGGTCGAGGCCGAGTGCGATCACCACGTCGTCGGCGTGGCACACCGTGGTCGCACCGTCGGCGATGAGCGCGTTGGTGCCGGCGCTCGACTCGCTGTGCGGCGAGCCGGGCACGGCCATCACGGTGATGCCGCGCTTGGCGGCTTCGTCGACGGTGATCATCGACCCTCCCGATGCGCGCGACTCGACGACCACGAGCAGTTCGCTCACCGCGGCGAGTATGCGGTTGCGCAGTGGAAAGCGGAATGCGTCGGGCGCGCAGCCCGGCGGAGACTCCGACACGATCACACCGCGGCGCGCCACGGCATCCCACAATCCGGCGTTCTCGCGCGGATACACGATGTCGAGCCCCGACGCGACCACCGCGATGGGCGGGGCAGTCGATTCGTCCTCGTCGTCGAGCGCACCGCGGTGCGCCGCCGCGTCGATGCCGCGCGCGAGCCCCGACACCACCGCCACGCCGCTGCGCGCGAGTTCGCGCGACATCCGCCTGGCAAAATGGCGACCCGCCGCGCTCGCGGCGCGCGTGCCGATGACCCCGACACGCCGCTTGGTAAACGCCGACATGTCGCCGATTGCAAAGAGCACCGCTGGTGCGGCGAAGTCGCCGCGCAACGACGCTGGATATTCAGGGTCGTCGCGCAAGACCACCCGCATCGCATGATCGGCGAGTGCGGCTGCGGTGCGTTCGAGCAGTTGGTCGGTGGCGTGGCGGCGCAGCGAGCGCCCGAGATGATTGTGGGCGAGCATCGCCGCGATGTGGCCGTGCGGTGCGAGATCGCCGCGCAACGTGTGCCACGCATCGTGCACGCCGAGCGTGGAGAGCAGCGTGCGCAGTCGCTGCGGGCCGATGCCCGGCAGCGCGGCGATGGCAGCGGCGGTGATGCGCTGGTCGTTCGCCGTGTCATTCGCCGTGTCGCTCATCGTGCGCCGCCGGTCAACACCGCAAGACCCGTGCGCATGGCGAGCGCGGTCGCCACGTGCTGCTCGCCAACCACGTCGGGCATGCCGTCGAGGTCGGCGATGGTGCGCGCCACGCGGCGCACGCGGTGCAGTCCCCTGCCGCTCAGCCGGCCGACTTCGAGTTCGCGGCGCAACACCGCACGAGCAGCCGGGTACAACGGCGCCACGCGATCGAGATCGTCGACGGCGATGGTCGCGTTCAGCGACGGCCGCGACCCGTGCGTGCTAGTCGCATCCACATTGCGTTGCGCCGAGTGGTCGCGCACGCTGCGCACTCGCCGCGCGACTTGCGACGACGTCTCGCCGTTGGTGCCGTCGACCAGATCGTGCACTGCCGGCAGCCCGACGTTGACGCGCAGGTCGAACCGGTCGAGCAACGGTCCGGAGAACCGCCGCAGATACCGCGCCCGGGCCGCGTCGTCGCACACGCAGACACCCGGCGTGCCCGCACCGCACGGGCAGGGGTTGGCCGCTGCCACCAGAAGGAATCGCGCCGGGAGCGTGAGCGTCGTGCGGGCGCGCGACACGTGCACCACGCCGTCTTCGAGCGGCTGGCGCAGCGCGTCGAGCACGCTCGGTGCGAACTCGCCGAGTTCGTCCAAGAACAACACGCCGTCGCTGGCGAGCGAGATTTCGCCCGGGCGCATCGCCGCGGTGCCGCCGCCGATCAATCCGACGAGAGATATGGAATGGTGCGGCGAGCGAAACGGCGGAGTCGAGACTCGTCCGCCGGCGGGCATCGGCACGTGCGCAGCCGAGTGCACCATCGTGCACGACATCGCCTGTTCTTCGGTGAGCGACGGAAGAATGCCCGGCAGTCGGCGCGCCAGCATCGACTTGCCCGCCCCGGGCGGGCCAACGAGCAGCAAGTGATGCCCGCCGGCGGCCGCCACCTCGAGCGCGAGTCGCGCGACGGGCTGGCCGCGCACGTCGGCGAGGTCGGGAACCACTGCGGTCGGCGCAGGTACGTCGTCGTCGCGGTGCTCGAGCCAATCCGCATCGCCGCGCAGGCAAGCGATCGCGTGCGCAAGATCGCTGGCGGCGACCACGTCGCGCGCTCCGGCCGCGCGCGCTGCCGCAACGTTGGCCCCGGCCACCACCACTCGACGGTCGCGCACCGCCGACACGAGCGGTGCCGCACCGACGACGCCGCGCAGCGAACCGTCGAGACCGAGTTCGGCGACGAACGCGTGGGAATGCACGAGAGATTCGGGCAACTGCTCGTCGGCCACGAGCACCGCCACGGCGATGGCCAAGTCGAGACCCGAACCGCCCTTGCGCTCGCCGCTCGGCGCGAGATTCACCGTGATGCGGCGATTGGGCCACGCGAACCCGCGCGAGAGAAACGCGGCGCGCACGCGGTCGCGGCTCTCGCGACACACTTCGTCGGGTTGTCCGACGATGGTGAACCCGGGCAGCCCGACACCGACGTGCACTTCCACGTCGACCGCGCGACCGACGACACCCAACAGCGTGGTCGATCGAACCGACGCGAACATCCGACACCTCCGACGAATCCTGCATTTCGAGGCCGTCACCTGTGAGACTTGGACGACGATGAGACTTCCGCGCAGGTGTGTGCACGAGACGGGTCGGTTCGGCGCAAGTTCTTTCCCCGCACGCAAGCGCCTCGTGCCGCTCGCCGCTGCCGTGCTGCTCGCCGTGGCATCGTCGGCGTGCGCCGAGACGCCGCGCACCGCAACCAACTTCTGCCGCGTGCTCGCCGACCGCATCGACGAGATCGTTGAGCCGCCCGCCGACAACGCAGCCGTCGAGCGACTCGTCGAGCACTACACGCGGCTCGCCGAGGTGGCGCCGCTCGCGATCGAAGACGACTTCATCACGCTGCGCGACTTGTTCGTGGCCGCGGCGCAGGTGCGCGCCGACGACGAAGCGAGCGTGCAGAAAGTGGCCGACCTCGCGTACAAAGCCGAGCTCGCCGCAGAGGAAGCCGGCGTCTACGCGGCGGCAACCTGCGGGCTGGATTTGTCGACCGGGCTCAGCGTCGACGTGCCGAGCGGCGGCGAGTAGTCACGACTGGAGCATCGCCGACCGATCGTCGTCGGCGCAGCAACTAGCGGATTTCTCCGCGCTTCACGATCACCTTGTCGACGAGACCGTATTCCTTGGCCTGCTCGGCGGTGAACCAGCGGTCGCGCTCGGAGTCGCGCTGGATTTCTACGATCGGTTTGCCGGAGTGGAACGACGTGAGCTCCGACATCCGCCGCTTGGTGAATGCGAGTTGCTCGGCCTGGATGGCGATGTCGGCGGCCTGGCCGCGCAATCCGGCGAGCGGCTGGTGCATCATGATGCGCGCGTTGGGCAGCGAGTAGCGCTTGCCTTTCGTGCCGGCCGTGAGAAGGAATTGTCCCATCGATGCCGCGAGCCCGACGCACACCGTGGCGACGTCGCACGAGATGAACTGCATCGTGTCGTAGATGGCCATGCCGGCGGTTATTGAGCCGCCGGGCGAATTGACGTAGAGCCACACGTCGCTCTTGGGGTCTTCGCCTTCGAGGAAGAGCAACTGCGCACAAATCTGGTTGGCGGCCGCGTCGTCGACCTCGCTGCCGAGCATCACCACGCGGTTTTTCAGCAGACGGTTGAAGATGTCGGAGCGCGCGTCCATTCCGCCGTCGAGCGCCATCGGTGCGATCGGTGCGACTGGTGCAGTGGCAAGCGGCGCGTTGGAGGGGACGATGGGTGAGGTCATGCGCGCAAGGCTAACGGTTTGCGGCCCGACGAACCGCTCACGCAGGCTTGGGCGTGTCGCGACGGATGCCACTGAACACCACCGCCACCCGCTCGTCGCTCGCCACCGACGCGCGTGCGGCGATGAGACCAGCGAGCCCTGCGGCACCCGTCGGACTCACGTCGATGTCGGTGGTGCGATGCGCGAGTTCGTACGCCTCGTGCACGTGGTGCTCGGTCGCCACGACCGGAGTCCCGCCGCTGGCGCGCATCGCCCGGCACACCGGCACCCAGTCGTAGGTCTCGTCGTCGAGGATGCCGTCGGCGAACGAGTGCGGCACGTCGGGCCACGGCACCATGCATTCGCTCCAGTGCACGGCTGCGTCGAGCACGGTCGAGTACTTCGCGCTCGCCTGCCATGCGCGCGCGAGCGGCGCGCAACCCTCCGCCTGCACCGCGTGCAGCGCTGCGCGCGTGCCGCCAGCGTGAAAACCTTCGGCGAGGCTCGCGGCGAATGCTCCCCCGCCGGACTGCACGAAGAGTCGCGCGATGAGCGGCGGCTCCATGTGCTCGGCGACGTAGGCCATCTCCCATCCGATCGTGCGACCGCCGTCGAGACACCACGCGTTCTCGGGGCCTTGCACGCCGAAAGGAATCGCGCCTTCGCGCGTGGCGGCACGAAAACGGTGCACGCACGGGTCGCCGGGCGGGTCGTTGTGCAGCCGCGGGCAATGCACCACTTCGGCGTGCAGGTTGCGCAGTCGTCGTACGAGTGCTGCGTCGGCGTGCTCGGGCACGAACACGCGGATCGGCCAGTCGACGGCGCGCGCGAGCGTGCTGGCGGCGAACGCGGCGTTGCCGCACGAGGCGATGGCGAGCGGTGGGCGGGCGCCCAATGCCCACGGCACGAGGCCGAGACGTTCGGCGGCGACGAGATGCAGCAATTCAGTGAAGAGATGTCGCGCCTTCTGCGAACCGGCCACGTTGCTCGTCTCGTCTTTCACCCACACGCCGCCCGTCGCGGTGAAGCCGAGCGCGTCGCTCAGCGCGTCGGCGCGCGCGAACGGCGTGAAGACGAACCCGGTGCCGGCAACGCTCGCGACTTGCGCGTCGAGTTCTTCGATGAGCGCGTCGCGGCCGGCCTCGTTCATGCCGTGCGCCGCGGCGAAGGCGTCCCACGCGAGATAACGACGGAACGCAATGAACGGATTGGCGTGCTTGGTGCGCCGCAGCGGCGCGACGTCGCTCTCGATGAGGAGCACGTGGTGGCGGTCGTCGCCGGTGGAGTTCGGGCAGCGCCACGACAACGGAGTCGACACATCGACGCGAGCACCGCACGAGGCGCACCGGAACCCGCGCACGATCGGCGGCACGGATTTGGGGTTGGCGCGCGGCAACGACGAAGCGGTCATGTCGGTCGGCGGCGCGCCGCGGCGCTCATTCAGCCTGCGACGCGACGATTGAAGTCGTCGATCATCGCGTCCCACGCCGGCACGAACCGGCGCAGCCCGCGCCAGAACTCCTGCGAGCGGCGCGACTCGAACACGTCGAACGGCGTGCCTTGCTGCTCGACCCACGTGTAGTAGCCGAGGTTGAAGACGCGGTTGCGATCGCGCTCATTGCAGTCGATCATGTTGTCGGTGTCGACGCTGCCAAGATGACGGGCGAACGTGTCGGCCGCCTCGCGCGCGCCGAATCCGCCGGCGAAGCGCTTGGCGAGCGTCTTGCGGCGCTCACTCGGATACAAGTCGGCGCCGTCGGTGGCGATGGTGATGATGGCGTCGTTGGCGCCGTATCCGCGCAACTTGGCGACCTTGATCGCCGCGATCACGTTGGCGATAGCGGAGAACCCGAAATGCGCGAGCGTCTGCACCACGTGCTCGGGCACGCGCTTTACCTCGCGCAGGTACGCGAGCCCCGCGTCGCTGTTGAACAACACGTCAAGTTCGTCAGTGGCGCGATCTGACACGTCGATCACGAGGTCGGTGTTCATCACGTTGTGGATGAGCGGGATGTGCTTGTCGCCGATGCCCTGGATGTTGTGCTCGCCGAAACCGTTCTCGAGCATCGTCGGACACTCGAGTGCCTCTACTGCGCCGATCGAGGTGCCGTAAAAATCTTTCAATCGGTCGCCGGCGGCGATGGTGCCCGCCGAACCCGTGGCGCTGGTGAACGCAGCAAGCCGCAACGACGGGTTGGTTGCGCGCATATTGTCGTGCACCGTCTCGAACACGTGCGCGAGCGCGCGGCCCGTCACCTGCCAGTGCACCAGATGGTTGGCGAACTCGCAGAACTGGTTGAAGATGAAGTTGCGCGGGTCGCGACGCATCTCGTTGCACGCGTCGTAGATCTCTTTCACGTTGCTCTCGGTGCCCGGCGTGCGAATGACGTCGCTCGGGTCGCTCGTCCATTTGTCGAGCCAGTCGAAGCGCTCTTGCGACATGCCGGCCGGCAGCACGGCGACGCCGCGCGCGCCCATGATCTTGCTGATCGCCACGCCGCCGCGCGCGTAGTTGCCCGTCGACGGCCAGATGGCGCGGTGGTGCGTGGGGTCGAATTGTCCGGTGATGATGCGCGGCGCGAGGCAGGCGTATGCCGCGAGCACCTTGTGCGCGGTGATCATCGGGAAGCGGTCGCCGAACACGACGATGATGGGGCTCGCGACGCCGGTCAGTGACGACGGCAGCACCACGTGGTCGGGCACCGCCACTCGCCCGCCAGACATGTCGTTGTGCCAGTGCACGCGGAAGAGGTTGCGCGGGTCGGCCGCGTTCTTGTCGACGCCATGCGTGATCGACGCATCGATCGTGCGCGGGTCGGCGAGTTGCGCGAAGGTCGGCAGCACCACCTTGCGCTCGCGGCAGCGCGCGACGCTCGCAGCGAGCGCTTTTTCGTCGACGACGCGGTCAGCCAGACCGAGTTGGTCGACCAAAGCCGCGGCGTGCGCTGCGTCAGGCGCCGTCATCGTCACCTTTACATTCTGTCAAACGAGCGACGGCACTACTACCCTGAACGAAAGCGGGCCGGCGTAGCCCAATGGCAGAGGCACGGCGCTTAGGACGCCGCCAGTGAGAGTTCGAGTCTCTCCGCCGGCACGAGATGCGAAGCGTCCACGACCTGCCCACCCCCGCCGTGCTGGTGGATGTCGACGCGCTCGAACACAACCTCGCCACGATGGCCGCCGTCTTGCCCGGCACGCGACTGCGGCCGCACGTGAAGGCCCACAAGTGCACCGCGCTCGCCGACCTGCAACGCCGCCACGGCCACCGCAGCTTCACGTGCGCCACCGTGCGCGAGATGATCGGCATGGCGCACGCCGGGCTGGGTGACGACCTGCTGCTCGCCAACGAAGTGGTCGACGAGGTTCGCCTGCGCGAACTCGCCGCGCTGCAAGATGCCGCGATGGTCACGGTCGCGGTCGACTCCGATGCCACCGTCGATGCCGCCGCGCGCGCCGGCATCCGCCACGTGCTCGTCGACGTGAACATCGGATTGCCGCGCTGCGGATGCCAGCCGCACGACGCGGCGCGACTCGCCGAACGCGCGCGGTCGCGCGGGCTCGTGGTGCGCGGCGTGATGGGTTACGAAGGCCACTTGATGGTGAGCAGCGATCGAGACGCGCAGCGACGCGACACGCTGGCAGCGATGCGGGTGCTGCGCGATGCCGCGACGCACGTGGGCGGCGACATCATTTCGGCTGGCGGCACCGGCAACCACGACATCCACGCCGCGCACATGGCAGAGACCGGCGTGACCGAGGTGCAGGCCGGGTCGTACGCGCTGATGGACACGTATTACTCCACGCTCGGGCTCGCGTTTCGTCAAGCGCTCAGCATCCTTGGCACCGTCGTGTCGACGCAAGAAAAATGGGCGGTCGCCGACGTGGGGTTGAAGAGCCTCGGCATGGACCACGGCAATCCGACCATCACCGGCCACAAGGTGTGGTTCTGCTCCGACGAACACGTGACGTTCGCGACCGAGAAGCCCGATGCCGCGTCGGGTGCCGAGTCGGGCGCCAAGTCGAGTGATGTCGCGACGCGCGACGCGCAGCCGGCGGTGGGCACGAAGATCCGCGTGCTGCCCGCGCACGTCGACCCGACGATGGCGATGCACGAGCATCTCTGGCTGGTGCGCGGCGACGAGGTGCTCGACCGATTCCCCATCGACCTGCGCTCCTGGTAACGGGCGGCTGGCAACGGGCGGTTGGTAACTAGCGGTTGCGCAGCAGCGCGGCGAGCGCGCGAAACGCGCGGCCGCGGTGGCCGAGCGCGTGCTTCTCGTCGACTTCCATCTCGGCGAACGTGCGGCCGTCGCCTTCGCGCGGAATGAACACCGCGTCATACCCGAACCCGCGCGCGCCGCGCTCGCTCTCGGCGATCGCACCTTCGCACACGCCTTCGGCGAACACCTCGCTGCCGTCGGGATACGCCACGAATGCAACGCTGCGAAAGCGTGCGGTGCGCGACGCGACCGGCACGCCGCGCAGCGAGTCGAGCATCTTGGCGCGGTTGTCGGCGTAGGTGGCGTGCTCGCCTGCGAATCGCGCGGCGTGCACGCCGGGCGCGCCGTGCAGCGCATCCACCTCGAGACCCGTGTCGTCGGCGACTGCAGCGAGCCCGGTGGCTGCGCAAATGGCGCGCGCCTTCAGTCGCGCGTTGCCCAGCAGCGAATCGGCGTCTTCGACGATGTCGCCGACCGACTCGGGTCGCGGCAGCAAGTCGGCGACGCCGCGCAGCAAGTCGCCCATCTCCGCCACCTTGTCGGGGTTCGCCGAGGCGCAGACGAGACGAATCACTCGCGCACCGTGATGATCGCTCGCGCGATCACGCGCGCGGGGTCGGCGGCACCGCGATGATGCGGCGCTGGTGATCGAACACGCGCGCGAGCCCGCCCTCGGCCAACGCGAGCAGCACGTCGAGTTGCTCGCGCGAGAACGCCTGCCCTTCGGCGGTGCCCTGCACTTCGACGAAGCGCGCGGCGCCGCCGGCGAGCGGCGCGAGCATCACCACGTTCATGTCGACTTCGGCGATGGAGTCTTCGACGTACGGCAGGTCGATGATCGGCGTGCCCGCATGGATTCCGACGCTCACCGCGGCGCACAACGAGTGCAAAGGATGTTGTTTGATCGAACCGCTCGACACCAATCTCGACAGCGCATCGTGCAGCGCGATGTAGGCACCGCAGATGCTCGCGGTGCGGGTGCCGCCGTCGGCCTGCAGCACGTCGCAGTCGAGCAGCACCTGGCGCTCACCGAGCAACTTCATGTCGCACGACGAGCGCAGCGCGCGGCCGATCAAGCGCTGGATTTCCACCGTGCGGCTCGACTGCTTGCCCTTGGCTGCTTCGCGGTCGACCCGCTCGGGTGACGAGCCGGGCAGCATCGAGTACTCGGCAGTCACCCAGCCTTTGCCGCTGCCTTTCATCCACCGCGGCACGTCTTCGTCGACCGAGGCGGTGCACAACACGCGCGTGCGACCGAACGACACGAGCACGCTGCCCGACGCCATCTCGGTGAAATCGCGCTCGAAGGAGATCGGGCGCAGCTCGTCGGGACGTCGACCGTCAGAGCGAACACCGTCAGGACGCACACCGCCAAGACGTTTACCGCTCATGATGCGGCTCCAGAATGCCACGCCGCGACATCGCGCAGCTCGGGCCCAAGCAACCGCCGGCCGAGCGCAGCGAAGGCGTCGACGTCGCCCGAAGAAAGGAATCGCCGCCCAGCCTGCGCACCGACCGCCGAAGCCATGCCCCGCGACTCGAGCAACTCGCGCACCGCGAAAGCCGTCTCGTTGGCGCTGCTCACGAGCACGACACCCTCGCCCATCACGCGCTGTATCACCGGCGCAAGATACGGATAGTGCGTGCAGCCGAGCAACAGCGCATCGACTCCCGCATCTTTCATCGGCGCGAGCAACCGCCTGGCGAGCAGAGTGACTTCGTCGCCGTCGGTCTGGTCGCGCTCGACGAATTCGACGAATCCCGGACAGGCGGCAGAAGTGAGCACCACGTCGGCACCAGTCGCCTCGACCGCCGCATCGTAGGCGCGCGACGCGATGGTGCCCACGGTGCCGATGACTCCGACCTTTCCGTTGTGGGTGACGCGCGCCAACGCGCGAGCACCGGGCTCGATCACGCCGACCACGGGCACGGTGAGCGATTTCGACAATGCCTCGAGCGCCACCGACGCTGCGGTGTTGCAGGCGACCACGATCATCTTCGCGTCGTGGTCGCGCACGAGACTCTCGGCGAGTTCCACTGCGTAGCCGCGCACTTCGTCGGCGGGCTTGTTGCCGTAGGGATAGCGGCCCGTGTCGCCGATGTAGACGAGCGACTCGTCGGGCATCAAGTCGATGAACGATCGCACCACCGTGAGGCCGCCGAAACCGGAGTCAAAGACGCCGATCGGGCGTTCGCGCGCATCCGCCATGTGTTTCTTAGGCTATGGCGCGGTGCAGACCACGACGCTGATGGCGAGGCGCGCACCATGCTGACCGCGACGCTGATGGCGAGGCTCGCACCATGCTGACCGCGACGCTGATGGCGCTCGGCGCCGCCGCATTGCACGCCGGTTGGAATCTCGCCGTCAAGCGCAACGACGACTCGCATCTTGCGTTGTGGGGACAATTCTTCGTCGCGATGTTCGTTGCCGGCGGCGTGCTCGTCGGATGGTGGGTGGTGTTCGACGCGCCGAATTTCGCCTGGAAGTACACGTTGCTGTCGGGCGTGACCCACCTGCCGTACTCGATGCTGCTCGTGCGCGCCTACAACTCCGGCGATTTCTCGGTGTCGTATCCGATCGCGCGCGGCGGCGGCGCAGTGGGTGCCGCGGTGCTCGGTGTCGTGTTGCTCGACGACTCGCTCTCCCCGCTCACCGCCATTGGCATCGTGGTCGCCGCTGTCGGATTCTTCCTCTTGTCGCACGGGTCGCTGCGACAAATGCGCTTCGCGCTCGCCACTGCGGCGATCATCGGCATCTACACCGCCATCGACGCAACGGGCGTGCGGGAGTCTGCCGACCCGGCGGCGTATGCGCTCAGCATTTTTGTGACGACCGGAATCAGCGTGTCGGCTTGGACCTTCGCCACGCGCCGCGGCGCGGCCATCGTCGCTCTCCGCGCGCAGTGGCGACAGTTCTGCATCGCCGCGGTCGGCACGCTCGGCAGCTACTGCCTCGTGCTGCTTGCCATGCGACACGCACCTGTCGGCTACGTGGCGGTGCTGCGCGAATCGAGCGTGCTACTTGCTGCGTTCGCCGGCTGGAAGTTGCTCGGCGATGCCGACCACCGACGGCGGATCGGCGGGGCGTTGGTGGTACTCATCGGGCTCGTGGCCCTGGTGGCCGGCGGCTGAGCCGCACTGGGCAGCGGGCGACCGAGCCGCACTGGGCAGCAGTCGTCTAGAAGTAGATGACGCGTTCGGCGTTCGCTGCCGCAGTGTCGAGGTCGGCGGTGTAGGCGCCAGTCGACAGATACTTCCACCCGCCGTCGCAGACGATGAAGACGATGTTGGCACTTTCGCCGCGCTCGGCGACCTCGCCCGCCACTTTCAGCGCACCAGCGAGCGAAGCACCCGAGGAGATGCCGGCGAAGATACCGCACTCGCGAACGAGACGACGGGTCATCTCGACGCTCTCGCGCGGCCGCACGATGCGCTTGCGGTCGAGGATCTCGCGGCCCTTCCACAACTCGAACACCGGCGGAATGTAGCCGTCGTCAAGGTTGCGCAGACCTTCCACCAACTCGCCGAGCGGCGGCTCGACGGCCACGATCTGCACCGCCTCGTTCTGCTCTTTCAAGTAGCGACCGACGCCCATCAGCGTGCCACTCGTGCCGAGCCCGGCGACGAAGTGCGTGACCTGCGGGCAGTCACGCCAAATCTCGGGGCCGGTCGTGTCGTAGTGCACGCGCGGGTTGGCTTCGTTGGAGTACTGGTGCAAGAAGCACCACTCGGGGTGCTGCGCGGCGAGCGCCTCGGCGCGGCGCACCGCACCGTTGGAGCCTTCGCCGCCCGGCGTGAGGATGATCTCGGCGCCGAACACCTCCAACATCTGGCGGCGCTCGATCGACACGCTCTCGGGCATGAGGATGGTGATGGGGTTGCCGGTGATGCGCGCGATGGCGGCGAGCGCGATGCCGGTGTTGCCCGACGACGGCTCGAGGATGCGCTGGCCCTTCACGAGTCGCCCCGTCGCGTACGCGTGCTTGATCATCGCATTCGCGATGCGGTCTTTCACCGAGCCGAACGGATTCTGGTTCTCCAACTTGGCGTAGAGCCGCACCGCGGGCGACGGCGACAACTGGCTCACGTCGACGAGCGGGGTGTTGCCGATCAGTGCGAGCACGCTCGACGACGACCGCTCGGCGATGCCGGTGGAGATGTGGTCGGTCATGTCGTGCTCCAGGGGGTGGACTGCTGCCCCGACCGGCACTCAGCGAATGTCCTGAATCCCGATAGGAGTTGTCAACAATCTAGCGGTGCGCGGTGCGGGCGGCAAGGGTCGGGCCGCACGCCAGCGGTCACATGCGCGCGAGCGCGGTCTCGTTGATCTCGCCGTCCACGATGCGGAAGTTGCGCAGCTGCGGCGGGTCGTGCTTCAGGCTCACGATGGCGTAGTTCCAGTTGGGGTCGGGCGCCTGCGCCACGTCGGTCGCGCTCGGGTACGCCGCGGTGTGCGTGTGGCTGTGCACCACGCCGAGCACGGCGAGCCCGCGATCGTCGGCGTCACGTTCGATGCGCATGTAGTCCTTCGGGTCGAGCGTGTAGACGATCGCCGACGCCGCGGCATTGCGGCACGGATGAAACTCGGTCGCGCGATCGCTGCCCGGCTCCCCCAGCAGCAATCCGCACATCTCGTGCGGCTTGCACGCGCGCGCGTGCGCGATGATCTGCTCTTCGATCGCGTCGGTGATGACGAAGCGCAATGAAGTCACCAGCGAGACGCTACCTAGGCTCAACTCACCGACATGGCGAAGAATGACGACGATCGCACCGTGCTGGCGAGCAACCGCCGCGCGCGGCATGACTACACCATCCTCGACGTGGTCGAAGCCGGCATCGTGTTGCACGGCAGCGAGGTGAAGAGCGTGCGCGCGGGCGAGGTGCAGATTGCCGAGGCGTACGCCCATCTCACGCACGGCGAGATGTGGCTGGAGAACATGCACGTCGCCACCTACAAGTTCAGCCACGGTGTCGGCGCGCACGAGCCGGTGCGGCCGCGCAAACTGCTGCTCAGTCGTACCGAGATCCGCCGGCTCGCCGAACGCATGGCCAAGGAACGTCTCACGCTCGTGCCGCTCGGCGTGCACCTGCGTCGCGGCCGCGTGAAAGTCGACCTCGCGCTCGTGAAAGGTCGTAAGCGAGAAGACCGTCGCGCTGCAATCGCCGAGAAAGAATCAAAGATCGAAATGCGCCGCGCGATGGGCCGCCAGCGCCGCGGCAAGCCCGAGTAGGCGTCGGGCGCCAGGCGCAAGTCGACCGCACAGCGGCGTGGCTGGCGTGCGTAGACTCTGACTGCTACGCAAGTTCAACGGGGCTGACAGGTTTCGACGTCAGTGTCGCTGGTCGAGCGTGCGACCCGAGTTGCTCAGACTCGAAAAACGGGGCAA
>Ga0233425_10002865_pt1 | contig 32769 bp, 28 predicted proteins | sample Watercolumn_Towu_2_FD_181712 | JGI IMG/M metagenome (GOLD analysis project Ga0233425, IMG submission 181712) | Freshwater microbial communities from Lake Towuti, South Sulawesi, Indonesia - Watercolumn_Towuti2014_140_MG | ecosystem: Environmental > Aquatic > Freshwater > Lake | place... | reverse complement strand
ATGCGATTATATGAGTCTTGATTTCCCCGAGAAGATCAATCCCGCAGCGCTCCAATTCCTCCGCAAGGCCGGCCAACGTGGTGGGCGCGTGCCGCAGGCGCGTCATGCGCTGCGGCAATGCCCGAAACGAAAGCACGGCAATGCGGCAAGGCTGATCGTTTTCGTTTCCTGACGCCGGCGCGCTAAGCGCGAAGACAATATTCTGATTGTCTTGCCGGCTGTATCCGGCGAGTTCAGGAATCTGACCGTCGCCTGTGACGGCTGACGGCGGGATGACCAGCGTCAACGCCGAGTGGAAGAAAAGAGGGTCCGGCGGCTGAGCCGGATCATGCAGATCGTCGCGGGCCGCCTTCGCAAGCCATTGCTGTATCCGCCGGACAAGCTCTGCCGGCGTCATGGTGAGCCTTGCCTCCGCCCAGAGCCTGTCGTCTATGCACAGAGCGCATGGCGCGCCTTGCGGCGACCAGTTTTGATGCATCGTGTCCGGGAAGTCGTCGCGCAGCGCCAATACGCTGGGTTGTCCGCCGCCAAGGGGGAACAGGACCGCAACCGGCTCGGTCGCTTTGATCGGATTCGCAAGGTCCTGCGGGCGCTCAACGTCAACGTCGAAACGAATGGCGTCGCATTTCTCGCTTCTATTGAATTCGATGAACGCGGCACCTGGTATACGCCCCGAGGCGAGCGCCGAGGCAAGCGCCCGCGCCGGCGGCGCCGTCAGCTCATCCAGACTTTCGATTTTCTGGCCAAAGCCCGACCACCACGGATGAATATTCATTCCTATCCTGCACGGGCCGGGGTCGAAATAATGCTTGCCGCGCCGATCGTTGCAGAAACGGTCAACAGACAGGCCCCGCGCTCCGTGATTTCGATCGTCGTCGGCTTCGGCTTGCTGGCCGACGGTAAATCCATTGTGACCTTGAAAGCGCCGTCCTTAGCGGCGGCGACTCGCTTGTAATAAGCGGCGGCCTGACGATGCGGCGGCTGAACATCCTTATCCTCAGCGGAGCCTTTGACCGGAATCGACTTGCTTGTGGACATCATGGTGGGACGCTCGCGGCCCTGGGTTTCATAAAGCCATTTCACCTCGTCGGTCGGCTTGGTTTCATCCGAGCCTTTGTCGGGACCGATTGCGGTGTACGAGCAATGATGGGGAATCTTGAACACGTCCCAAAGCAGCCGGTCTTCGCGCTTATGCCGTTTCGTCGTCTTCACGATTTGCTCGATCGAATCATAATCGATATCCGACATGAAAAGCGCGTGCGTCTCCCTTCCGCCCTCCAGGAAAGTCGCCTGGAAAACGACGCTATCCTGGTTGCGGTCGATCAACTCATTCTCGTTCTGGCGCCAGCCGAAGGGGCTGTGGATGAAGAACTGCGCGCGTTCAGGGCCCGTCGTCGAAAACCCCGGAACGAACTGCCCCGCGTCAGTAATCAGGTGGGAGCGGGATTCGAGAGTAAGGCCGTTGGCCTCCAGCCACGCCTTCAACTGAGTCGGACGGGAGAAAACCCTGATGCCGCTGCCCTGTTTCAGGCGATGGCGCGCTTCCTGTCGAATGACGCGCGCGGTGTCGACGCAGCCGTCCTCAAGGATCGCCGCCGCCGGAACCCACAGCTCGCGAATCTTGATCCGGCCCTCGCCCTGATATTTTTGGGCGTGGTCGAGCCAGAAAAACACGTCGGCGCCGCCGCAATGATCGTCGTCGAGATGCGTAAAGCAGACAACGTCGAAGTCATTGCGCTTTGCTGCGCGCAAATCGGCTTTAAGCTCTTCGGGCAGATCGACGCGTTTGTCGGCGGGATCATCGTGGTTCCGCATGTCTGCGTAGTCGATGAGAAGCTTCTTGCCGTTCGCGAGATCAATGCGTGTGCAATCGGCATTCCCGAGAGGATGAAAGGTCAACTTCGCAGTCACAGTCGCATCTCCTGTTTAAAAGAATGGGTCGGTGCCTGGCGCGCCGTGTTTGAATTCAGTGTTTTTTGTCGCGAGGAGGGTTCGGATCGTTCCCCGGCGCAACAGTGTCCGAATCGCGCCAGCGGCCATCGCGCCCCTGGATGCGAACCTCGCCCCCGCCAAGTCCGCTAACGATGTCCTTGGCTCGCGACTCGGCTTCCTTCTGGGTGCCGTGGACGCTGCTGGTGCGCTCTGCGCCGGGCTTTTTCACGGCCCATTCACCGCCGCGGCGAACCACATATCGGTCATTCTTGGACATAACTTCACCTTGAAATTGTTGACGAAATATCGCCATTAGGATATAAACTACACCTATCTAGTTTTAACGTCAATATACTTTCTATATCAACCTGGGGAGGGAGCCGAATGCAGGGTCAGGCGACGGAAAGAAGTTGGGGAGTTGAGCAGCGGCTGGAGTTCATTGAATTCCGCCTCTTTTGGGAGGGCGGAATAAACCGGTCAGACATCACGACCTTCTTTGGTGTATCCGTGCCGCAAGCCTCAAAGGACCTCAGCCAGTATCAAGTGCTCGCGCCGCACAACATCAGCTACGACAAAAGAGAAAAGCGGTACCTCAAGACGGAGCGCTTTGCCCCGTTATTCCTTAAACCGGATTCGGACCGGTACCTGTCGACGCTGCGGTCGATTGCGGACAAGACTTTGTTGGCGAGCGAAACGTGGATTGCATACCCTCCCGCTGCCGGCCTTGTGCCGCTTCCCCACCGGCACGTTGATCCCGAAATATTGCGATTAACGCTGGATGCCGTGCGCGGCCGAAAATCGATCGAAATTCGCTATCAGTCGCTGTCGGAAAAACATCCGGGGCCGACGTGGCGATGGATTTCTCCTCATGCGTTCGCATTCGATTTGCACCGATGGCATGTCAGAGCGTTCTGTCACATAGATCGGACGTTCAAAGATTTTCTTCTCGCGCGCTTTTCGGGTATCCGGGATTCCGCGAGTGCGATGATCGGACCGGACAGGGACAGCGTCTGGAATGAAATTTTCACGGTGATCCTGCGCCCGCATCCGAAGCTCAACGAAAATCAGCGCCGGGCGATCGCTCAGGACTATCGTATGGAGAAAGAGAAACTGGCTGTGCCAATGCGGCTTGCTCTACTGTACTATTTTGTCAGGCGGCTTGACCTCGATCCTTATGACGAAATGCCGAACAAGTCCGAAAAAGAACGGCACGTCGTTCTGGACAACAAAGATGAGGTGAAGGCGGCTCTGGAAAGAGCAAACAGCGCGCCAACGATTGCCTCCGAAATCCTTCTGACTCCGCCGTTTCTTCCTCAACCCAAACTTCGCTAAAGGTGATTCGTTAAACAGGCTCATCTCTGTGGCGCCCATTGGCGAGGCCGCAGGAGGAGTTTGCCGATTCTATTCCGTAGACTATCGACGGCTCGCTCAATGGCCGCTGCAGTAGGGTCTTGAGTTTGATATGAGGAAGCGTTTTCGATTGGATTGTAATCGAGGCTGGCGGCGGCAGGTGATCGCCGTGCGGACGCCTGCAGCTACGACGCAATGCTATTTGGTTCAGATCGGGCTTCCTGAGAAACCTCTTGCGACAGTCGCTGGCCCTTCGAGAGCCTCCGCCCCAATGCCTCGATGAAACTTTCGTAGCGCTCGCGGCCCTTGGCCTGTGCGGCGGCCTGCGTGCCCTCGGGCAATGGCGGGGTCGCGGTGAGCCAGGCGCGGATGTAAAGCGCCAACGCCTCGACCGAGAATTCGAGGTCGCGCTCCATACGGTCGACCGAACGCGAGAGGCGGTCGAACCGGCGCGTAATCGCTGCCTCCCAGCGATCGGCGTCGTCGGCCGTGAGGAACGACATGATCGCGGCTTCGGCTATCGCCGATTTGGCAGCGCGCTCCTTGTCGGCGAGCTTTTCCAGCCGTGCCATCATGTCGGCGTCGAGATAGACGGAGAGGCGCTGCTTTACCGGCATCGACGCCTCACAACGCTATGCCGTCGTCGGGGTCCATCGCGGCCTGCCGCGCGACGGATCGGAATCTGCCGCGGAGCGCGCGGGCGCGGATCGCTTCCTCGTCGCCCGTGTCTTCGTCGACAGACTCCTCTCGCGATGGCAAGGACGCGGTTTTCTCCGGCGCTATGGCCTCATGCTCCGGAATTTCGGGCTCACGCCGAATGCCGCTATTCGCGGGGTCTTCGTCATCCGATGTTGTCGCGCCGAACTGTTCCGCGGCGACGGATTCCGCTTGACCCGAGGGCGATATATTCCACGGGTCGCGTTGCATTGCCCCGCGCAGCGCGGCGTTGCTATCGGCAGGTTCGAGTTGCGGCGGGGGCAGTATCCGCGCCGTCAATCGCCGATCTTCATAGTAGCGCGCCTTCTTCGCGCGGATCGGCGGAAGACCCGAGACCAGCACTAATTCGTCCGCAGGCGACAGCTGCATGACTTCGCCCGGCGTCAACAACGGCCGGGCGGTTTCCTGGCGGGACACCATCAGATGCCCGAGCCAGGGGCTGAGCCTGTGGCCGGCGTAATTTTGCATGGCGCGCAGTTCGGTCGCTGTGCCGAGCGCGTCGGACACACGCTTGGCTGTGCGCTCGTCATTGGTCGCGAAGGAAACGCGCACATGGCAATTGTCGAGAATGGCGTTGTTCGGCCCATAGGCCTTCTCGATCTGATTGAGCGACTGGGCAATCAGAAAGCTCTTCAGCCCATAGCCGGCCATGAAGGCGAGCGCCGATTCGAAGAAGTCGAGCCGGCCGAGAGCGGGAAATTCGTCAAGCATCAGCAGCACGCGATGGTGGCGGTTCGTGGCGTCGAGTTCCTCCGTCAGTCGCCGGCCGATCTGGTTCAATACCAAACGCACGAGCGGCTTTGTGCGAGAAATGTCGGACGGGGGCACGACGAGATAGAGCGTCGCCGGCCGATCGCCCGAAACGAGTTCGTCGATCCGCCAGTCGCAGCGGCGCGTCACCTGCGCCACGACCGGATCACGATAGAGTCCAAGAAACGACATCGCCGTCGACAGTACGCCGGAGCGCTCGTTTTCTGATTTGTTCAAAAGCTCGCGCGCCGTCGAGGCGACGACCGGATGCGGTCCGTCGACGCCAAGATGCTTTGTCGTCATCATCGCCTTGAGCGTCGTCTCGATCGGCCGCTTGGGGTCCGAGAGTAACTTGGCGACGCCGGCGAGCGTCTTGTCGGCTTCGGCATAGAGGACATGCAGGATCGCGCCGACGAGAAGCGAGTGGCTGGTCTTTTCCCAGTGATTGCGCCGCTCCAGCGCGCCCTCGGGATCGACGAGAATGTCGGCGACGTTCTGAACGTCGCGCACTTCGGCGGGCCCGCGCCGAACTTCGAGCAGCGGATTATAGGCGGCGGAATGAGCGTTGGTCGGATCGAACAGCAGCACGCGGCCGAAACCCGCGCGCCAGCCGGCGGTCAGGCTCCAATTCTCGCCCTTGATGTCGTGGACGATCGCCGAGCCGGGCCAGATGAGCAATGTCGGAACCACGAGGCCGACGCCTTTTCCGGATCGTGTCGGCGCGAAGCAAAGAACGTGCTCCGGCCCGCCATGGCGCAGATATTCCCGGTCGAGGCGGCCGAGCACGACGCCCTCGGCGTCGAGCATTCCAGCATTGCGGACCTCGCCTGCCGTCGCCCAGCGCGCCGACCCATAGGTGACGACATTCTTGGCTTCGCGCGCGCGCCAGATCGACATGGCGATCGCGACGGCAATGGAGGCGAAGCCGCCGGACGCCGCAATGGCTGCGCTCTCAACAAAGACATGGGGCGCGTAGGCGTCGAAATGATACCACCACCAGAAGAATGCCGGCGGAACGTAGAAAGGCCACGAGCCGATGACGAACCATGACGGCCCCAATTCAGGCTGGAAGGCCAACCGCCACGCCGTCCATTGCGTCGCGCCCCATGTCGTCGCGAGCACGATCGCAAAGACGACGAGAATTTGGCCCCAGAGGATTCGCGTGGCGGTCATGCGCGCCAACATCGGCGCGCGCATGTCGCGCGCGCAAGGGCTGTCGGGCGATGATCGAAGTTTAGCGCGCTATGGCGCGTAATGACCGGGTATGGAATCGAAAAGATCGACAGCCAACGCCGCATCGTTCAAGATAGTCATTTCTCATGCTGGGCATTTAGGGCCCCGCGATTTCGGAAGGACCGGTGCGGTAGCCCCTAATCGCTTCATTCGCGACGAGGACTGCAGCTTAAAATGCCTCGGGAGGGTCACATGACAACGGGGGTTTGTTGCATTCTCGTTCATGGGACGAAATTCTATCAAAAACTCCCGCTTATCAGATGGTTTTACGATACCATTCCAGCCTGGGCTAAGCCCGACTCCAAAATGTGGGAAACGCTAAGCAATAGATTTCCTGGTTGCGAGATCAAGGCGTTCACCTGGCCGGGTTCACACCACCAAGCTGTGCGACACGCGGCGGCGAGCGAATTGGCTCTCCTACTAAAAGAACTGCGGGACAAGCGTCAGCGCATTATTGTCGTCGGGCATAGCCACGGGGGAAACGTCGCGCTGCAAGCCGCATATCAAGCACCGCTTGCTCAAGTGGAGCTAATCACCTTGGATACGCCTTTCATTGCAGAGCGGCATGCATCGGAGAACGTGATCGCCGACAGAATAGCGATTTTCGTTGGCATGACGGGGACATTCTTGCTGGTGGTGGCCGGTGTAGCGGACGTTTATTTTCTGAGAAGCGAGTGGATCATGGGGATTTTCCTGGTGTTCGCTGCTTGGATTGAGTTTCTGAAGCGTTACAACACCACGTTCGCCCGAAAATTTGAGCAGGCGTGGGTTGCCCGAAGATCCAGTGTTCAAGAGACCTTCGCTGGTCGGCGGTTAAGAAGGGGCGTGCGATGTCTCGTGGTGCTACATCCGCAGGATGAAATTTTGGCCGCGTTCCGGGAGTTACGTGCCTGGATAGCTGTACACATCAAGCCAAAACGCCATCTGGCGACGCAGATGGCTCAATTGCTGATGTGGTTTGGCGTTATTTTTGCTGGTGCCACTTTCGCAAGCACGATTGGGACTCGACTGCCAGAGCCGTACTCGAATATCGGCATTCTTGTAAAAGGAGTATTGCTACTTCCAGCAGCTTACATCTTATTGCGCTTCATTCCTATCTTATATCCAATGACCAAGTTCATAATAGCAGGGTTTGCGATCGTCTTCTTGCGACCGTTGTACACACTCGGGCTTAGCCTGGATGGATTATACGTTGATGCGCAGCTGCTCGGTGTTCCCAAGGTGGATGCGGGCGCGTCCTTCGAACGCTTCGATGTTACAGAAGCGGAGGTCAGCCCTGCAGTGTTCCCGTTGACGGAAGATGATTCGGATTGGAATTTGACCCAGAGTTTGGGAGTTCGAGCAACGATGAGAGACGCTGTTGCAGTCGTAAGGCGGACCAACGCCGAGATAGGAAAACTGATCAACTGGATACGTCGAACCGCGGCAGCCAGGTTCCACCGGAACGTGTGCGCCCATCCTCAGGTTTTGAAAAAGATACAGGGGTGGCTTTAGAAAATTGTGCAGCCTGGTAGCGGCAGCGGTCGATTTAGCGCCCGCCCTCGGTCCAAGAGTTGCCCTATATCCCGATTCCTCGCTTCCGGCCGAGACTCCATTCTACCCGGCCGCCTGGCGACATGACGCCAGAGACATGCTTGCCGAGTTCTCGTTCGAGCGACGGCGACCAGGGGACGAGACTGAAGCCGAGGCCGTCGTCGATCATGGCGTAGCGGCCGGTGGCGAGTGTGAGGCGCTGGCGATAGACCCCGGCGACGGACTCTCCCTCAGCGACTGCGTGGCGCGGGAGGCCGGTTTCTGACGCGAGCCGTGTGGCGGCTTCGTCGAGTTCGCGTGCGCGCAATGTGTCGAGCAGATCGCGCGCGAAAATAAGTCGTTGGCCCTGCCGGTGCGCCAGGCCCTCGGCGACGAGATGTTCGGCGCGCGCCTCCATGGCGTCGCGAACCTCGCGGCCCGAGCCAGCTTCCGAGAGCGGCACAGGGTCTTTCGCGACGAGACGGCGATCGAGCCAAGTGGCGCCCGTCGCGTGGATTTGTTCTTCGATCGTGAGATCGGAGCGCACAGTGAGGACGAGGCGCGATGATGCGCCTTCGCGCGATGGAAGCCGCCTAAGCTCCACGACGGCACCCGGCTTGGCGTCGCTCGTCGCGTCGAGGTCGGCGAAGCGAACGTGATGGGCGTGGCCGTCCACGCCGTCGATGACCGCGAAGGCGGAGCCTTTCAGTTCGTCGTCGAGGCCGCGCGAGACGAGGCGGCCGATGACGGAAGCGCCGCGCGCTTCGCTGTCCCACACGAAATCGACGGCGGCTCGATCGAGGCCGCGCTCGATCAGGCCGCGATGGATGCGTTTGATAATGTCGCCGCGTTCGCCGAGCGAGCGTAAGACGATCTCGGCTTCCTCAGCCATGATCCATTGTCCGGGGCTGAGCGGCGCCGCGAGGCCGAGTTTCTCCAGCTTTCGGGCGCGCGCGACCAGCACGGTTCGCTCGATATCCTTCGCCTGGCCGCCGCTCGGCCGAAGATCGATCACGCCATCATGGCGGGCGGCATCGCGCGCGAGCGCCTGATCGAGCGGCGTCCAGCGGTCCGCCTCGACCTGCCGTTCGAGCGCATGACGAATCTCTTGTTCGCTTCTGGGCCCGAGCTCCAAGGTGACGAGCTGCTCGGCCCGGGCGCGCAGGCCACGGCTGATATAGTCGCGGCTGATGACGAGATCGCCGCCGTCGTCGGCGCGGCCGCGCGCCAGGATATGAATATGGGGATGCTCGGTGTTCCAATGATCGATCGCTACCCAATCGACGCCCGTGCCGAGATCGCGCGACATTTGCGCCATGAGGTCGCGCGTGAAGGCGCGCAGATCGGAAAGCTCGGCGGCGTCATCGGGCGAAACGATGAAGCGAAAGTGATGGCGGTCGCCCTGGCAACGCTCGGCAAAGGCGCGAGCGTCCGCCTCGTCGGCGCCCGCGTCGAACAATTTTCCGGGCGCTCCGTCGCGGGTGACGCCATCGCGGCGAAGATAGGAGAGATGCGCCGCGAGCGGCGCGGCCTTCGCCCCGTGTCGAACGACGCGCGCCTTGACCACCGCGCCACGTGATCGCGACGTGAGGCCGCGCAACGCGCCCAGACTCGCCGCGCGGCCGCGCCCAAAGCCGCTGCGCTGCTTGCCGCCCGCGCCACCGCGATAGAGACCGCCGGCCTTCTGAGTCGCCGCGAGAACCCGCGCGACGAAGCTCTTCCCCTTTACCGGCGTCTTCGATCGGATGCGGCCAGGACGAAAGTTGATTTCGTCGTCACGAGACAAGGCAGGAGTCCGACGAGGTAAGATTTGATGAGTCTGTGCAACGGCTTGTTGAAATCGACAGGCTGCGCCTCAAATGCACAGCCTGTGCGAACATGTTGGCGAGCAACACCAAAACGACTGCCCGAGAGAGCCGCAGGCTGTCCCTTTTATCCTGCCCTAGCTCGGTCGCTTGCGCTCCCTCGGCTGGGCTCGCGCACAAAGGCGCGAGGCAGTACGCTACCGTGCGATAAAGTGAGCAGGCGGTCATCGTGATATTTCCGAGACGTGCCGAGCGACGAAAAGGCCGGCGGTCTGCAGCGGGGCGGCACGTAACGATGCATTCGAAGCGCCATCCGAGTGCGGGTCACGTGCAAAAATTTTGTCCTCGCGCCGCGCCGGAAAGAGAGGATGAGGGGCGGCGTATTCCTTACTCGATGCATTGTTGATGCCGCCCTCCGCAGCCGTTTCTTGCGTCAATTTTGCCGTTGTCAAGGCGACGAACAACGGCGCGCTGAGTGTGTCGGAGGGTGTAGGAATTCGCATAGCCGGGACGTTGGCGAAGCCGAGTTCAGGCGCCAATCGGGCGACGTAGTCCGTCGTTTCGTCCGGCAATGGGCGTCCATGAAGAAATTCTTCATAGCGCCGCGGACCGGCGTTATAGGCGGCGAGAACTCCTATCTCACCGTAACGTTCAAACATCTCGGCGAGATAGGCCGCGCCCGCCAGAATGTTGTCGTGTGGATCGAAGGGATCGGGACCAAGACTAAGCTTGGTTCGCAACTCGCCGTATGTTTGCGGCATGACCTGCATCAGGCCGATCGCGCCTTTTTCCGAGACGGCTTTGTCGTCGCCATCGCTTTCGGCGCGCATGACGGCACGTATCCAATTGGCCGGGACGTGGAAGCGGAGAGACGCCTCCTTGACAGCTTCGGCGACAATGTCTTTTGACGAATGTGCGTCGTTCGCCGCGCGGAGTCCGAGCATTTGGGACTGTGCCGGCGAAGCGATCATAGCGCAAAGGAGCGCGCCAATGGCTACTACTCGGCCGGCGTACTGGAGTCGCGCGCAGCTTGCGTAGCGGGTGAGGAAGGCGGCGAAGGCTGAGATCATCGATCGTCCTCTTTCGTCCAAAGAGGCACCGCACGTCCGATCACTGCATTGATCGGAAACGCGCCGAAATAGCGTCCGTCGAGGGACGCTGGTTCATCCCAGTTGAGGAGAAAAACCTCGCCGAAAAGGAGAGTGAAACAACCTTTCCAGACGGGCAGCGGACGGCCGGCGTGATCCTGTTCGCGCGCCTGCGTCATGACGATTCCGTCGACGCTGACCGCGAGGCCTTCGCGGCATATTTTCTGACCGGGGAGGCCGGCGACGCGTTTGATCAGCGGCGCGCCCTTGGGGAGATAGCTGCGTTCGGCGAGCCAGTCGGCGAGCGATTCTGGAGGACGGGCGACGACAAGATCGGTGACGGTCAAATCGCCGATCGGCCGCACAGCATAGAGCCCGACAGGGACGCTGGCCGACGCGTTCCAGACGACGAGCGGCTCGCGGTGAACGAAGGACGTAAATGCGAGCACGCCGCAGGAAAGGAGCATGAGTGTGAGAATTTTCATGATTGGACTTCAATTTTCGATCGCAGCAGCCATGCGCGATGGCGCTCGCGCGAATAGGGGCGAGGTGACAATCCGGCGGCCAATCGGTTGTGAACGTGACGCCAGTGATCGGGACAGATTTCCTGCGGCGCGAAGCCGAGCGCCTCGACGGCGTCGATCGCTCTCAAGACCCGTTGAACCTTGTCCCAGCCGACGGAGCGCAGCAAAATTTCTGCGCCCGGTCTGACGCCGGGGACCGTCGAACAGACCTCGCCGGCGCTGCAGGCGCGTAGAACGTCGACGCGCGACACAAGGGTCCCGTGGCCGTTCGAGGCCCAGCGCATGAACGCGAAAATCGAGTCCGGCGCGAAGGTCGAGATGCGTCGGCGGCGGTCGAGCGTGCGCTCGGCGATCGGCTTGCCGAAGCGAATCCATCGCTCGATTTTGCCCTTCATGTAGAAGAGTTCGACTTCGGTCGGAGCGCTCATGGCGCATCTCCGTTGTGGCGAACTTTGATTTGTCGGGAGCCGCGCTCGCTCGCGAAGAACGGCGCCGCTGCAACGGTATCCAAGGCCGAAGAGCGAAGGGAAACTTCCTCTTTCCGGCTTCGCTTCATGAGGCAGGATCGTTTGGCCTTCGCCTTATCGACAGCACATACAAAAAAGTTAGATTCAAAGTTAGAATAAGTTAGCCGCGCCGTTTCGCGCTCGAATAGAGAGAGTTGTGTGCGATTCTGGTTCCCGATAGCACGCGCCAAGGGTTCCTGATGGCACGTGGCGCGAGTTCCTGATAGCACGCGCGTTTTCACCGCTTATCCACAGAGTTATCCACAGGCATGCCGCCCGTGGATTTGCCGCCGCGCGAATGGCTGTTTGGCTTGATGCCAAGAGATGCTGACGTGCGGCTTTCCGCCGGCTTGAAAGCGAGACACTCGCGTCCGCGCGAATTGCGCTCGATCGTCAGCGCATAGCCGGGCAGCGGCTGGCGTCGGACAATGTCGCGCAATTCGAAAGCGAAGCGTTTGAACGGCGACAGGCTCGCGGATTTGAGGTGGAGATGATCGAGTTCGAACGACCAGCCGCCCTTTTGACGCCCGCCGTGCTTGCGCACGATGCGATAGAGCCAGCGTTCGAGGCCGCCGGTCAGCGCGAAATAAGCCCGATCGATCGACAGGACGAGGTCTTTGTCGAGGACCGCGCGATAGAACCAGTCGGTCAGAACGAGTTCGACGCCCAAAGGACGGCCCTTCGCGTCGGTTCGCTCCTTCCACTCGTTGATCCAGGAAAAGCGGCGCGTCCAGCGTTCCGCCGGTTGGCGGATCGAGGTCTCGATCGTGGTGGACTGCAGGCGATCGAGCGCCGCTCTGAAACGATCGTAATCCCGCGCCGAAGTTCCGCGGTCTATGAAGGTGAGGATTTCGCGCGGAGTCGCCAGCATCAAACGCGAGGTGTCGCGGCCGGCGTTGCGCGCCGCGATGATCTGAGAGGCGGCCCAGATCAATATGTCGGCGTCCCAGATCGTCGCCATGCCATATTCGGGGGTCGCGTCGACGCGAATCGTCAGCTCTCCCATGCGGAAGTCGATCGGTGCGACGCGCGGCGATTTGGCCAGGCTGAAAAACGGATAGGCCATGAGGTCCTGCACGTCGCGCGGCGCGATATCGGCGGGCACGCAGCGAAACGGACTGAGCCTGACGATCTCGCCGCTGGGGTGGCGTGTCGGGGACATGATCAGTGTCGGCTCAACGGCGATCGGAGTGGATGGCGGCGCCATTCGGCGTCTGGCGTCTCGCTGGCAGCACCGTTCCGACGCCCGGATCGGAGGTCGAGGCTTTGGCGCCGCGCGCCGCCCAGGCCTGCAAATCCTCAAGTCGATAGACGACGCGCCCGCCAAGTTTCGAGTAGAGCGGCCCCGTGCCGTAGGTGCGGTGTTTTTCCAGAGTTCGGCCGGAGAGCCCCAGGAAACGCGCGGCTTCGGGCGTGCGCAGAAAGCGTGGCGGCAGATCGGTCATCGCGGCGGACATAGGCGGGCCTTGGCGAGTCGAGGCGCGCCGCCGAACATCGGCGGCTGTCGTCGATCACTTTGGCGGAGAAAATCTGGCAGAGGGGATGGCGAAGAATAGGGAGGCGAATTTCGCCACCCCTTGAATGCGCGAAGCGGCGCCGCAGTCGAATCCGATGATTATTTGCGCAGGAATTTGCGATAGCCGCCGCGCATCAGCGCTACGCCATTGCGCACGAGTCGAATTGTCGCGTCGCGAACGGAGGACGATTTCCACGGCTCGGCGTCGACTCGCGCCAATCCGAACAGGCATTCGGCGATGACGCGGTAGGACGCGCCGCTCAAATGGCCGTCGAGCGCGCGGAGCGTGTTGACGACGCGGACGTCGCGCAAGGCTGTAGCCGGTTTCGCATGGCCCCTCGTGAAGCGCCAGAAATCCATCGCCGCCTCGGCGCGATGCGGCGCTGTCTTGTCCTGCGGAATGACGGCGGCAAGCGGTTCTCCCTCGCGCGGCGGATCGGGTAGCCACAGTTGATATTGGTTGCGGCCTGTTCCGACGATGAGATGTTCGCCGTCATTCACGCACAGCCGCGTATGCACGTCTGCCCAATCCGACGGCGAGAATCTCAACTCGCCGGCTTTTGTTGGACTTGGCACAAGAATGACGGCGCTCGCTCGCGCTTCGGGAAGCCAGAAAATATCGGCTTCATTCGCGCCGAGCGTAGGGTCCACGGCGAAATCGCAACCCCCAGCGCCGCTGCGCGTCGGCGACGCCGGCGTCCATAGCGGCTCGAAATCGAGAGTTGGCGAAATCGGCGTGATATTCTTCGTCGCGCCGCAAACATTCCCAAGCGATGGAGGGCCAGTTCAAATTGTCCAAATAGTCATATGCGCCCGAAGAGCGCCAATCCGCATCGATCATGGATTCTCTCGCGAAAGAGTGGCCGAGCTTCAGTATCGAGAAAATCTTGTCGATAACCCGCGGCGCTGGATTTTTTGGTGGGCATAACGTTATGCCGGGTTCAGGCGCCCGATTGCCGCACATTTGACGCAGAGAGAAATTTCGAAGATTGCCATCGGTCACGCCGTGGCGCTGAGTGCGGGGACAAGCAGCGGTGCGTGCCTTGAAGCGCTCCTGGCTTCAAAGGAGCGCTTCGGCTGAAACCTGTCAGGCGGGACCTGCCAGTAAGTCCTTATATCCCTCGTTCGCCAGCCATCGCGCGCGAGCAAGATGCGTTTCATAAGCGTGTTTGGCTCGGACGGGTTCGCGAAGCGGGTCGATGCCGAGCAGAATGCTTGAGACTTCCTCCCATGCCGCCCCTTCCTTGGCTGCGTCGAGCATCCTCAAGTAAACCTTGAAATGAACGCGGTCATAGTCGGTGACATGCTCGTCGGATGGAGCGGCGTCGGCGATCGGATGGGAATTTGCAGGGTCCACGGATTTAGCATTCCTCAAACGACTCGTCGGCACATTGACATTCTATGCAGAAAGTTTGCTGCAAGTTAACAAATGCGGCCTGAATGCGTCTACGCACTCCCGAAATCGGCGTCCGAAATCCGTCCGGCTGTCGCCCCACGCCAAGCCATGTTCTTGACGCCAAGGGAGCAATGAATCGAAGCGAATCGCCGACGAGAACATAAGATTTCGGTCCTCTCGCCGATAGTTTGTAGAGAATACGCCGTGGTAGAATACTCGACAAGTCGTTCCTCTCGTGTTCATGGACATTCGGGAGGTTCTGGCGCTCAACCTGAGGAAATGTCGGCAGGCGCAACACCTGTCACAGGAGGAACTCGCCCATCGAGCGGAAATCGATCGCACCTATATCAGTTCGATAGAACGACGTATTTATGCGGCGAGCATCGACGTCGTCGATCGGCTGGCTCGGGAGCTCGGTCTCGAAGCGGCCGATCTGCTTCGCAAACCTGCTCGAACTGTAAGAGTGGTTGGCGCATCCTCAGCCGCAAAAGGCGAAGGGGTCTTGGGCGACGGCGTCAAGGTCGCGGATAGCGCAGGCGACAAGAAGCGTTTGGTCAAGTCGAGCAAACGTGGCGTGGAGACTCCATCGAAGTCCCGAAAGCAGAAAATGCGTGGAGTGTGAACGGCGAGCGCGCCGAACATGTATTTTGGAAATTTCTGTGGCTTCGCAAAATCTTCCGAGCTGGAGCGCGTGAAAAGCGCGGCCAGGCAGCACGCAAACGAAAGCCCCGCCCAATGTCTCGGACGGGACTTTGGCGGCGGTTCGTTCAGTCGCCGTTGGCCTTGCGCCCGCGCGACCAGATGAGGGTGTAACATTCGCCGTCTTCGTCGTCGAAGAGGTTGGCGTAGATCGGAGCGTTGAAGCTCGGATCGTCGAGTTTGACCGAGAGATAATCGCGGCCTTCGGTCGAACGTTTCGACCACGCGGCGCCCACGTCGACTCGACCGATATACACGCGGTGGCTCGGCGCGTTGTCGTTGGTCCGGTTGGCTTCGGGGACGATGCGGACGCCTCTGGCCTGGACGCTGAGCGTCACGATCTCGCCCTGGAACTCGTTGCCGGACTTTTTGAATGAGCCGATGTTCGCCATGATGGTTCTCCTCAAGATTTGCTGTCTTCGAGCCCGCGCCCATCGCGGCCTCGATGGCGATCGACAGGCCGAAGGCGATCGGCGACGCACCCGCCCGCGGGCCGAAGCAGAGCGGAGGACGGCGGAAAAGCGAGTTTCTTGTACCGCGAGGAATGACGCCGAAGGCGTCAGGGGAAGAAAGTCGCAGTTCCGCCGTTGCGTCTCAGGCGATCGACGCGCAGCCGTCCTTCGGCCAGATCACGCCATAAGAGAGGCTGCAATGGTCGCATTGGTTCGGACAGCATCGTCAACAAGGAGAAGTGGCGCTGGCGCAAACATCTGCGCAAGAAGTCTGTCGCTCGAGGCGAAGGAAAAGAAGCAATCGGAAGCAAATGGCGGGGCGGCGAATCGCCGGGTTCCTGACGGACAACGACTCGAACGCCTGTCACGGCGCTCTTCGTGAGTCTTCGAAGGGGTCCGCCCGGTGAAAACGTCGCCGAGCGTCGCAAATCTTCGGCATCGCATTCGCGGATGAGATTTCGCCGGGATCTGCGTTCAGGAGAAGAGTTGCGGCGAGCTTACCGATTCCTGATCGCCGGCATGCGGGGGACATGATCCAGGCTTGCCGCGAGCCGCTGTTCGAAGTTGGCAGTGGCGTAGAGGCTGATGCGCGCCCAAGCCGTTGCGCCAACAACGATCGCGCCGATGACGGCAAAGGTCAGTTGCCAAATGTGCGATGACGTTCCCAAGCGGCCGAGGCCAAGAGTTGCGTGATAGCCCGCGACGACAGCCGGCGCGGCGAAAAGCGTCGCGATTGCCGCGCGGATCAGCGGCGAGCGCGCCGTCGCGAACGCAATTTGACCAACAAAGAGGGTGACGACGCCACAGACCATGGCGACCATAATCGCGCCCGCCGGACCCGCGCCGCCGTGAAATGCGGCAAGACCAATCGTGACGGCGACGAAGACCGGCAGCGCATGGGTCGCAAGCGCAAATAACAGCCAACAGAAAAATCCGAGGCCGATAAGGTTGAACACGACGCCGAAGATAAGCATGGCGGGTCTCCGTGACAAAAGTCGAACGGTCGCGCCTCCCACCACCGCCATAGCGCGACAAACAGAATACCCGATTGTGGTGGCGAGTGGAATCCCAGCGACCTGGTAGCACCGCAAATCGTGCGCAGTGCATTGGATAAGGAACAAGGCGCAAGCCTTGGGAGGGCTTCGTATCAGCGGCCGCGGACTGTGACGCCTGAAACATTTCTCAAGGCGTCGCCGAGCGTCGTCGTTTGCTGATCGTCGATGACCTGTCGTGGAATGACTGTCACGCTCCCAGGAATTTCCATGATCTTATATTTCTTGCCGTCGACGCCGACCACATACGGGACGTAATAGCCGTTGTCGGCGGGCTGAGCCGCTGGCGACGATACATGCGTCCTCTTCGCCTTGACGCCTCGAATGAGAGGATCGGCGAACGTGCCGTTCGCCACCACCAGAAGAGCGGTGGCGGTGGAGATGATCTTCAAGCTCGACATTTTGGCGTCCTTGCGTCGGTCTGAGCGAGCAAGTTGAAGAGTTCAACATAGGTGGAAAGCGCCCGAAATCCAGCTCGGGCGCGAGCAAATCGCCCGCTTTCATGGCGGCGCTTCACGCGTCGCCTTCGTCGAATTTCCATACGGGAATGCCGAGCTTCCGCGCTTTGTCCGCAAGGTTGGCGGAGATGCCTGAGCCCGGGAAGACGATCACGCCGATCGGCAAGGTTTCGAGCATTTGGTCGTTGCGCTTGAACGGCGCCGCCTTGGCGTGACGCGCCCAGTCCGGTTTGAAGGCTATCTGAGCGATCTTGCGATTGTCGGCCCAGCAGGCGGCGATGCGCTCGGCGCCTCGGGGGCTGCCACCATGCAGCAGCACCATGTCGGGGTGCTTGGCCAGCGCTTTGTCGAGCCGATCCCAGATCGCGCGATGATCGTTGAAACCGAGCCCACCTGTGAAGGCTACCTTGGGTCCGATAGGGAGCAAAACATCGTTTTCGGACTTTCGTTTGGCGGCGAGAAAATCCCGGCTGTCGATCATCGCCGCGGTCAGCGCGCGATGGTTGACCTTTGATCCCGAGCGCGGACGCCAGGTTGAGCCGGCGTGGCGCTCGAATTGGTCGGCGGCGTGATCGCGGAACAGCTCCATGCTGTCACGCCGCTCAATGAGCGTCTGGCCTTCGGCGATGAGGCGCTCCAGTTCCACCGAGCGGATTTCGGAGCCGTCCTGTTCCTTCTGACCGCGCCGCTGCGACTGCTCATTGTCGTCGAGTTCGCGCTCGATGCGGGCAATAGCGCGGTGAAAAAGATTGACGGTAGACCAGAGCAACTCTTCAAGATCGGGTTCGAGGCGGGTGTCGCCCAAGGTGGCGACGAGGGCGTCGAAAATATCGGAGACAGCGCCCGCGATCGTTTGGGCTTGTGGCAGCGGCCTCGGGTCGGGTTCGTCCTGGAAGGGACGATGGCCGTATAGCTGGAGTTCGGCGAGAACACGATCGGTCGGGAATGAACAACGCGGCGGCTCGAAGCTCGGGTTGTCGCGTTCGGTCGTCATTTGCGCTTTCCTTCGTCGGAGCGACCGCGATCCTCGCGGCCTTCATGGCGACGAAAGGCGGCGGGCGGGCCGGGCTTGCACCCGAAGCGCCGCGAAGGGCCGAAACGAAGTGGAGGATGGCGGAGGGCTGGCTATTTTGTTCGCGCTGTAAAGCGCCCCTAGGGCGCGACGGAAAATAGTCAGCCCGCAGCCATTGCCGGCCGGATCGCTTGCCGCAAGGTCGCCCTCTATGAAGGCCTGAGCCGCGGTCCTCTCCGAAGCTTTTGGAAAGCGCGCCGAGCCGACGCGACAAGTCCGACATGAGTTCGCGCGCTACCTTCCCCGTATCGGCTCACCCCGGAAATCTCATAAAGCGGGCGACGTCTTCCGGCGCAATCTGACTCCTGATCGCCGTTCGCAGATCGACGACGCCGAGGCGGCGAAGATCGTCGTTGAAGTCGTCAAAAGCCGGCGACAGGATAATCGCCTCGATCCCGGCGGCGGTTGCACGCTTGACCAGGATCGCCGACGCATTATCGCCCGCCGCATCGTTGTCGCGAAGAATGTAGAGGCGATGCAGCGATGCAGAAAATAGGATGGCGGCGAGATGCGCGGACGACAGCGCCGCCATCATCGGCATGGCGGGCATGACGCAGCGAAGCGACAGCACGGTTTCGATGCCTTCGCCAGCCGCCATGACGTCGCGCGCCACGCCGAATCTGACGCCGTGGCCAAGGAGACTGCCCATCGCGCGCCTTGGCGTCTCGATCGGCGCCTTGTTGTGGCCTGACGGGTCGAGCCAGGTGCGATGCGCGCCAGTGAGCTTTCCGTCGAGATCGGTGACGGCGGCGATCATTGCGGGCCAAATCTGAAGCGTCGAACGATTGTCGGGCCGATAGTAGCAGCGTGGGTGGAAGCGCAGATTTGCGGTTTCGTGCAACGCCGTAATTCCACGATGGCGCAAATACGTCTCTACGATTGTGGCCTCGATTGAGCACGTCATGGCAAACAATCGTCGCGCCGATTCGGGCGAACCGATGGGCGTGATTGCCTGAATTCGGGGGTGGACCGAACCCGGCGTCGTTTGCGGCAGGCAGAGAAAGCGCCGCGCCTCAATGACCACATCCCGGAATTCGTCGAGGCGACACGCCTCGCGGATAATATCGAGCAGATCGCCATGTTCGCCCAAGGCGGCGTCAACCCACTTTCCAGCGGCGCCCTCGCCCCTTTCAGGCCCGCTCAAGCGAACGAACAGGCTGCGGCCGGGCGTGTTTCGCGCATCGCCGACAAGCCAATAGTTGCCGTGGCGGCGGCCGTTGGAGAGATAATGGCGGCACACCGCCTCGGCCTCGCGCGCGAGACGGTGCGCCAGTTCTGATGCTGGGCTGGACAAATGTACGCCCTCCAAAGCGAAAGGGACCCGCCATTGCTGGCGAGTCCCTCGTGGTCGGCCTCGGGGAGGTCTATTCGGCGGCGATGTCCTGGGAGGCGTCCGCCGACGCATCGCCAGCATCGCTTTCATCGACGATTTCGTCGATAGCCGTTTCGTGCTCTATCGCCGCCGTTTCTTCGACGGTGCTTTCGACACGGTCTGAGACACTCGCCGTCTCCGATCCATGCAGCGCGCGACCCGGCGTGCGCAGCGGTTCGGGCAGCCAGAGCGAATCCGCGAGCATCTGCTCGGCCTCCTGCGCCAGGTCTCCTTTCTTCAACTGCTCGATGCGCTTCGCCTGTTCGGCGCCCCTTGCCTCGCGCACGGCTTCAATGATTCGCGCCTTGGTCACGCGCCCGAAGAAATTATCGACGGTCGGCGTCCAGCCGGTCGCGGCGATGTCGAGCGATAGGACATGTGCGAGACGATCCGCGTGGGCGATGGCCCTTGGCCGGCGGTTCCACGCTTCATGCACGGCGTTGACGGTAAGCGAGATGCAATGGGCGAAGAGGCGTTGCTGCGTCCCGGCGTCGAAGGTCGTCAAAGCGTCCCACAGATCGCCGGGATCGGCCGGAAGCTGCTTGGACCAGTCGTGATGACGCGCGTCGACTTTAGTAGCGAGCGGCGTATCGCCAAGTCCCGGGGCTTGAGCGCCGAAGGCAACCGATTTCGGTTCAATCTCCAGACAGGAGTCGGAGCCGTAATGGTAGAACAGTTTTAGGCAGAGAACATGCAGCGCCGCGCGAAAGGCGACGCCGGGATCATTGCCCACCGCTTCACGCAGCGCCAGCGTGCGATAGGCGGTAAGTTCGGTGAGCAATTTATCGGGCAGAGGCCGCAGACCTTCGTCCTCGTCTTCCGTCGGCTCGGATTGAACCGCGCCGCCGTTCGGCGCGACAGCCTTGGAAGCGGCAAATGCTGATGAGGGCGAGGCGCTGGTCTCGTTCTCATTCTCCTGATCGGGAACGTCCGGTTCAGTGAGCGGCGCTTCGTCCTCGGGGCGGATATAGCCGCGCTCGACGCGCAGCCGGCCCGAACCATCGATGCTGACGAACGCGCCCGACCGGGCGATCTCGGCGGGATCGTAGCTGACTGGCCTTTCCTCGATCGCGGCGATGGCGGTCTCGAGCTCGCCGAGACGCTGATCGACCTCGTCGGGAATCTCGTCCGCATCGGCGTGGGATTCTTGAAGTTGCTCGGCCTCGGCGCGCAAGGCGTCGAGCGCCGCGGTTTCCTCGTCGGTGAGAGGTTGGCGCTCTCCCGAGACATAGCGCAAGCCATAGGTGTGACCGTAAGGAAAATCGGTCGCAACCTCGACCCATTTCCATCCCTCGGTGCGGACGGACTGCGCATCGCGTTCGAGCTTTTCCGCGACAAGTCGGTCGAGCAGGCGGGCGTCCTGCAGCCAGCCACCGTCGTCGTTCTGGAAGAGATCGCGCATCACCGCGCCGCCAACGGCGGTATAATCCTCGCCGGCATATTGCGCCCGCTTGTCGGAAGCGCGGACCGCGCCCTCGGTCAAGAGTCTGCGGATTTGATAGGCTTCCTTATTGTAGGAGCGCTGGATCGCGTCCCACACCTGCTCCTGTCGCTCATGGTCCGAACTGACGGTGAAACCCATGAGCTGGTCGAGCGTCATGCCATCTTCGGCGTAGATGTCGAGCAGCTTCGGGGACACAGCTGCGAGTCGCAGCCGCTGCTTTACCACATTGACGCCGACGAAGAACGCCGCCGCGATCTCCTCTTCGCTCTGACCTTTTTCGCGCAGCGCCAGAAACGCCCGGAATTGATCAAGCGGATGCAAAGGGGCGCGCTGGACATTCTCGGCGAGACTGTCCTCCTCCGGCGTTCCCTCGGTGCGCACGACGCAGGGGATCGGCGCATTGCGAGCCAGGCGCTTCTGTTTAACCAGCAATTCAAGCGCGCGGTAGCGGCGGCCGCCGGCGGGGATTTCGAACATGCCGGTCTCGGCGCCGTTCTCATCGAGCACCGGCCGCACGGTGATGCTCTGCAACAACGTGCGGCGGGCGATGTCCTCGGCGAGTTCCTCGATAGAAACGCCGGCCTTGATCCGCCGCACATTCGCCTGCGACAGCACCAACTTGTTGAAGGGAATATCGCGCGAGGCGCTCAACTGAATTTTCTGAACCGTCCTGGCCATGGGGATGACTCCGCGACGGGCGGCCGAAAGACTTTCTTTCGACCTGAAAACCCGTCACGAAGAACGGCGCAGCCCTCTTCCTCTGAGGGCCGCGCCGCCAAATTCAACCAAACGTAAGCGCATGCAGCGCCCGAACCTGGTCGCCCCGGCGCCGTTGCGTTCTGATCGTCAGGCGGTGCGCTCGAGAAGCGCCCGGGCCTTGCCTTCCATCTCGAGCCGCGCATCCTGATGCGGTTTCGCGCGGGCGATCGCCGTAATGCCCTGCACGAAGTCGTAAAGGCTTTCCGGCGGCCGCCCTTCTTCCCTGAGAACAGTTGCGATGACTTTCGCCGTATCGGTCTTGCTGAAACCACGCTTGCGCAGGAACGTCTCCCGTTCTTCGTCCTTGCGGGCGACGATCCGTTCGCGCGTCGCCTTCACCCCCGCGATGAAAGGCGCGGGCGATGAGCGTGCGAAATTCTCAAGCGCCGGCGCCGCCTCATGCGCGAAGCGCTGCGCCGCGAATTTGCTGTGCCGGATGCTGATTTCCTCAAAGCCTTCGACGCCCCAGAGATTGCGGTTCATGCACACGGCGCGAAGATAGAAGGAGGCAATGCCGAGCGTTTTCGAGCCAACCTCGCTGTTCCAACAGTAAAAGCCGCGGAAGTAGAGATCGGGGTCGCCATTCGGCAGGCGCCCCGCCTCGATCGGATGCGCATCGTCGACGAGGAAAAGGAAAACATCGCGGTCGCTGGCATAAAGGGTGGTCGTCTCCTTCGTGACGTCGACGAAGGGATTGTGGGTCATGGTGGCCCAGTCCAGTACGCCGGGAATTTTCCAGCGCGTGTCGCCCACGCCGTTTCCCGCTATGTTCATCACGGCGGCGACGAGCTCATGGTCCCAGATTCGGCCGTAGTCCGGCCCCGTTACTGCACGAAGTTCGATCCTGCCGTCCTCGGCCTCGAGAGTCTTGATCAACTCGGCCCGGTGCGACAGCAGACCATGCTGGAGGTTAACGGCGACGAGCGGGGCCGGCAGATCACGCAAATAACTCGACGGCGCGCCCACCAGACTACAGATCTGCCCGAAGCTCCAATGAGTGGGCGAAACTGGCGACATCTGCCCCGGAACGATCAGCGTGAGCTGTTCCGGGTCATCGCGCTTTGCTTCCACTCGGATCGCGCGACTTTCTACAGTTCGAGCCGTCGCGCGATCCGCCCGTGCGCGAACAGCAACGTAGAGTTCCGGCAACGACAGAAAGCGTTCGTCATCGGGCCGGGAAAACCACTCGGACGAAACGCGGCCGACGCGATCGCCGTGGGAGAGATCGACCTTGAATCCCAAGGAATCAGCATAATTGGCGGGACCGCCAGCCTCAGCTGCGGCGCTCGAAACATTGATGTTCATGACCAAATCTCCGCGACGGGTGGTGCGAGCCATCTCTCGCAGCCCCAAACCCGTGACGGAAGGCCAACCGAACTCTCGCTTTAGTAATGAGTGATGATCCCATCGATGACCTGCCGTGACCTGGGAACGGTGAACACGGCTTGCGCCAATGACTGTCCCTTGCCACAGAGACAACTGACGACGCCTTTCCGGGCATAGCGAGATTCTCCTTCAAGCAGCGGCTTCACTCTTTATTGTCGCAATCGCATCCACGAAGGCGCGCAATGCCTCACGGAGCCGACGGAAAGCTCGGGATCAGATGCGATGCCGTTCGCGTCCAAACTCCTTTCAACTTCCAGCAATCGGCACCGTAATGGAAGCTTCCTCGATCAATCGCGCCGACATGGTAGCGAGAATTGCGCGAAACTGGGCATCCGAGTCGACGGCGCGCGGAGCAGCATTGATCAACGCAACCCGTTTTCCGGGAAATTCTAAACTGCGCGCCAGGCACTGAGCGTAATCTTCTGAACGGCGGTAGCCATGTCGACAATCTCCGCGACAGGCCGGCCGAAAGGCTCTCTCGACCACCAAGTCCGTCACGAAAATCTCTAGGCCTTTTCTTAACTCTTGCCGGACGCAAGCGATAAAGACCCGCGGAGGCGCGAGACCTACATAGTGGAGCTTAGCCTATGCTTAGATAAGCATGAACAAAGCCACACAAAGCAAGAGTGGCTAATGTCGTCTATTATGCTTTGATTTCCACTGACGCGGCTGGTTTGACTACTCAACCTGATCTGAGAGTACTTTTTGCGAAGCTCTGGATCTCCGGAAATGGCAAATTTCCATACTCGGGGACAGCCCTGCGAACGAGATTTCGCTTCGCCTGCCTTTGCATTAGGGTGGCATGGGACAACTCCGAGGCGCTCATCAATGCCCCGTGATTCGGGTCAATCAGTCCGGGTCGGGTCTCTGGCGAGACTAGAACCTGGCGGATATAAAACCATGACAAGAAAACAGACTTATGCACGACGAATCGAAGCGACCGTTAACGATCCCTGCGCCCCAGCACGTTCTGGATGCCTCCGTGGATTTCAGGATCGAGCTGTTGGCAAGGCTGCGGGACGCTGTGCCGGAGGCCTTTGCCGAAGGTAAGCTCGATCTTGAGTTACTGAAGGCTCTCGTCGGCGACGCGGTTGAGACCCGCCCGGAACGGTACGAATTCAACTGGGCGGGCAAGCGCGACTCCATCGCCATGTTGCAAGCGCCCACGCGGGCGACCTTGATTCCGGATCGGGTCAACAGCGTCGATTTCGACGATGCGCAACATGTCTTCATTGAAGGGGAGAACCTAGACGTCCTGAAGGTGTTGTATCGCTCCTATTTCGGGCGGGTAAAGCTCATTTATATCGATCCGCCCTATAACACGGGCAATGACTTCGTTTACCCCGACAACTTCGCCGATCCATTGGATCACTACCTTTGTCTCACAGGCCAAAAAAGTGGGAACGGCGACTATCTGACGAGCCAGCCAGAGCGTAGTGGCCGCTTCCATTCATCTTGGCTGTCAATGATGTACCCGCGCCTATCGATTGCACGACAGCTTCTTCAAGACGACGGCGTTATCGTTGTTAGCATTGATGACTCCGAGCTGCCGAGTCTACGACGACTGATGGATGAGGTGTTTGGTGAAGAAGGTTTCGTTGCTCAATTTGTCTGGAAGAGCCGAAAATTTCCCGATTCCCGCAGCACCACTCAGGTTTCGGTCGATCATGAGTATATCATTGCCTACCGGCGCAGCACCGAAGGCCAATTTCGTGGTGTCGAGCGAGACGAAACGAAGTTCCAGAATCCGGACAATGATCCTCGCGGCGCTTGGATGAGCCGTAGCATTCTTGGGCTGGCTACCGCCCAGCAGCGACCTAACCTTCACTATCCTATCACTGATCCAAGAGCTGGCATCAGCTTTGATCCACCAGCAGACCGAGGTTGGCGCTACGGTAAAGCTCGAATGCAAAAGCTAATCGAGGAGGGATGTATTTTATTTCCTTCCAAGGCGGAAGGTCGCCCCCGGGAAAAGAAATTCCAAAAAGACCTTCAAAATGTATTCATGGCGATGCCATCCATCATAGATGATGTCCACACATCAGATGGCACTGATGAAATTAGAGCCGCATTCGGATTTCAGGCTTTCGACTTTCCGAAGCCATCGAGTCTCATCAGGAAGTTTGTCGAACAGCTTACTACTGATGATGACACAATCATCGATTTTTTCGCGGGCTCATGCTCCACGGCTCATGCGGTGATAGAACAAAACCGCCGAGACGGACGGCTCAGACGATATATCTGCGTTCAGTTCCCGGAGCAGTGTAATGCCGATAGCGAAGCAGCGAAGCGCGGTTATAGAACGATAGCTGATATAGGGCGCCATCGAATTAAGAGCGTAATAGCCGGAGTCGCGAAGGCAAGGGCCACGACCGATCCGCTTGATCTTCAAAACGGGCAACACACCGGCTTTCGGGCGTTCAAGCTCGCCGCCTCAAACATTCGTCGCTGGACTGGTTTGGAGGACAAGAAGCCAGACATCTACACGGCGCAACTGGAAGCGTTCACTGACACTCTCGTTTCCGGGTGGAAATCCGAGAACGTCATTTGGGAAGTGGCATTGCGCGAGGGGTTCAGCCTCACGGCTCGCATCGAGAAGCTGAACATGCCAAAGAGCGGTAATTACTGGCGGGTGACAGACACGGAACAGGACCGCGCCTTTAGCATCTGCCTCGACAATACGCTGACTCTTGACGCCGTGCAGATGCTTGGCCTCTCAAAGGACGATCATTTCGTCTGTCGCGATGTCGCGCTCGACGACACGCTCGCGGCCAATCTGGCGCTTCAGTGCCGCCTCAAAGTCATTTGAGGGCGGCATGGAATTCAAGTTCGAAAGCTCCGAGGAATATCAGATCGCGGCCATCGATGCCGCAACTGCGCTTTTCGAGGGGCAAGGCTTCATCCGCAGCCAGTTGGTGATTCCCAAAGGCGCGAGCTTTCAAGTGATCGCCAACCGCCTCGATCTGACCGAGGAGATGATTGTCGCCAATCTCGCCAAGGTGCAGGGTGATCAGGGACTGTCAGTGGATACTGACTTGCAGGCGATCACCGCCGAGATCGACACGTTCCTTGGCAAGACCGAAGCCCGCTTCCCTAACTTCTCCGTTGAGATGGAGACGGGCACCGGCAAGACCTATGTCTATCTGCGTACGGCGCATCGGCTGTTTCAGCAATATGGCCTACGCAAGTTCATCATCGTGGTGCCCTCCGTCGCCGTCCGGGAGGGCGTAAAGAAGACGCTGGAGGTGACGAAGAATCATCTGGACAATCTCTACGGCAAGCCGCCGTACCGCTACAGCGTTTATGATTCCGCGAACCTCAGTCAAGTGCGCAACTTCGCGCTGTCTGACGGCCTCGAAATCATGGTGATGACCATCGACGCCTTCAAGCGCGGTGAGACCGTCATCCGCCAATCGCGTGAGGGCCAAGACCCGCCCATCTATTGGCTTCAGGCGGTGCGGCCCGTACTCATTCTGGACGAGCCGCAGAACATGGAGAGCGAGCTGTCTGTCGCGGCGCTGGCCGCGCTCAATCCGCTTTTCGCGCTGCGCTACAGCGCCACGCACCGTAATCCCTACAACGTCATCTATCGCCTGACGCCCTACGACGCTTACCGCCAGGGATTGGTGAAACGGATCGAGGTGGCCTCAGTCGTTCAGGAGGACAACGCCAACCTGCCCTTTATCCGACTGGATGAGATTACGACGAAGAAACGGACGCTAACGGCGAGCGTGGTAGTTCACAAACTGATGAAGAACGGCAAGATTGCCGAGGCCGCTATCACGATTCGGCCCGAAAATGATTTGGCCGAGAAGACCGGTCGTCCCGAATATCAGGGGTTCGTCGTCGAGGAGATCAACTTTGGCAGCGGCTATGTCCGGTTCGCCAACAACGTCGAAATCCGCAAGGGCGAGACCAAGGGAGCGGAAAAGGAAGCGATCTTCGAAGCGCAGATCAAGTTTACCGTCGAGGAGCATTTCAGGAAAGCGGCGCGATACCGCGAGCGCGGCGTCAAGGTGCTCTCGCTTTTCTTCATCGACAAAGTGGAGAATTTTGCGAGCGACGATGGCCTCATCCGCAAGCTGTTCGTGAAATCCTTCGACGAGGTGAAGCAGCGCTTTCCCGAGTGGAAAGAGCGGGCCGCCTTGGAGGCGCAGGCATCCTACTTCGCCAGCAAGACAAAGAAGGGCGGCGCCGTAGAATTTCTTGATACCAACGGCAAGACTAAGGAAGACGAGAAGGCCTTCGAACTTATTATGCAAAAGAAGGAACAATTGCTGTCCTTCGAGGAGCCGGTTTCCTTCATCTTCTCTCACTCGGCGCTGCGAGAGGGCTGGGACAACCCCAACGTCTTCCAGATTTGCACCATGCGCGAGGTCGGCTCCGAGACCGAGCGCCGTCAGCAGGTCGGGCGTGGCGTCCGTCTTCCCGTGGATCAAGCCGGAGACCGCATTCGCGACGAGCAGGTGAACGTGCTCACAGTGATAGCTAGCGAGACCTACGAGCGTTTCGTCGCTGGGCTGCAAGGCGAGATCGAACGCGAATATGGCAAGGAGGGCACACCGCCGCCGCCACCGAATGCACGCAAGAGGACCACCATCAAGCTGCGCAAGCATTTCATGCTCAAACCGGAGTTCAAGGAACTTTGGGAACGCATCCGGCCCAAGACCCGCTACGCCGTCAGCATCGACACCGAAAGGCTGATTGAATCCGTGGTACCGGAACTGGACGCCACAGTGATCCGCAAGCCGCGCATCACCATCACCAAGGCCGAAATGCGTGCTGGCCCGACCGAAGATATCTTCGAGGCCATCGTGCAAAGTGGCGCGCGCACGGCAATCGACCTTGCGGGGCGCTATCCACTGCCGAACCTTATCGAGATCATGGAAAGCCTGATGGAGAACACCTCTCCGCCTATGCGGCTTTCGCGGAAGACCCTGCTGTCCGTCTACAAGCGGACGAAGAGACAGCAAGCTGCGCTCGACAACCCGCACGAATTCGCCGTCGCTGCGGTCAACATCATTAAGACCAAACTCGCGGACCAACTCGTCGATGGCATCAAATACACCAAGGACGGCACTTGGTACAAAGAGACCTTATTCAAGGACGAAATCGAAAACGTCTGGCTCGATTATCTCGTCCCGAGCGAAGCGGTCGGCGGCGTTGGCGGCACTTCGCTCTATGACAGCGTAATCTTTGATTCCGAAGGCATCGAGAAGCCGTTCATTCAAGAACTCGAAAAGCGCGCGGACGTAAAGCTCTACATCAAACTTCCCAACTGGTTTCAGGTGGACACGCCCGTTGGGCGATACAATCCGGACTGGGCCATCGTCATGGACAATCCAGACGACGGCGATCCCGTCCTCTATCTCGTGCGCGAAACCAAGGGCATGCTGAATCTGGATAAGCTACGTCCGGACGAGAAACGAAAAATTAGCTGCGGACGCCGACACTTCGGCGCGCTCGGTGTGAACTTCAGGGTTGTAACGACGGCGGACGAGTTACCGTCTGGAGGAGTCTGAAAGCTCAACGATGAGTGGCCTTGAAAGGGTCAGAACCGATGTAAAAATCAAGTGCTAAATCGAATTGCGGGGGCAACATGCTTCAAGGAGTTTTATGGCGGCGTCTTACGGAAACTGACTTCAATGCAATGAACGGTAGTGCGTCCTCCAGTGGAAGTGGTGGGGGAGCGATGCACGTCTCCCTCGGAGTTTCCACGCCGACCTTTCCGATAGCCAACTTCCTATCTGCGGAGGGCGGCAGGGATGTGCAAATCGAAACGCAAGAATCCAAAGGAAAATACGCAGCAGGGCTCCTCAAATTTTTTTCAAATCCGGGGCGACGCGGCGGAGAATGGGTTATTCGCGATCAGTACAATCATCGTCATCCTGCTTGGTCAATTGTCGCAGGGTTTCCAAAAAAATACGACCCTGCAAATCCACCGTACATTTTTCTATTCAAGATTGGTCGGCGCTATCATGCCAGGTTCTTGGAGGAAAAATCTCTTAAGAAACTCGCGGGCGGTGTAGGTGCCTTTGTCTCAAGAGCTAAAGGTATAGAGGAAGCACCGAACGAATTTCTCTCCGCAATGGCAGTGCCTAGCGCCAAACTCGTTGACGAGTTTGAGGAAATCACACCACCAGATAGTCCATTCGATCCAAAGAGCATCACGGATGGCCGCAAAAAGATATTCGCCGAAATATTCCGTCGGCAGGGTCAGCAGGTCTTCCGTCGTGAACTGCTTAAAGCATATGGCAGCCGATGTTGTATGACAGGGTGTAAGACGGCCTGGGTACTAGAGGCGGCACACATTATGCCCTACAGAGGAAAAGCGACAAACGATGTAGTAAATGGACTAATTCTAAGGTCGGATGTTCATACCCTCTTCGACGTAGGCTTGGTCACGGTACATCCAACTAATCGGTCTATCCTTGTTTCGGAAGACTTGCGGAAGAGCCCCTACGCCAAATTGCACGGGCGATTACTCCGAGACCCCCTCGATCCGGCGATGAGGCCGCCGCATGCCGTATTGGACTATCATTTCCAGCTCTTTAGAGCCTGACAGCCTTACCCGGCGACGGCCCGACGAACGTCACGAGATCGCTTGCATTAGGTGGCAGTTTGAAGGCGGGCTTGGTGTCAACAACCGTGCCTTAACGGCGGCAAACGAGCTCAGAACAGCGTGGCAAGCCATCTTTAGAACGGGAGGGGTGCTTGTTCAGGCGCGGGCTCGTCTGCCCGTTCCAAGATTCGGTATCCGCGATATGCGCCCAAATCTGTAACAACGCGCGTGAGATGATGGATTGTATTCACCTTCCGCCAAGTTGTCGGATTTCCCGGCTTGCCCGAATCGTGAGCGGTGTCGGAAATGAACCTGTCGCCGCTTGAAAACATGCGGCCAGCAAAGTGGCCGCTTCTCACGATCTTTTCCGCGACCCAGCGCATCGCATCTGCGACCGAGCCGTCGTCTTGCCCTCGGGGCACAAGCCACTTTTCCGGTGTGCTGTATCGGTAGTGTCTTCGGGGAGCACCGCCGCTGGTTCCGAAGTTGAACTTGGCGCTGTCCGCACCAAAGTCGCCATACATCACGGACCGTCGAAAATCTGCGTCTAACTCTGAGGCGACACACCACGCGAGCCATTCGCTGCGTGGCAACTCGATATATCCGCCCCGAGGCGCTGGATTGGCTTCAGGATAACTCGTTGCTTGCCAGATGACCTGTCCCCACAAGCCGATTTCCATAACTTTCTGAAAGCTGGCCACGATGATTTCCGCCACTACCGGCAGATCAGAAAAATCGGGGCTTCCAAAATCGAGGATCAGGAAACACTCGGACGGCTTGATAGCCAATCGTAACAGCGCTGTGTGAATGCGAGTTTTCAGGTCGTCACGCTCTATATCTTCAGCCGTGATCCGTAAGGCCAAACCGTGCGACACGTCCCGAATGACGGTGCGCAAGCCATCGTACGCTTTGCCTTCAATCGTGCGGAGATCGCTGACGAGAGTTGGTAACCCATGAGCGGCGACGGAGGCGCGAAAGAGTGTTGGCAACCATTCGCTTGCTGAATCATGGCCTAATTTGCGAAAGAGATATCTGGGATCGAGAAGGCATTGCCGAAGCGGCCAATGTCGCCCGATGCGCTGACCCGGAACGTAAGCGAGCTCTGAAACGGTCAACTCACGTGCAAATTCCGGATCGCGCTCCTTCGGCGGCGGTATGACGAATAGCGGAAGGAGGCGTTCGGCGACGGTGGAAGTAATTTCACCGAGAGCCGTATACTCGCCCTCTTTGAGCCGCAGTACTGGCGAGTACGTTTGAATTCCATGAGCTGGCATTGCCCACCTCCGTTACGAGGAATATAGCTGATTCCTGACTTTCCCCATCCCAACGCGATCACTGAAGAGGCTGTAATCACCTCGTTCCCGACGAATTCGTCCGAAAACGATGGCCGGATGAATCCCAAGTTGTTTTGCGAATTGCTCCGCAGGCCCCGGGGTTCGTGAAATCCTGGCCGTCGATAACCGCCATCGCTCGGTTGGTATTAGGATGGATGATGCAAATTGATCGGCCTCTTGCTCTATCTCGTCCGACTTATCTTGATCTAGATCGTCGTCGAAAAACCCAGCCGCCAACCCTGCTTGATAGTGTAAGTAGACGTGAGCTAATTCGTGCAGCAAAGTGAACCAGAAATTGTCAATTCGATCATGTCGAATTGTAATGCCTACTATCGGGGCACGACCAGACAAAAAGGCTGCGCCGTCGAGTTTCAACCCCGGCAACTGCGGTTCTGCAACAATTACTATTCCTTTTTGCGCAGCCATTTTGATCGCCTGTACCGGTCCTTCATCCTTGGCGCTGAGCTTGACGAATTCAGCCAGCCACGAAATATCGAGTTGGTCGAACGTGCCCTCCAACTTGCTTGCCGCTTCTTCAGCACGCGCCACAATGCGTGCACGCCATACAGCGAGAAGCGCATCATCTTTTAAATCGAGCGATTTTAGTCCCGTTCTAAGCAAGCCTGGGCTTCCGAACCTTGAATGGCTTTCGCGAACGTAATCAATAATGGCTCGCCGCTGTTCGGATTGAGCATCGGGAACATCGAACCAGCGACGCTTCCGTGCATGTTCAACGACCGTTTTCAATTGCTGATCTGAAATCAGTGGCTGGTCGGAACCAGAAAGCCTGGGCATCCACGACCCGAAACATGGATCAACTGATGCGTGAAACTCAACTCCAAGAACTGCGGCAATACGTCTATAGTTTTGTAGGCTAATTGAGCGATACCTTTCCGATTCGTACCGTTGTACTTGCTGCTCCCGCATCCCAAGCTGGGCCGCCAATTCCGACTGAGATAGACCCCGAGCAATTCGAGCGATGATCAATACGACGCCGGGTTCTCCTCGCCAATTCGTGGCAATATCTGAATACGTGCCTGACCTTAATTGCTCGTAGGTGTTGAGCATCGCTGCGAGCGTATTGCGTGAGCCGCCGATAGCCTTCTTGTGCATGTTCACGACATCTGGCGGCAAACTAAGGCAAGCGGTCTGAAAAAACGCCTTCGCCGACAACGTTTCGTCGATACGCGCAAGCATTTTCCGGGCGCGGTGCGCCTCTCGTTCATTGAGAATGATGGGCGATTCAAACATGCAGAAGAGCTAACACAACAAAAATGTTGTGTCTAGGCTTGGGCTGGTCAGCCGACCTCCTTTTACGTCGGGAATACGGGACTATGAAAGTGAGGGGATGAGAAGCTCATTCCTTCGAGTGTTCTGTCCTTGGTTTGACCCCTTTGCCCTATGCGCATGATCGGAGGCAATAGCGTATGTTTGGGTGATGTGGGTAAAGGCGGTAGCGCTCCTCCGCTACTCCTCTGGAGCGCGATATTTTTTGCTAGAGTACGATATGGTTCGCTGTAGCATGAATGCGTAACTTGCTCGTCCGGGTCCGCGCGCCACAATTGGCGCGAAAACGGCGTCGCTCCCAGGGACGCGCCGCGAGCATTTTAGAAGCTCAAGCGGCGCGCCCGAATCATCACACTGGGTCAGCGCCCAGCGCGGCCGGCGAAAGCTCAACCAGCCTTGCGGGCTCCGGACGGGATCGCCGCCATCCCCGCCACCACAATTGATCCGCCCTGTCTGGCGTCAGGGCCTTTGAGACAGATTGGGCGGGTTGAGGAAAGGAGGATTTCTGGCTCATCGTAACCGTCAGGGAGTGAAGATGAGCCAGAAATCCGATAGCCCGAAGC
>Ga0233425_10002864_pt1 | contig 32782 bp, 28 predicted proteins | sample Watercolumn_Towu_2_FD_181712 | JGI IMG/M metagenome (GOLD analysis project Ga0233425, IMG submission 181712) | Freshwater microbial communities from Lake Towuti, South Sulawesi, Indonesia - Watercolumn_Towuti2014_140_MG | ecosystem: Environmental > Aquatic > Freshwater > Lake | place... | reverse complement strand
AGCAGATTGGTCTGCCCGGCAATGTCGCGGATCAGGCCGAGGATCGATTCGATCGACTTGGCGTGGTCGCTCAGCGCCGCGCTGGCGACAACCGCACCCTCCGCCTCGCTGGTCGCCGCGTCGAGGGTCTGATGCCCCAGCGCCATCTGTTGCTGGATGTGGTCGATCGCGCGGATCAGGCCGGCGGCGGTGGAGGCGGCATCGCGCATCGCCATCGCCGACTGTTCCGCGGCGGTGGCGACGTCGCTGGTCTTGTCCAGCATGCCACGGGTCGCCTCGACCGTCGTGAGCGCCTGTTGGCGAACCGTGCCGCCATGTTCCGCGATCGCGCCGATGCCATCGAAGATGCTGCTGCGGAATGCCGCGCCCCGCGCGGCACGGTCCTGCCGCGCCTTATCTTCCAGCAGCGTCGCGAGATGGGCCGCCATCGCGTCCGCCTCGGCCAGCGCGAGCCGCTGTACGACATCGGCGAGCTGCAGCAGATCGTCGTCTGACGGGGTGGCGGAGCGGATCAGCGTTAGCACCTGCGCATGGCTGCGCGCCATGCCGGCGAGCAGCAACGACAGGGGCCATCCCACGGTTTGGCTCAGCTCGACATAGCGTACCAGCATCGCACGCCACCGCGCGCCGAGCGGATCGCCATAGCGCATGCGGACATAGGAGATGCTCTTGTCGATCTCGTGATCGAGCCGTTCCGGCGTCGATAGTTCCGGCATCGACAGCCGGATCGTGGCGGCCAGTTGGGGTGTCGACAGGAAGTGATCCCAGAACGCACGCGCGATCGAGCGCCAGCCATCGCCGGCGTCGATGATCGCGACGATGCGCGCGCAGGCGGGGGCGACAGCGCCGTCCCAATCGAAGGCGGTGGCGACGGTTTCGGCCGGCTCTGCGCCGGTGGGCTGCCATTGCATCATCATCGTCCATCCCCGGGTGTCGGTTGTCGGGGCCTCACCGGGGCGCCGTCATGCCGCGACCTTGCTGGCGAACTCCGCCGCACGCTGATCCAGCGTGCCGAGGCGGCCGGCGAGCGATTCGAAGCCGGTGCCGAGCCGGTCGACCTCGGACGCGACGGCCTCGGTATCCTGCCGGATCGCCGCGATCGTGTGCGACATCGAGTCCGCCGCCAGCGCGGTTTCGTCGACCGCGGCGGTGATCGCGGTGACGGTCTGCGCCTGCGCTTCCATCGCGCCGCGAATGCGGGTCGCGGAATCCTGAACCTCCGCCACGGTCGCGCGGATCGAGGCGCTGGTGTCGACGGTCACCTGCGTCGCGGCCTGGATCGCGGCGATCTTGGCGGCGATATCGTCGGTGGCGCGGGCGGTCTGGCTGGCGAGGCTCTTCACTTCCTGCGCCACCACCGCGAAGCCGCGCCCGGCGTCGCCCGCGCGGGCCGCCTCGATCGTGGCGTTCAGCGCCAGCAGATTGGTCTGCCCGGCAATGTCGCGGATCAGGCCGAGGATCGATTCGATCGACTTGGCGTGGTCGCTCAGCGCGCCCGACACGGTCACGGCGTCACCCGCCTGGGCGGCGGCGCGGGTGGCGATATCCGCGGCGACCTCCACTTCGGCGCGCGCGTCCTCGATCGCGCGGATCAGGCCAGCGGCGGTGGCGGCGGCGTCGCGCATCGCTACCGCCGACTGTTCGGCGGCGGCGGCGACCTCACTGGTCTTGCCCAGCATGCCGCGTGCCGACGACGATGTGCCCGAGGCCTGGGTGCGGAGCATATTGCCCTCGCCGGTGCTGTCGGCGACTGTGGCGGCGATGTTGCGGCGGAATTCCTCCGCCAGCTGATCCCGCTGCGCCTGCGCCTCGAACGCGGCGAAGCCGGCGAACAGCTCCACGGTCAGTTCGGTTTCCATCCCGAACATCCGCATCATCGTATCGACCATCACATGATAGCGGGGGTCGTCGATCGCCAGCTCATCGCGCAGCACGTGCATCGCGCGGCGATCCGCCGCGCACGACATCGCGAGCACCGACATGGTCGTGACGTTCGACATATAGGCGGAGGCGACCGACCGTTCGAGCGATTCGACCCAGGCGCGGCCGTCCAGGTGGCAGAAGCGGTTGCGCAGATAGGCGACGCCCGCCGCCATCCGCTGCTGCGTTTCCATGTTCGACCATTCGGGGGCGTCGGGATGGATCAGCCGCCAGTGCGCCCAATAAGCGTCTGCGATCTCCGCCGCGCGCCCCGCCAGGATCACCCACAGGTCAGCAGCCTGCTGCACCAGCGTGCCGTCGCCGTCGAACGCGCGAATGCGGGCGGCCAGATCGATTCGATGAGCCACGGTCGTGGCCGGGGGCATCACCCGAGCAGTCAACATCACCTCCAGCGCGACGGAAAGGTCGTGACGCTGGCCTAGGGGGCGATTGGTAAAGATGAGGTTAGGGAGCGGGTCAGTGCGAAAGCATGATGCCGCGTCGCAGCGCGATGCTTGCATCCGCGCCGTCACCGCCGCATAGACCGCGGCAAATCATTCGTTCGTTTTACCCGTCGTTCGCCAATCCAAGGAGCCAGCGCTTGGCCACGAGACCCGACCGCCCGCGCAGCCCGCATCTGTTCAGCGGGCCGCTCGCCATCCACTATCGCTGGTCGCCGGCGATGACCGCATCGATCATGCACCGTGTCACCGGCGACGGCATGGCCACCGTCGGCACCGTGCTGCTGGTATGGTGGCTGGCGGCGATCGCGGCGGGGGCGGATGCCTATGCCACGTTCCTGGACGTGTTCACGACGGCGTCGGGCCGGCTGAACGTGCTGGGATGGATCGTCGGGGTCGGGCTGACGTGGTCGCTGTTCCAGCATATGATGAGCGGCATCCGCCACCTGGTGATGGATACCGGCGCCGCGTTTGAGCTGAAGCTTAATCGGCGGCTGGCAACGCTGACCTTCGTTGCGTCGACGCTGCTGACGATCGCCTATTGGCTCTTTCTGGGGATCAAGTGATGAGCACCGAGATCGGCCGCGTCCGTGGCCTGGGCAGCGCGCATGCCGGGGCGCATCACTGGTGGCATCACAAGATCACCGCCGGCACCAATTTTCTGCTGATCGTCTGGCTGCTCGCCTCGATCGCCTCGCTGCCGTCCTATGACTATCCGACGGTGCGGTTGTGGCTGCATTCGATGTGGGCGGCAGTGCCGATGGTGCTGCTGATCGCGTCGGTGTTCTACCACTTTCGCCTCGGCCTGCAGGTGGTGATCGAGGATTATTCCCACAAAGAGAACCGCTTTGTGATGATGATCCTGCTCAACGTCTTCACCGCGGTAACCGCCGCCACCGCCATCTTCTCGATCCTCAAGGTCGCTTTCGGAGCCGCCGCGTGATGCCTGACGCCTACAAGATCATCGACCATACCTATGACGCGGTGGTGGTCGGCGCCGGCGGCTCGGGGCTGCGCGCCACGATGGGCATCGCGGAAAGCGGGCTGAAGACCGCGTGCATCACCAAGGTGTTCCCGACCCGCAGCCACACCGTGGCGGCGCAGGGCGGGATCGCCGCCTCGCTGGGCAACAACACGCCGGACCATTGGTCGTGGCATATGTTCGACACGGTCAAGGGCTCCGACTGGCTCGGCGACCAGGACGCGATCGAATATATGGTGCGTGAGGCACCGGCGGCGGTATACGAGCTGGAGCATGCCGGCGTGCCGTTCAGCCGCAACGAGAATGGCACGATCTACCAGCGGCCGTTCGGCGGGCATATGCAGAACATGGGTGAAGGCCCGCCGGTGCAGCGCACCTGCGCCGCGGCGGACCGTACCGGCCACGCCATGCTGCACGCGCTGTATCAGCAGTCGTTGAAATATGACGCGGACTTCTACGTCGAATATTTCGCGCTCGACCTGATCATGGAAAACGGCGCCTGCCGCGGCGTGATCGCGCTGTGCATGGAAGACGGGTCGATCCACCGTTTCCGCAGCCATGCGGTGGTGCTGGCGACCGGCGGTGGCGGCCGCGTCTATCAGTCGGCGACATCGGCGCACACCTGCACCGGCGACGGCAACGGCATGGCGCTGCGCGCCGGGCTGGCGTTGCAGGACATGGAGTTCGTCCAGTTCCACCCGACCGGCATCTATGGCGCGGGCGTGCTCATCACCGAGGGCGCGCGGGGTGAGGGCGGCTATCTGACCAATTCCGAGGGCGAGCGCTTCATGGAGCGTTATGCTCCCAGCGCCAAGGATCTCGCCAGCCGCGACGTCGTCGCGCGCTCGATGGCGATGGAGATGCGAGAGGGGCGTGGCGTCGGCAAGGACAAGGACCACATCTTCCTGCACCTCGACCATATCGATCCCGCGGTGCTTCACGAGCGGCTGCCGGGCAGCACCGAGACGGGCAAGATCTTCGCCGGCGTCGACCTGACCCGTCAGCCGCTGCCGGTGACCCCGACCGTCCACTACAATATGGGCGGCATCCCCTGTAACTATCACGGCGAGGTCGTGCGGTTGAAGGACGGCGATCCGGATTCGGTGGTGCCGGGGCTGTTCGCGGTCGGCGAGGCGGCGTGCGTGTCGGTGCATGGCGCGAATCGCCTCGGTTCCAACTCGCTGATCGATCTGGTGGTGTTCGGCCGTGCCACCGGCCTCCGGCTGAAGGAGATGCTGAAGCCCAATACCGCGCACGACCCGCTGCCGAAGGGCTCGGAAGACATGGCGCTGAGCCGGCTCGATCATTTCCGCAACGCTGGCGGCGGCACCCCCACCGCGCAGCTGCGTGCCGAGATGCAGAAGACGATGCAGCGGCATTGCGCGGTGTTCCGCGACTCGGCCCTGCTGTCCGAGGGCGTCGCCAAGATGGATTCGATCTATCAGGGCATGCAGGACGTCGGTGTCACTGATCGCTCGCTGATCTGGAATACCGATCTGGTCGAGACGCTCGAGCTCGACAATCTGATCGGCCAGGCGGTGGTGACGATGCGTAGCGCGGAAAACCGCAAGGAAAGCCGCGGCGCGCACATGCACGAGGATTTCCCGGAGCGCGATGACGCCAACTGGATGAAGCACACCATCACCACCTTCAATGGCTGGGGCGGCAAGGGCGGCGACGTGGCGATCGAATATCGCCCGGTGCATGATTATACGCTGACCGACGACGTCGAGTACATCAAGCCGAAGAAGCGCGTCTATTGATCAAGGGGGTGCGCTGACGATCGCATCCTCCCCGGCCATGGAAGGATGAGCCGACCCCTTCCCCGTGAGCGGGGAAGGGCGGGTTGGCAATCCGCCCCGGCTTGCGGCTGGGGGCCGCGTTACCCCCGCTCGGCGAGCGATGGCGTGCCCGCGATGCTTCCCCCGTCGCCGTAACCTGCTACACGCTCGATCCGACATGGCTTCCGATCCGACGACCGACCCCGCATCCCCGCGCCCCGGCATAGGGGAGACGCTCGCGGCGATCTGGCGGCGGAGGCTGGTGCGCTGGGGTGCCGCGCTGCTGGCACTGCTGGCCATCGCATTCGGCGCCTTCTGGCTGATCTTCGCGCGTGATCTGCCTTCGGTCGACAAGCTGAAGGCCTATCAACCGCCATTGCCGACCAATGTGCGGGGCATCGACGGCACGCCGATCTATTCCTACGCCCGCGAACGCCGCGTTCAGCTCGCTTATGCCGAATATCCGCCATTGCTGGTGCGCGCCTTCCTGGCGGCGGAGGACAAGACGTTCTTCGAGCATCACGGCGTCGATTTCCCCGGCCTGGCGGGCGCGGTGATCGATTACGCGCGCAAGCTGGGCACCGGGCAGCGCGCCAAGGGCGGCTCCACGATCACACAGCAGGTGGCGAAGAACCTGCTGATCGGCAACGAATATTCCCCGACGCGCAAGATCCGCGAGGCATTGCTGGCGTATAAGATCGAACAGACGCTGACCAAGGAACAGATTATCGAACTGTACCTGAATCAGATCTTCCTCGGCAGGAACGCTTATGGCGTCGAGGCGGCGGCGCATGCTTATTTCGACAAGGAACTGGACGAGCTGACACTGGGGCAGCTTGCCTATCTGGCGATCCTGCCCAAGGGGCCGGCGAACTACGATCCGTTCCGCAATACCGAGCGTGCGCTGGAGCGCCGCAACTACGTTCTGCGCGAGATGGTGAACAACGGCTTCGTCACCGCTGCTCAGGCGCGCGCGGCGGCGGAGGAACCGATCGGCGCGATCGCCCGGCGCACCCCGAAGTTCGAGCGTGTCGGCGGCTATTTCGTCGAGGAAGTGCGCCGGCAGTTGATCGACAGGTTCGGCGAAACCGCCGACGACGGCGAGCATAGCGTCTATGCCGGTGGGTTGTGGGTTCGCACCTCGCTTGACCGGACGATCCAGCAATATGCGGCGGAGGCGTTGCGCAACGGATTGCTGCGGTTCGATCGCGGTCGCGGCTGGTCAGGCCCGCTGCGGCATGTCGACGTCGAGGGTGACGCATGGCTCGGCGCGTTGCTCAATACCAATATCTCGCTCGATTATTCGGATTGGCGCGCTGGCATCGCGATCGCGCGCACGGATGCGGGCGGGGGCGATGCGTGGCAGCTGGGCTTTGCCGACGGGTCGACCGGCACGCTGCCGCGCGACGCGGCGCAGATGCCGGTGCGCGGCACCGCGAGTGCCGCGTTCAATGCGATCAAACCGGGTGACATACTGGCGGTGGCTCCCGCCGGATCGGCCTTCGCGCTGCGGTCGGTGCCGAAAATCTCCGGCGGGATGGTGGTGCAGGAACCCGCCACCGGGCGAATCCTGGCGATGCAGGGCGGGTTCGACGCCAGCGTGCAGACGTTCAATCGGGCGACACAGGCGATGCGGCAGCCGGGATCGACGATCAAGCCGATCGTCTATTCGGCGGCGCTGGAGCAGGGCATGACGCCGGCGTCGATCATCATCGACGGCCCGTTCTGCGTCTATCAGGGGGCGCGGCTGGGGCAGAAATGCTTCCGCAACTTCGGCAATGCGCGCGGCGCGGGGCCGCATACGATGCGCTGGGGCATCGAACAATCGCGTAACCTGATGACGGTGCGCGCCGCCGCGCAGACCGGCATGAGCAAGGTCGTCAAGCGGATGAAGGCGATGCAGATCGGCGATTACGCGCCCTATCTGTCCTATGCGCTGGGCGCGGGTGAAACGACGGTGGAGAAGATGGTCAACGCTTATGGCGTGCTGGCCAACAACGGGCGCTGGCATGATCCCTCGCTGATCGATCTGGTGCAGGATCGCAGCGGCAAGGTAATCTGGCCGGAGAATTGGCGGGCCTGCGACGGCTGCAACGCGCGTGAGTGGAACGGCCGGGCGATGCCGCGCCCGCCGGCGCGCGGGCGGCAGGTGCTCGACGCGATGAGCGCCTATCAGATGGTCCATATCACCGAAGGCGTGATCCAGCGTGGCACGGCCACCCAGCTGCGCGATCTCAATCGCCCCATCTTCGGCAAGACCGGCACCAATTCGGGGCCGACCGATGTGTGGTTCATCGGCGGCACGCCGCAGATGATCGCCGGCCTGTATCTCGGTTATGACACGCCGCGCAGCCTGGGCGGTTATGCGCAGGGCGGCACGGTCGCGGTGCCGGTGTTCAAGGAATGGGCGCTCAAGGCCTATGACGGCCTGCCGCCGCTGCCGTTCCGCGCGCCGCCGGGGATCCGCATGGTGCGGATCGATCGCGCCTCGGGGCGGCAGGTGTATGGCACCTTCCCGACCGACAGCGATCCCAAACCCGCGGTGATCTGGGAAGCGTTCAAGCCGCAGAGCGAGGCGCGTCGCGCGCGTCGCGCCACGCCGGGGGTCGCCCCCTCCGCCGCCCCGACCGCCGCCGCCACCCGCGCCGCGCCGCGCGACACGGAGTTCCTGCAGCAGCAGGGCGGGATCTACTAAGCCGTTTCGCGTCCGCTCCCGGCGGGGCCTGGCGATGTTCGCCGCCGTGCCGGATCGGGCGGGGTGATCGCCTCGGCCGCACCGTCGGGCGCATCACGACCGTTGCCAGCCATCCGCCCACGCCCTAAGTCCGCCGGTCAGATACATTCCCTTGTCATCCCAGCGCTGACTGGGATCTCCCGGTTACGACGTCCGATCCGTGCCGCCCGAGATTCCAGCCCGGCCTGGGATGATCCGGATCTTTGGAGATTGTTATGCGCGCCGAAGCGCAGACCCATGTCGACACCATCAACGAGGCGCTTGCGCTGTTGCGCCGCTCGCTCGACTGGGATCGCGCGCTGCGCCGGCTCGACGAGCTGAACGCGCGCGTCGAGGACCCGACCCTGTGGGACAATCCCAAGGCGGCGCAGGACGTGATGCGCGAGCGCCGCCGGCTCGACGAGGCAATCACCGCGACCCGCAGCATCGAACAGGATCTCGCCGACACCGCCGAGCTGGTGGAAATGGCCGAGGCGGAGGGCGACGAGGCGATGGCGCAGGACGGCACCACCGCGCTCGCGGAACTGGCCGAGCGGGCGCAGAAGGACAAGGTGAAGGCGCTGCTGGCGGGCGAGGCCGACGCCAATGACAGCTATATCGAGATCAACGCGGGCGCGGGCGGCACCGAAAGCCAGGATTGGGCGGAGATGCTGCAGCGCATGTACACGCGCTGGGCCGAACGCCACGGCTACAAGGTCGAACTGATCGACTATCATGCGGGCGAGCAGGCGGGAATCAAGTCCGCCACGCTGCTGGTAAAGGGCGAGAACGCCTATGGCTATGCCAAGGTCGAATCGGGGGTGCACCGGCTGGTGCGCATCAGCCCGTATGATAGCTCGGCGCGGCGCCACACCAGCTTTTCGTCGGTATGGGTCTATCCGGTGATCGACGATTCGATCGATATCGAGATCAACGACAGCGAATTGCGCATCGATACCTATCGGGCGTCGGGCGCGGGCGGACAGCATATCAACACCACCGATTCGGCGGTGCGGATCACCCACTTGCCCACCGGCATCGTCGTCGCCTGCCAGAACCAGCGCAGCCAGCACAAGAACCGCGCCGAAGCCTATAACCAGCTTCGCGCCCGCCTGTACGAGCATGAACTGCGCAAGCGCGAGGAGGAGGCGAACGCGGTCAATGCCACCAAGACCGATATCGGCTGGGGGCATCAGATCCGTTCCTACGTGCTGCAACCGTACCAGCTGGTGAAGGACCTGCGCACCGGCATGACCTCGACCAGCCCGGGCGATGTGCTCGACGGCGATCTGGAGGACTTCATGGCCGCCGCGCTGTCGCAGCGCGTCACCGGGGAGAAGGTCGATGTGGAGGATGTCGACTGATGATCGCACGAGCGGCGGTGACGTTGATGTTCGCGCTGGCGCTGGCCGGCTGCGACGGCTCGCGGCCGCTCATCAAGCATGAGGCGAAGGAGCCTGGGCCGTTTCCCGCCGCCGACCGCCCTGTCGCCAGCATCGTATCGTCGCGCTGGTCGACCGAGGAGGCGCGCGACCGGCTCAACGAGGCGACCCGCGTCATGGACCTGGCGGCCATCCGCCCCGGGATGACCGTCGCCGATCTGGGCGCGGGCGAGGGCTATTATACCATCCGCCTCGCCGGGCGGGTGGGGCGCGAGGGGCGCGTACTGGCGGAGGATATCGTCCCGGCGGTGCGCGACGGGCTGGCGGATCGGGTCGCGCGCGAGCGGCTGGAGAATGTCAGCGTCCGGCTCGGCGCCCCAGCCGATCCCCGCCTGCCGGACAACAGCTTCGACCGCATCTTCATGGTGCACATGTATCATGAGATCGCGCAGCCCTATGAATTCCTGTGGCGCATGCGGCCGTCGTTGCGGCCCGGCGGGCTGGTGGTGGTGGTCGATGCCGATCGCTCGACCCGCAACCACGGCACGCCGCCCGCACTGCTGAAATGCGAGTTCGCGGCGGTCGGCTATGCGCAGGTGGGATTCCAGGAGATGCGCTCCGCCGGCGGCTATTTCGCGACGTTCCGCGCGGCGGGGGAGCGGCCCGATCCCGCCGATATCCGCGCCTGCCGCATCAACGACGGCTGAGCGCGCGCCGCGTCCGCCCGGCCGCGCCGACGAATCGTTGGCGAACACCGCGCGCCCCGCTACCCTTGGTCGATGCGACAATATCTCGATCTGATGCGCCATGTCCTCGATTCCGGCGCGAGTCAGATGGACCGTACCGGCACCGGCACGCTCAGCGTGTTCGGGCACCAGATGCGATTCGATCTGGCGCAGGGTTTCCCGGTACTGACCACCAAGAAACTGCATCTGCGTTCGATCATCGTCGAGCTGCTGTGGTTCCTGCGCGGCGATACCAACGTGCGCTGGCTGCAGGAGCGCAAGGTCAGCATTTGGGACGAATGGGCGGACGAGGAGGGTGATCTCGGCCCCGTCTATGGCAAGCAATGGCGCGACTGGGTCACCGCCGACGGGCGCCATATCGATCAGATCGCGGCGCTGATCGAGGAGATCCGCGGGAACCCCGCGTCGCGACGGCAGATCGTCACCGCGTGGAACCCGGGCGAACTGCACGCCATGGCGCTGGCGCCGTGCCACTGCCTGTTCCAGACCTATGTCGCGAACGGCCGCCTGTCGCTGCACCTCTATCAGCGATCGGCGGATATCTTCCTGGGCGTGCCGTTCAACATCGCCAGCTACGCGCTGCTGACGCATATGCTGGCGCAGCAATGCGGCCTCGCGCCGGGCGAGTTCGTCTGGACCGGGGGTGATTGCCATTTGTATGTGAACCACCTCGAACAGGCGCGGACGCAGCTGGAGCGGACGCCCGGCACCTTGCCACGCCTGGAAATCACCCGTCACGCGCCCTCGATCGACTCCTACGAGCCGGAGGATTTCGTGCTGCACGACTATGCGGCGCAGGCGCATATCAAGGCGCCGGTCGCGGTCTGAGGCGCGATGATCGTCTTCATCCTGGCACGCGCCGACAATGGTGTGATCGGCGTGGACGGACGCCTGCCGTGGAGATTGCCGGCCGACCTGAAGCGATTCAAGGCGTTGACCATGGGCAGGCCGATGGTGATGGGGCGCAAGACGTTCGACAGCTTCCCCGCGCCGCTGCCGGGGCGGCGCCATATCGTGCTGACGCGCGATCGCGGCTGGACGGCGCCGGGGGCGGAGGTGGCGCATACGCCGGAGGAGGCGATCGCGCTGGCGGGGGCGGGCGAGGTGGCGGTGATCGGCGGGGCGGAGATCTATGCGCTGCTGCTCGATCGCGCGGATCGCGTCGAATTGACCGAGGTGCATGTCGCGCCCGAGGGCGACGCGCGGGTGCCGGCGTTCGTCGGCTGGCGTGAAACGTCGCGCGAGGCGCATCCGGCGGAAGGCGATCGGCCAGCCTATGATTTCGTGACGCTGGAGCGCTAGGTACAGCATCCGGCTGTGGGTAGAGCGGGGTCGGCGTATCGATCGAACGGCATTGCCGCCATCCGCCACACGCCGTACAGCGCGCACCCATGGAGCGGCTGGACGGCGGCTCGGCAATCCCCGCGGCGCTGGCGGGCGGGATCGTCGCGCTCGGCAATTTCGATGGATTTCATCACGGGCACCAGGCGGTGGTGGGCCGGGCGGTCGCGCGTGCCAAAGCGGAGGGGCGACCCGCGCTGGTGGCGACGTTCGATCCACATCCGGTCCGTTATTTCCGTCCCGATGCCGCGCCGTTCCGGCTGACCACGCTGGCGCAGCGCCAGCGGCTGTTCGCGGCGGCGGGGGCGGATGCGATGATCGTGTTCCGCTTCGATGCGGACCTGGCGGCGCTGAGCGCCGACGCCTTTGTCGCGCAGCGGCTGATCGGCGCGTTGCGCGTCGCCGGGGTGGTGACGGGGGAGGATTTCACCTTCGGGCTGCACAAGGGCGGCAACGTGGCGACGCTGCGTGCGGCAGGGGAGCGCGCCGGTTTCAGCGTCGATACCGTCGGCGCGGTGATGCTGGACGGGGCGCCGATCTCGTCCACCCGGATCCGTGACGCGCTGCGTGGCGGCGATCCGCGCGGCGCCGCGCGACTGCTGACCCGGCCGTTCACGATCGAGGGGCCGGTGCAGCACGGTGACAAATTGGGGCGGACGATCGGCTATCCGACCGCGAATGTCGACATGGGCGACTATCTTCGCCCCGCTTATGGCATCTACGCGGTGCGCGCGACGCTGGCGGACGGGCGCCGCGTCAATGGCGCGGCGAATCTGGGCATCCGCCCGACGTTCGATCCGCCCAAGGAATTGCTGGAGCCCTTCTTCTTCGATTTCACGGGCGACCTGTATGGCCAGGTGATCGCGGTCGAACTGGTCGACTATCTGCGCGCGGAGGCGAAGTTCGATACGCTCGACGGCCTTGTCGCGCAGATGGATCGCGATTGCGCCCGGGCACGCGAGTTGCTGGCGGAGTAGCGCCGCGCTAAGGCGCGCATTCCATGGCCGATGCAACCGACACGCCGCGCGACTGGCGCGATACCGTCTTCCTGCCGAAGACCGATTTCCCGATGAAGGCGGGCCTGCCGCAAAAGGAGCCCGCGATCCTGGCGCGCTGGCAGCAGATGGATCTCTATCGCCGCCTGCGCGAGGAGCGGGCGGGGCGCGAGACGTTCATCCTCCACGATGGCCCGCCCTATGCCAATGGCGACATGCATATCGGCCATGCGCTGAACCACATCCTGAAGGATATGGTGGTGCGCACGCAGACCTTGCTGGGCAAGAACGCGCCCTACGTTCCCGGCTGGGATTGCCACGGCCTGCCGATCGAATGGAAGGTCGAGGAGGAATATCGCAAGAAGAAGCGCAACAAGGACGAGGTGCCGCCGCGCGAGTTTCGGGCCGAGTGCCGCGCCTATGCGCAGCATTGGGTGAACACGCAGCGCGAGCAGCTCAAGCGGCTGGGCATCAACGGCGACTGGGACAAGCCGTATCTGACGATGGACTTCGCCGCCGAAGCGACGATCGTCGCGGAACTGATGAAGTTCGCGGAGAGTGGCCAGCTGTATCGCGGTGCGAAGCCGGTGATGTGGTCCCCGGTCGAAAAGACCGCGCTGGCGGAGGCCGAGGTCGAATATGAGGACGTCGTCTCGACCCAGATCGACGTCGCGTTCGAGATCACCGAGGCGCCCAACGCGCCCGAGCTGGTCGGCGCGCGTGCGGTGATCTGGACGACGACGCCGTGGACGATCCCGGTCAACCAGGCGTTGGCCTATGGGCCGGAGGTCGAATATACGTTGCTCGACATCGGAGGCGTCCGATGGCTGGTGGCCGAGAACCTGGTCAAATCTTTCCTCGAACGGCTGGCGACGACCAATCTGGCGGCGCGCAGCATGGATTGGGACGGCGGTGTTCTGGCGGCGACATTCGACGTGTGCCGCGTGCGCGGCGCGCAGCTCGCCGGCGCTGTCGCGCGCCATCCGATGCATCGTCTCGGCGGCTTCTTCGCCAAGCCGCGTCCGCTGCTGCCCGGCGATTTCGTCACCACCGATGCCGGCACCGGCCTCGTCCATATGGCGCCCGACCACGGCGAGGACGATTTCGACCTGTGCAAGGCGCATGGGATCGAGCCGGTCTTCGCGGTTGATGGAGCGGGCTTCTACCGCGACGACTGGGCATGGCTTGGCGGGCAGGGCAGCGTCATCAACAAGAAGTTCGTCGCCAGCGACGGGCCGATCTGCACCGACCTGCGCGAAGCGGGTGCGCTGCTGGCGGCGTCGGATGATTTCCGTCACAGCTATCCGCATTCGTGGCGGTCGAAGGCGAAGGTGATTTTCCGCTGCACCCCGCAATGGTTCATCCCGGTCGACAAGCCGCTGGGCGGACAGATCGTTACCCCCACGCAGGCCGGGGTCTCTCGCGACGACACGGCACAGGATACGCTTCGCCAGCGCGCGCTCGCCGCGATCGCCGCCACACGGTTCGTGCCGGAAAAGGGCCGCAATCGCATCGGGGCGATGGTCGAGGGCCGGCCCGATTGGGTAATCTCGCGTCAGCGTGCCTGGGGCGTGCCGATCACGCTGTTCGTCGATCGCCGCACCGGCCAGTATCTTGTCGATCCGGCGGTGAATGCGCGGATCGTCGCGGCGATCGCCGCGGAGGGCGTCGACGGCTGGAGCGACGAAGCGGCGCCCGCGCTGCTTGGCCCTGATTACGATCCGGCAGCCTATGAGCGGGTGACCGACATCCTCGACGTATGGTTCGATTCGGGCTGCACTCACGCCTTCGTGCTCGACAGCGGACGCTGGCCCGAGCTTAGCTGGCCGGCCGACTTGTATCTTGAAGGGTCGGACCAGCATCGCGGCTGGTTCCAGTCGTCGCTGCTGGAAAGTTGCGGGACGCGTGGACGGGCGCCCTATGACGCGGTGCTGACGCACGGCTTCACGATGGACGCCAAGGGCATGAAGATGTCCAAGTCGCTCGGCAACACGATCAATCCGCTCGACCTGATGCGGCATTATGGCGCGGATATCCTGCGGTTGTGGGCGCTGTCGGTCGACTTCACCGAGGACCATCGCATCGGCAAGGAGATCCTGGCCGGGGTGGCGGACCAGTATCGCAAGCTGCGCAACACCTTCCGCTACCTGCTCGGCGCGCTCGACGGCTTCGACGAAGGCGAGCGGCTGGCGGTCAACGAATGGCCCGAGCTGGAGCGGTATATGCTCCACCTGACGCAGGCGCTCGACGCGCAGCTGCGGCGTGCGATCGCGGATTTCGACTTCAACGGCTACGTCCGGCTGCTGACCGATTTCGCCAATGAGGATCTGTCCGCCTTCTTCTTCGATATCCGCAAGGATTCGCTGTATTGCGACGCCGCCGGCGATCCGAAGCGGCGCGCCTATCGCACCATGCTGGACCTGCTGTTCCATGCGATGGTGCGCTGGGCCGCGCCGGTACTGGTGTTCACCGCCGAGGAGGTATGGCAGTCCCGCTTCGCCGGGGCGGACGGATCGGTCCACCTGCTCGAATGGCCCGAACTACCCGAACAGCAAGGCGAGGATATCGCCGCGCGCTGGGCAGCGGTGCGGGCACTGCGTGAGCGGGTCACCGAGACGATCGAGCCGCTGCGCCGCGAAAAGATCGTCCGCTCCAGCCTGGAGGCGGAGGTGACCGTACCCGACTTGCCGCTTGACCCCGATGCGCTGGCGGAGGCGTTCATCGTCGCCAAGGTGAGCGTGGCGGACGGCGTGGCGGCGGCACGAACCGATTATCACAAGTGCGGCCGCTGCTGGCGTCATTTGCCGGAAGTGGCGGTGGAGGACGGATTGTGCGCGCGTTGCGCCGATGTCGTCGCGGTGGAGGTGGCGGCATGAGGCCGCTGCCGCGCGCCGGGCTGGCGATCGCCGTGGCGGTGTTCGTTGTCGACCAGGTGGTGAAATGGGCGGTGACCGGCCCGTTGGGGATCGACTTCCTGGGCGCCTATCGCACGATCCTGCCGATCTTCGACCTGCGCTACACCAGGAACGAGGGCGTCTCATTGGGGATGCTGCGGGCCGAAACCGAGACGATGCGCTGGCTGCTGGTCGCGTTTACCGGCGCGATCGCGATCGGGGTGGCGATATGGATGTATCGCGAGGCGAATCGTATCGAACAGGCGGCGCTGGGCCTCGTGCTGGGCGGCGCGCTGGGCAATATCCTCGATCGCGTGCGGCTGGGCCATGTCGTCGACTTCGCCGACCTGCATTTCGGCGAATGGCGGCCATTCCTTGTCTTCAACGTCGCTGACGCGGCAATTACCATTGGCGTGCTGATTCTGCTGGTACGCGCGCTCCTGATCCGCGAAAAGCGGCCTGACCCTTCGGAGAATGTCCATGCGTAAGTCTGTCGTCGTGGTGAGTTCGATCACGGCGCTCGCCCTGCTCGCCGGCTGCGCAAAGCGCGGCTTCGATCGGGCGCGGCCCGACGAGTTCGCGGTGGCGCGCCAGGCGCCGCTGATCATCCCGCCCGATTTCGCGCTGGTGCCACCGCAGCCGGGCGCCGCGCGGACGCAGGGCAACAACCAGCAGGCGCAGGCGCTCGACGCGCTGTTCGGCGGTCCGGCGCAGCGCAGCGGCGGCGAAGCGGGCGTGATCGATCAGGCGGGCGGTGCTGTCGCCGGCCAACCGGGCATCCGCTCAGCGGTGGGCGATCCGCAGACCAACGTGATCGACAAGGGGCAGACCACCCGCGACATCGTCGCCGCGCCGCAGGGCGACGGACAGGGCGCGCGGGCCGCTGCGGGCACCTCGACGCCGACGCCGGCGCAAACCCCGGCGGCGGCTGCCACACCCGCGCCCTGATCTCACCGGGCGCGGGTGCGGGCGCGGCGGCCAGCGTCGCGCTACCCCCGCGCCTTGTCCGGCCAGCTGCGGATATACACGTCCTGTTGCGCGAATGGGATGTCGATGCCCGCATCCCGGAACATGAACCACAACCGGTTCAGCACGTCCGATCGCACGTTGCCCACACCGCTTTCGGGATCGCTGATCCAGGCCAGGATCTCATGCTCCACCCCGTCGTTGCCATAAGCGGTCAACCAGACGTTCGGCTTGGGACTTTTCAGGACGCGCGGGCTTTCGGTCGCGGCCTTCAGCATCAGCGACTGGGCCAGCTTGAGATCGCAACTATAGGCGACGCTCACCGGGATACGGACGCGCACGTTGCGATCCGAATAGGACCAATTCTCCACCTCGCGCGTCATCAGATCCTCGTTCGGGATCAGATGCTCCTTGCCGTCGCGGGTGACGACCGAGACCGCGCGCACGCCGATCTTGTTGACCCAGCCGAAACTCTCTCCGACGACGATCACGTCCCCGGGCTTGATCGACCGATCCATGAGGAGGATGATGCCCGCGATCAGGTTGCCGATCGTCTTCTGCATTCCGAAGCCGATCGCCAGCCCGAACGCGCCCGAAAAGACCGCGAATGCGGTCAGGTCGATTCCGAGCAGATCGATGCCGAAGAAAAACGCGAGCACCACCGCGGCGATGCTGGCGATTTTCTGCGCCAGGATACGCTGCGTGGGATCCAGCGCGTGCGCGCGGTCGATGACATGATCGAGCACGCGGATCACCAGCCGCACCAGCGCCACGAGCACCACGATCGTCAGCAGCGTGGTGATCGCCGCCAGTAGCGACAGCCGGCGCGAGCCGACCGTCACCCCGACCGCGTCGAGCGTCTGCGTGATCGGCTTCAGGCCGCCGACCGCACGGCTGAACAGCGCGATGAAGACGATCGCCTCCACCCCCCAGGACGCCCAGCGCGGAATGCCGACGCCGCGCATCAACTGATGCGTCGTCAACGCCGCCGCGGCGCCCAGGGCCAGCCCGATCGGGGCGCCCGCCAGCGGGGACCATGGGTAAGCCGACAGCAGCATCGACAGCAACAGCGCGGCGCTGCCATGCCGCACGATCAGGCACAGTCGCGGCCGCAGGCCATCGCCGGGGCGGCCGACATGATCCTTCCACCAATTCGCCAGTCGCGGACCGAGCACGCGACCCGAAGTGACCCCGATCACCAGGGCGAGCAGCACCAGCCCGCCCGCGATCGCCGCCTCCAGCACGTCCATTTGGCTCGGCATGGCGATGCCATAGCGGGCGAGCCAGTTCGCGACGGCGGTCATCCCCGTGCCCGCCGGAACGCGGCGAGCGCGTGCGACAGATCGGCGATCAGGTCGTCACTATCCTCCAGCCCGATCTGTAATCGCACCAGCGGCCCCGGGAAATCGGGCGTGGTCGCCGTGCGATAGCGGTGCGGATCGACCGGCAGCGCCAGGCTTTCATATCCGCCCCAGCTATACCCGATACCGAAGAGGCGCAGCGTATCGATCAGCGCCGCGCGGGACGCCTCGTCGCCCCCGTCGAGCGCGAACGAGAAAAGGCCCGCGGCGCCGTGGAAATCGCGCTGCCAAAGTTCATGGCCGGGATGCGAGGGCAGCGCGGGGTGCAGCACCTGCGCCACTTCGGGTTGCGCTTCGAGCCAGTGCGCGATCCGCAACGCGCTGTCCTGATGCTGTTTCAGCCGGATCGCCATCGTGCGCAGCCCCCGGCTGCCCAGCCAGGCGTCATCAGGGCTGACGACTTGCCCGAGCTGGAAACTGGTGTCGCGCAGCCGCGCGAACCGTCCCGGCGCGGCGGTGACCGATCCCATCATGACGTCCGAATGGCCGACGACATATTTGGTGCAGGCGAGCACGCTGTAATCGACGCCCAGCGCGATCGCCGGCAGCAGCAGCGGCGTCGCCCAGGTATTGTCGAGCACGGTGATCACGCCGCGCTCGCGCGCGACGGCGGTGATCGCAGGAATGTCCTGCACCTCGAACGTCAGGCTGCCAGGGCTTTCCAGGAAGATCGCGCGCGTGGAAGGGCCGATCAGATCGGCGATCCCCGCGCCGATCAGCGGGTCGTAATAGCGCGTGGTGATGCCCATCCGCCGCAACAGCCCGTTCGCCATCGATCGTGTCGGGTCGTAGGCACTGTCGACCAGCAGCAGTTCATCCCCCGGCGACAGGATCGACAGCAGACAGGCAGCGATCGCCGCGACGCCGCTGGGATAGAGGAAGGTGCCCTCCGCCCCCGGCTCCAGTTCGGTCAGCGCGTCGGCGAGCGACCATTGGGTCGGCGTGCCGCGCCGGCCGTAGAACAGGCGATGATGCGTGTCGCGCCCCGCTGCGGCGCGCAGGTCGGCGACATCGTCATACAGGATCGTCGAGGCGCGCCACACCGGGGTGTTGACGATCCCCTGCGTCCATTCGCGCCGCCGCCCCGCGCCGACGACGCGCGTGGCCGGCTTGTCTTCCGGCCCGCTCATGCCGCGCCGACCGCCTTGGGGGTGCTGGGGTCTGCGCCCCATTCGGTCCAGCTGCCGTCATAGACCGAGGCTTCGCGACCGAGCAGATGCGCACCGAACGCCAGCACGCTGGCGGTGATCCCCGATCCGCAGGTCATCGCCAGCGGCCGCGACGGGTCGACCCCGGCCTGGGCGAAGGCGGCGGCAAGCTCGTCGCCGCATTTCCAGGTGCCGTCGGGGTGGAACAGCCGGGTATAGGGCAGGTTGCGCGATCCCGGGATATGGCCGGGGGCGATCCCCGGACGCGGATCGGCTTCCTCGCCGGTGAAGCGCGCGGCGGAACGCGCGTCGACGATCTGCGCGCTGCCGTCGGCCAGGATCGTGCGCATCGCGGCCTTGTCCAGGATACCGCTGCCCTGCGTGCGCGGTGTGGCGTGGCGCGGTTTCGCCTCGCCCGCGCCGGTTTCGAGCGGGCGCTCCTCCGCTTTCCACTTCGCCAGTCCGCCGTCGAGGATCGCCACATCGGTGAAGCCGAACGCGCGCAGCATCACCCAGGCGCGCGCGGCGGTATGGTGCGCGGCATCGTCGTAGAGGACGATCCGGGTGCCGTCGCCCAGCCCCAGCCTGCTCATGCGGCTGGCGAATTGCGCCGGGCCGGGCAAAGTCGAGGGCAGCGGACTGTCGCGATCGGCGAAGCCGTCGAGGTCCATGAAGATCGCACCCGGAAGATGGCCGGCGGCGAATTCGGCGGCGGCATCGCGCGGCGCGGCGCCCGGCAGCGGGACGTGATAACTGGCGTCGGCGATGCGCAGATCGCGGGCGTCAAGCTGATCGGCAAGCCATGCGGTCGAAACAAGCGGTTCCATGCCCCCTTCATAGCCGCGCCACGCCGGGGGAACAGGTCGCATTTCGGGCCGAACGCGCTTATGTGGCGCGGCATGACACCCAGGTTCCTTGGACAGACCACCGCGCTTCCCGCCTCGCCGGAGGAAGCCGCGCTCGATTATGTACCCAATCCGCGCGGCGACGCCCTGTATCTGGTGCGTTTTACCCAACCGGAATTCACCTCGCTATGCCCCGTGACCGGCCAGCCCGATTTCGCGCACCTGGTGATCGACTACGCCCCGGCGGCGACGATCGTCGAGTCGAAGTCGCTGAAGCTGTTTCTCGGCGCTTTCCGCAATCATGCCGCCTTTCACGAGGATTGCACCGTCGGGATTGGCGAGCGGCTGTTCCGCGAAATGCGGCCGCGCTGGCTGCGGATCGGCGGCTATTGGTATCCGCGCGGTGGCATGCCGATCGACGTGTTCTGGCAATCGGGCGCCGCGCCCGAGGGGCTGTGGCTGCCCGATCAGGGCGTCGCGCCCTATCGTGGGCGCGGCTAGGGGGCGCGGCTAGGGGGGCGCTCGCTCAGGCCGCTTCCGACGCGCCGGTGGTCCAGCCGAGATGCGGAATCGTGATCGACCGCTTGCCCGACAGATCGGTGCGCAGCACGAACAGGTCGCGGCTTTCGATATAGCCGATCAGCCGGCGCACCCGGCCGATCGAACTGGTGCCATAGGTGGCGGCGATCGCCTCGTCCGACGGGCAGGGTTCCCCGTCCCGCGCGGCGCGCGCGACCAGCAGGAACGCGCCCAGCATGTCGTCCGGCAGCCCCTGCGCCAGCGCCAGCGCACCGGCCCATTCCTCCGCCCCCGGATCGAAGATGCCGGCGCGCGCGCACGACAGCCGCCGGCTGAACGCGGGCAGGTCAAGCGAGGGGCGCGCGATCCCCGCCATGCGGCAGCGGACCTGGAAATCCTGGAACAGCACCGCTGCCGGGCGCCCTGCGCTGTCCGCGTCGGCGACGATCGCGCGCAGCACATCGGCATAGATCGCCTCCACCTCTTCCGCCGAACGATCGGGGAGCGACGGCGCGGGAACGCCGGGGGGTGCGGGCGTTTCGATATCCGCGATCAGCTCCTGTTCGGGCACGCGGCGCGGGCGCGGATCGAACATCATCGGTAGCGTCGGCGCGGTATCGGGGGTGACATCGAGCAGCGCCTGCACATCGACGGTCGCGGCGCTGGGCAGCGGCACCAGCTTGGGGCTGCCGCTGCGCGCCTGTGTCTCGACCGCGCCGATCCGCACCGTGATCGGGCGCCGTGATACCGCCGGGCCAAGCGCGAGGAAGGTGCCGCGTGCCAGGTCGCGGATCGTCTCCGCCTGACGCCGCTCCATGCCCAGCAGGTCCGCCGCGCGCGCCATGTCGATGTCGAGGAAGGTGCGCCCCATCAGGAAATTGGATGCTTCCGCCGCGACGTTCTTGGCCAGCTTCGCCAGACGCTGCGTCGCGATAACCCCCGCCAATCCGCGCTTGCGGCCACGACACATCAGGTTCGTCATCGCCGACAGCGAGGCACGGCGCACGTCCTCCGCCACTTCGCCGCCCGTGGTGGGGGCGAACAACTGCGCCTCGTCGACTACCACCAGCGCGGGATACCAATGCTCGCGCGGTGCATCGAACAGCGCATTCAGGAAGCCGGCGGCGCAGCGCATCTGCCCCTCCGCCTCCAGCCCTTCGAGGCTGAGCACGACGCTGGCGCGGTGTTCGCGCAGGCGGGCGGCGATGCGCGCGATCTCGCGCTCGGCATAATCGGCGCCCTCGATCACGACATGGCCGTACCGCTCGGACAGGGTAACGAAATCGCCCTCGGGATCGATGACGACCTGCTGCACCTGACCCGCCGACCGTTCGAGCAGCCGGCGCAGCAGGTGCGACTTGCCAGAGCCCGAATTGCCCTGAACGAGCAATCGGGTGGCCAGCAATTCCTCGAGATCCATCGTCACGGGCGCGCCCGACGTATCGGTGCCCATGTCCACGCTGACTGTCATGATGCCGCCGCCTTTGCCTGATCGGGGGGAGTCGGGGCAACCCCCGGACTGGCATCCTGCGCCCGCCCGCGATAAGGCCATCCGATTACCCCTCAGAGGCGATCATGGCAGGCCATTCCAAGTTCAAGAATATCATGCACCGCAAGGGCGCGCAGGATAAGAAGCGCTCCAGCATGTTCTCCAAGCTCAGCCGCGAAATCACCGTGGCGGCGAAGATGGGTCTGCCCGATCCCGACATGAACCCGCGCCTGCGCGCCGCGATCAACGCCGCCAAGGCGCAGTCGATGCCGAAGGACAATATCCAGCGTTCGATCGACAAGGCGACCAAGGGCGATACCGAAAGCTACGAGGAAATCCGCTACGAGGGCTTCGGCCCCGGCGGCGTGTCGCTGATCATCGAGGCGCTGACCGACAATCGCAACCGCACCGCGACGAACGTGCGCACCGCGGTCAGCAAGAACGGCGGCAATCTCGGCGCATCGGGCTCGGTCAGCCATGGCTTCGACCGGATGGGGCTGATCACCTATCCCGCCACCGTCGGCGACGCCGAAAAGGTGTTCGAGGCGGCGCTGGAGGCGGGGGCCGAGGATGTCGCCTCGTCCGACGACGGCCATGAGATCTGGACGGCGCAGGGTGACCTGCACGAGGTCGCCAAGGCGCTGGAACCGGTGCTGGGCGAATCCGAGGGCGCGAAGCTGGCGTGGCGCCCGCAGACGATGGTCGAGGTCAACGAGGATGACGCCGCGACGCTCTTCAAGCTGATCGACGCGCTGGACGACGATGACGACGTGCAGACGGTGTGGGGGAATTACGAGGTGTCCGACGAGGTGATGGCGAAGCTGGGGTGATGGTCTGGTTCGTGCGCCAGATGCCGGGCACGCTCGACGCCGTCTCCGTCCCCCGTCCGGTCGGCAACGGAGCGGGATGATCATCCTCGGCCTCGATCCCGGCCTGGGTACGACGGGTTGGGGGGTGATCCGTGCGGAGGGCAACCGGCTCAGCCATGTCGCCAACGGGCAGATCCGCACCGATCCGTCGATGCCGCTGCCACGGCGGCTCGCCAACCTGTATGCCGCGCTGATCGACGTGCTGCGCGCCGAGCGGCCCGATGAGGCGGCGGTCGAGGAAGTGCTCGGCAACACCAATGCGCAGTCGACGTTGAAACTGGGCCAGGCGCGCGGCGTCGTGCTGCTGGCGGCGAGCGGCGCGGGGCTGACGATCGGGGAATATCATCCCTCGACGGTCAAGAAGGCGGTCGTGGGCACCGGCGGCGCGGAGAAGCGCCAGATTCAGGCGATGATGGCGGTGCTGCTGCCGGGGGTGAAGCTGGCCGGGCCCGATGCGGCCGATGCGCTGGCGGTGGCTGTCTGCCACGCCCATCACGTCGCAAGCCAGCGGGCGACCGCGCGGCGCAGGGAAGGAACGGCATGATCGCGCATCTGAAGGGCCGGCTGGACGCGACGGGAACCGATCATGCGGTGATCGATGTCGGCGGCGTCGGCTATCTGGTCGGTGCATCGTCGCGCACGCTCGCGGCGATCGGGCCGGTGGGCGAGGCGACCACGTTGTTCACCGAATTGCTGGTGGGGGAGGATTTCCTCCGGCTGGTCGGTTTCGCCACCGCCGCCGAGCGTGACTGGTTCCGCCTGTTGACAGCGGTGCAGGGGGTCGGCGCGCGCGTGGCGTTGGCGATCCTGTCGACGCTGGAGCCCGCCGATCTGTCGCGGGCGGTGATGGCGCAGGACAAGGCGACGGTGGCGCGCGCCAACGGCGTCGGGCCGAAACTGGCGGAACGGATCGTGCGCGAGCTGAAGGACAAGGTCGGCGGTGTGGCGCTCGGCCCCGCCGCGGCGGCGCACGTGGTGCCGGCGGGCGCGGGGGCGGATGCGGTATCGGCGTTGCTGAACCTCGGTTTCCGGCCGGCCGAAGCCAGCGCGGCGGTGGCGGCGGCGGAGGACGATGTCGGCCCCGGCGCGACGCTGGACACGCTGGTACGCCTCGCGCTGAAAAAAGCGGCGCGGTGACACGACTGTTGCTGCGCTGCGACAAAGCGACATCGATCGGAGACGATCGGAGGAGATATTGGCGCCCCGTGGGATTTGGTTAGCCAATTCTTACCTTAGGCCTTTCCGGCATGGGGAGGTTTGGGCGGCTGTCGCGTTGCGATGGCAGCCTCGAGGAGTATCAATGTCGAGCATCAATCCCCTTCGTACGAACGGGCCCGCAATCCCGACGCTGCCGGAGCGCGCCCCTGCGGTCGCCGACGCGCCGGTACGCACGGTCGGCGAACAGCTCGACCGTTTCGACGCGATGCTCGTCAAATTGCGGGCGCAGCATGATCCCATGGGCAAGGGACGGGTGATCGACCGGCTGGGGTGACTCCGCCCGCTTTGCGCGACGATCTCCGCCAGGGAGCTTCCGATAAGCGTTCCGCCGCGCTACGGAACGAAGCGTGACCGACGCTGACGATGATCGCCTGATAACCGCTGCCCGTCGCCCGGAGGACGTGGATGCCGCGCTGCGCCCGCGTCATCTCGACGAATTCGTCGGGCAGCAGGCGGCACGCGAGAACCTGCGGGTGTTCATCCAGGCGGCGAAGGCGCGCGGCGACGCGCTCGATCACGTGCTGTTCTTCGGCCCGCCGGGGCTGGGCAAGACGACGCTGGCGCAGATCATCGCACGCGAAATGGGGGTCGGTTTTCGCGCCACCTCCGGCCCGGTGATCGCCAAGTCGGGCGACCTTGCCGCCTTGCTGACGAATCTGGAGGATGGTGACGTCCTCTTCATCGATGAGATCCACCGCCTGCAACCAGCGGTCGAAGAGGTTCTGTATCCCGCGATGGAGGATCGTGCGCTCGACCTGATGATCGGCGAGGGGCCATCGGCGCGCAGCGTCCGTATCGACCTGCCGCGCTTCACGTTGGTCGGAGCGACGACGCGGCAGGGCCTGCTGACGACACCGCTGCGGGATCGCTTCGGCATTCCGGTGCGGCTGCAATTCTACAGTGTCGAGGAATTGCGGCAGGTGGTGACCCGGGCCGCGCGGCTGCTCGATCTCGGCATCGCGGCGGACGGCGCGGCGGAGATCGCCCGGCGCGCGCGGGGAACGCCGCGAATCGCGGGGCGGTTGCTGCGCCGGGTGCGCGACTTCGCGAATGTCGCCGGCGCGGCGGTGGTGGACGCGACGGTGGCCGATCGCGCGCTCAACCGGCTGGAGGTCGACGCGCTTGGGCTCGACGCGATGGACCGGCGCTATCTGACGATGATCGCGGATATCTATCGTGGCGGGCCGGTCGGGGTGGAAACGCTGGCGGCGGGGTTGAGCGAGCCGCGCGATACGATCGAGGAAGTGATCGAACCGTATCTGATCCAGCTCGGCCTCGTCGCGCGCACCGCGCGCGGGCGGGTGTTGAATGCGGGGGGGTGGAAGCATCTTGGCCTCAACCCGCCGGCCGGCAGCCAGGACGGGCTGTTCGACTAGGCGCGTCGGGCCGGTGGACGGATCGCCCGCCCTTTCACACCCACTCCGGCGGCAAACTCTTGTCGTGTAGAAATGCTGCGTGGCACCCAAAGCCCTGGTCTGTTAGCCGTGATTCATGCCCGTGTCCGCCGCCCGCTCCGCCCGCGAAATCCTCGTCAACCTGCATGATGTCATGGCCGCGCGCTCGAATGCGCAGACCAAGCTCAATGCCGTGGTAGAGATCATCGGCGAGGCGCTGGATAGCGAAGTCTGCTCGATCTATCTGTTGCGCGAAGGCGTGCTGGAGCTGTTCGCGACGCGCGGGCTGGATCCGGCGGCGGTGCACGTCACCAAGCTGGCGATGGGCGAGGGGCTGGTCGGCACGATCGCCGCGAACAACGAGGTGCTGAACCTCGACGAGGCCGCGAGCCATCCCGATTTCGCGTACAAGCCCGAGACTGGCGAGGATCGCTTTCACAGCTTCGCCGGAGTGCCGATCATCCGGCGGGAGCGCGCGGTGGGGGTGCTGGCGGTGCAGCATGCCGACCCGCGCCGCTATGAAGGGGTGGAGATCGAGGCGCTGCAGACGGTGGCGATGGTGCTGTCCGAACTGATCGCCAATGCCGGGCTGATCGATCAGGGCGCGCGTGCCGACCGGCCGCAATCGACCGCCTCGCTACGCATCGCGGGGCAGAAGCTGGTCGACGGCATGGCGGTCGGCTGCGCGGTGTTTCACCAGCCGCGCATCCATATCGAACATACCGTCGCGGAGGATACCGAGGCGGAGCGCCACCGCGTCTATGCCGCGTTCGACAAGATGCGCGAGCAGATCGACCGGATCGCGCGCGAAGCCGAGTTCGGCGTCGGTGACGAGCATCAGGAGGTTATCCAGACCTACAAGATGTTCGCTTATGACGAAGGCTGGTCACGGCGGATCAACGAGGCGATCGACAGCGGGTTGACCGCGGAGGCGGCGATCGAGCGGGTGCAGCAGCGTACCCGCCAGCGCATGCGCGAGATCGACGATCCGTTGCTGGCCGATCGGATGCACGATCTGGAGGATCTGTCGAACCGGCTGTTGCGGATCGTGTCGGGGCAGATGGGCACCGCCGCGCAACTGGGGCTGCGCCAGGATACGATCCTGATCGCCCGCAACCTCGGGCCGGCGGAGCTGCTGGAATATGACCGGCGGCGGTTGAAGGGCGTCGTGCTGGAGGAAGGATCGCTGACCGCGCACGTTACGATCGTCGCGCGCGCGATGGGTGTGCCCGTTTTGGGTAGGGTGCGCGACGTGCGGCGGTTGATCGCCGAAGGCGATCTGTTGCTGCTCGACGTGACCGAGGGGACGCTGACCGTCCGGCCCTCGACCGTGATGGAAGAGGCGTTCGAGGCGAAGGTCGCCGCGCGGCAAAAGCGCCGCGCCGCTTATGCCGCGCTGCGCGACGTGGCGCCCGAAACGAAGGACGGACAGCGCATCACCGTGATGGTCAACGCCGGGCTGCGCGACGATGTCGCCGCGCTCGACGTGACCGGCGCGGATGGCATCGGGCTGTTCCGCACCGAGTTTCAGTTCCTCGTTTCCGCCACGCTGCCGCAACGCGAACGACAGCAGCGGCTGTATCGCGAGGTGCTGGACGCGGCGGGCCAGCGCCCGGTCATTTTCCGCACCGTCGATATCGGCGGTGACAAGGCGCTCCCCTATCTGATCAGCGATGCCGCCGAGGAGGAGAACCCGGCGATGGGCTGGCGCGCGCTGCGGCTGGCGCTGGAGCGCGACGGGCTGATGAAGGCGCAGGCGCGCGCGCTGCTGGAGGCGGCGGCGGGGCGCATATTGAACGTGATGTTTCCCATGGTATCAGAGGCTTGGGAGTTTGACGAGGCGCGCGATCTGTTCGAGGCGCAGCGCCAGTTCTTGACCACGCGGGGCAAGCGCCTGCCGCTCGACATTCGTTATGGCGCGATGCTGGAGGTGCCCGCGCTCGCCTACCAGCTCGATCTGTTGCTGCCGAAAGTGGATTTCCTGTCGATCGGCACCAACGATCTGACGCAATTCCTGTTCGCGGCGGATCGCGCCAATCCGAAGCTGGCGGACCGCTACGACTGGCTGTCCAGCGCGATCCTGCGGTTCCTGCATCAGGTGAAGGAGGCCGCGCGTGCGACCGATGTGCCGATCGCGGTCTGCGGCGAGATGGGCGGGCGCCCGCTGGAGGCGATGGCGCTGATCGGGCTGGGCATCGAACGGCTGTCGATCACGCCGGCGGCGGTGGGACCGATCAAGGCGATGATCCGCTCGCTCGACCGCGGCGCGCTGACGACGTTCATGACCGACCTGCTTGCCGCCCCGCCGCGCGATATGCGGGGTGCGCTGACGGTTTGGGCGGTCGACCACGGCGTGGAACTGGCATAAGGTTGCGGCGAAGCGAGCGGGTGCGCACCCGGCATCGGTTGACACTCCCCGGCGGCTTTGGGAGACGAACACGTTCCCGCAAGAGAACGGGGCAGCAGCGCGGGGGTCGGAGACTAAAATGAGCGATGGACAGCAACCCGCACCAACGGCTGCGGCTTCGGCCACAGTCGGTGCACGCCTGCGCGCCGCCCGCGAGGCGCAGGGGCTGTCGGTGGCGGAGGTCGCGGCGCGCACGCGCGTGACGCAGCGTTTCCTGGAGGCGCTGGAGGAAGACCGGCTCGACCTGCTGCCCTCGCCGACCTACGCCTCCGGCTTTGCGCGCGCCTATGCCCGTGCGGTCGGGGTCGATCAGGCCGAGATCGGGCGAGCGATCCGCAGCGAGCTGGCGCGCGGCGCGATGCCGTTGCGGCAGCATCATATCGAGGAGATCGCCGATCCCGCGCGCGGGCCGTCGCGCGGGCTGGTGATCGTCGCGGCCGGCATCGCGCTGGCGGTGCTGGTACTGGGGCTGTTGTGGCTGTCGACCGGGCTGTTCCGTGGCACGTCGGAGACGGCGCCGGTGACGGCCGGCTCTCCCGGCGGGGCTGCCGCCAGCAGCGCGCCGGTGCCGGCGGCGAGCCCCACCCCGGTGGCGGCGGGCAAGGTGGTGCTGACCGCGCGGGACGAGGTGTGGATGCGGATCTACGACGCCGATGACAAGACGCTGTTCCTCGGCACCAAGAAGCCCGGCGAAACGTTCGAAGTGCCCGCCGATGCCAAGGGGCCGATGATCAACGTCGGCCGCCCCGATCAGTTGACGATCACTGTCGATGGCCGCGAGGTGCCGCCGCTGGGGGATGGCAAGCGCGCGATCAAGAACGTGCCGATCAGCGCCGCGGCATTGACCGCGCGCGCCAATGGCGCGGCGCCGATCGCGGCCGCCACCGCCGCGGCGCCGGCGACGCGACCGAGCGCCGCCACGTCGCGCGCGGTGCCGCCCGCTTTTACCGAACCGGCGGATGGAAATACGCTCGATCGATAAAGCCGCTTCAGGTGCGAGACAGCCGCGAATCTTAAGGATATGACCGGGTTATCAAGGCACCGGGGGTTGATGATGAGGACATTGGGGCTGGGGATGGCGGTTGCCGCCGTGCTGGCGACGCCGGTCGCGGCGCAATCGGGCGCGCCGTTGGAAGGGCGCGTCGGCAAGCTGGAAAGCGAGATGCGCGCGGTGCAGCGCAAGGTGTTTCCGGGCGGCGCCGGTCAGATGGTCGAGCCGCAAATCAGCCCGACGATCGCGCCGACGACGCCCGAGGGCGTACCCGCGACGAGCGCGCTGACCGATCTGACAGCGCGCGTTACCTCGCTCGAACAGCAGATGGCGACGATGACCGGCCAGATCGAGCAGGCGCAGCATCGCCTGCGTCAGTTGGAGGATCAGTTCGCCGCCTTTCGCAAGGACACTGATGCGCGATTGAACGCCGTCCCTGCTGCCGCCGGTCCCGGTGCCAGCGGCACTGGCGGTCCTGTCGCTGCGGGTGATACCGGCGTGACCGTGCCGACCGCCCCCGCCCCGGTGCGCGGCGCGTCCAAACCCGCTGTCGAGCCGGTCGTGGCCGGGATCGACAAGCCCAGCGGCGGCGATCCGGCGGAGGATGCCTATACCTATGGCTATCGCCTGTGGTCCGCCAAGAAGTATGCCGAAGCCGAAACGCAGCTGAAAAAGGTAGTGGCCGACTATCCCAAGCACCGCCGCGCCAGCTTCGCGCAGAATCTGCTCGGCCGCGCCTATCTGGATGATGGCAAGCCTAGCCTCGCGTCGATCGCCTTCTACGACAATTACAAGAAGTTCCCTGACGGAGAACGAGCGCTCGACAGCCTTTATTATCTCGGCAGCGCGCTGATGAAGCTCAATAAGCCGGCCGATGCGTGCAAGGTCTATGGCGAATTGGGGGACGTGTACGGCGACAAGATCTCGGCTGAAATGAAAGCCGACGTCGCCCGTGCGCGCGTAGCGGCGAAGTGCAAGTAAGGGGATGATCGTGCCGCCGCCCGACGCGGCGGTGGCACGCTTTCGCGGCGACATGGCGCGCCTGCTGGCGCGCGCCTTCGACGGTGCGACATCGGTGGACGAGGCCAGGGTGGCGCTGGCGGTATCGGGCGGCGCGGATTCGATGGCGATGCTTGCCCTCGCCGCGGCCGCCTTTCCGGGCCGGGTGACGGCGGCGACGTTCGACCATCATCTGCGCCAGGGGTCGGCCGCCGAAGCGGCGATGGTGGCACGCGCCTGCGCCGAAATGGGTGTGCCGCATGCCACGCTGTCGCCCGACACGCCGATCACCGGCAGCAGTATCCAGATGCGCGCGCGCGCGGCGCGCTACACCGCGCTGACGGCATGGGCCGCGGACGCCGGCACGCTGCTGACCGCGCATCACGCCGACGATCAGGCGGAAACGATGTTGATGCGGCTCAATCGCGCGTCCGGGCTGGCCGGGCTGGCGGGGGTGCGGGCTTGGCGGCGGGAGGGTGGCGTGGCGATTCTGCGCCCGTTGCTGACATGGCGACGCGCGGATTTGCGCGCGCTTGCCACGGCGGCGATGGTGCCGTTCGTCGATGACCCCTCCAACGACGATCCCCGCCACGATCGCACCCGCATCCGCGGCGTACTGGCCGCGACACCCGCGCTGGATGCGGCGCGGATCGCCACCTCGGCGGCCTGGCTGGCCGATGCCGAAGAGGTGATTGCGGTGCAGGTCGAGCGGCTGTGGCGGCAGCACTGGCACGGCCCCGGCCGACCGTTCGCGATCGGGGACGAGCCGCGCGAGCTGCAGCGGCGGCTGGTACGGCGCGCGATCGCCGACATCCGCGCGACGCTGACGATCGCCCGGCCGCCCTTCGCCGACTCGGCCAATGTCGAGCCGTTGCTTGATCGGCTGGCGGCGGGGCAGGCGGCGGTGCAGGGCGGGGTAAAGGTGTCGCCGGGGCCGAATGGCTGGTCGTTTGGTGCCGCGCCGCCGCGTCGATCACTCTGACCGGCGTTCTTCGACCACTTGTTCCATTGCCATTAACCCGCGCCGTCCTACATTGCGGAGGGATGAAAGGTACTCCATGAGCGATAACGATCGGCCTTCCAACGGTGGTGACCCGAACGGTGGGGGTGGCAACCCCAATCCGTGGATGAAAAGCCTGCTGATCTGGGTCGGCGTGCTGGTGTCGCTCGCGTTGGTGGTCACGCTGTTTGACGGTCGTACCAGCACCGCGCAGGGCAACACGATCGCCTATTCCAACTTCCTCGACCGTGTCGACGAAGGCACGGTGAAGGACGTCAACGTTTCGCGTGACATCATCACCGGGACGCTGTCGAGCGGCGACAAGTTCCGCACCTATCCGGTGCAGGATTCGGGGCTGATCGAGAAGCTCCGCAAGGCGGGCGTCGAGGTGGCGGGCAAGCCGGAGGAAGGCCCGTCGATCTGGATGCTGATGCTGTATAACTCGTTGCCGTTCCTGCTGTTCATCGGGATCGCGTTCTTCGTGCTGCGCCAGATGCAGAAAGGCGGCGGCGCGGGCGGCGCGATGGGCTTCGGCAAGAGCCGCGCGCGGATGCTGACGCAGAAGGAAGGCAAGGTCACGTTCGACGATGTCGCGGGCATCGACGAAGCGCGCGCCGAGCTGACCGAGATCGTCGAGTTCCTGAAAGATCCGACCAAATTCGCCCGCCTGGGCGGCAAGATCCCGAAGGGTGCGCTGCTGGTCGGCTCCCCCGGCACCGGCAAGACGCTGCTCGCCCGCGCGATCGCGGGGGAAGCGGGCGTGCCGTTCTTCACCATTTCCGGTTCGGACTTCGTCGAGATGTTCGTCGGTGTCGGCGCGAGCCGCGTTCGCGACATGTTCGAACAGGCCAAGAAGAGCGCGCCGTGCATCGTCTTCATCGACGAGATTGACGCGGTCGGCCGGCATCGTGGCGCCGGGCTGGGCAATGGCAATGACGAGCGCGAGCAGACGCTGAACCAGCTTCTGGTCGAAATGGACGGTTTCGAGGCCAACGAAGGCATCATCATCGTCGCGGCGACCAACCGCCCCGACGTGCTGGATCCGGCGCTGCTGCGCCCCGGCCGCTTCGATCGCCAGGTGGTGGTGCCGCGTCCGGATATCGATGGCCGCGTCAAGATCCTCGAAGTCCATATGAAGAAGGTGCCGCTGGCGCCCGACGTCGATGCGCGGGTGATCGCGCGCGGCACGCCGGGTTTCTCGGGTGCCGATCTTGCCAATCTCGTCAACGAGGCGGCGCTGATGGCGGCGCGGAAGGGCAAGCGCCTTGTCGCGATGGCCGAGTTCGAGGAGGCCAAGGACAAGGTGATGATGGGCGCCGAGCGGCGTTCGATGGTGATGACCGAGGACGAGAAGCGGATGACCGCCTATCACGAGGCGGGCCATGCGATCGTCGCGATGCACGAGCCGGCGTCCGATCCGATCCACAAGGCGACGATCATCCCGCGCGGTCGCGCGCTGGGCATGGTGATGCGCCTGCCGGAGCGCGACAGCTATAGCTATCACCGCGACAAGATGTACGCCAATCTGGCGGTGGCGATGGGCGGTCGTGTCGCCGAGGAAGTGATCTTCGGTTACGACAAGGTCTCGTCGGGCGCGTCGGGCGACATCCAATATGCCACCGGGCTGGCGCGCGACATGGTCACCAAATGGGGCATGTCGGACAAGGTGGGCCCGGTCGAATATGCCCAGCCGGAGGGCGAGAGCTTTCTGGGCTATTCGTCCAGCCAGCCGGTCCGCATGTCGAACCAGACCGCGCAGTTGATCGACGATGAGATCAAGTCGATCGTCGAGGGCGGCCTGTCACGTGCCAAGCAGGTGCTCCGCGATCATATCGATCAGTTGCACACGTTGGCGGGGGCGTTGCTTGAATATGAGACGCTCAGTGGCGAAGAGATCAAGCGGTTGATCTCCGGCGAGGATATTGGCCGGATTGATCAGGGGCCGAAGACCAGTGGCGTGCCGGCCGTGGGGACGTCGATCCCCAAGACCAAGCGTCCGTCCGGGCCGTTCGGTAATCCATCGCCCGCCGGCGCCTGATCGGCGCCGGAGCGACGGATAACGACGACGCTGCATCATGAACGGAAGGGCGGTCCACGGGGCCGCCCTTTTCGTATCGGGTCGTATCGGGCCGGCGCGGCCAGGCTTCAAAGCGTCAGCGTGGGGGAGGGGTATCGCCCTCCACATAGGCACCCTTGTCGCCCTGGGCCCGATGGATCGCCGCGCGGACGCGGCGGCCGGTGGCGTCGACCGTAAGCGGTCAAAATCCCCCACATTCTCATGATTTCGCGATTTGGTAGGTGTTGAGCCTTGCATTTGCGAGGTGGTGATGAGTGGTGATTTCGAAACCAGTTTCGAAACTG
>Ga0233425_10002863_pt1 | contig 32787 bp, 28 predicted proteins | sample Watercolumn_Towu_2_FD_181712 | JGI IMG/M metagenome (GOLD analysis project Ga0233425, IMG submission 181712) | Freshwater microbial communities from Lake Towuti, South Sulawesi, Indonesia - Watercolumn_Towuti2014_140_MG | ecosystem: Environmental > Aquatic > Freshwater > Lake | place... | reverse complement strand
CGATCCGGCGCTACGCCGCGGAAGCCGACGGCACCCGGCCCGAACCGGCGCAACTGGCGGAGGGCCTGCGCACCGGCAGCTACGTGGTGCCCTATTCCTATCCCCGGCTCGACCGCTTCTCGGGCTATTCGGCCGGGATGCCCTCGCCCGGCTACTACGAACGCGTCGCCGCCGAGGGCCTCGGGCCCGCCGCGGACTGGGCCTGCGACGCGATCTGCGCCGCCCTAAGAGGCGCCGGGCAGGTGGTCTCGACCGCCGACCGCATCGCCTGGGCGGTCCATGCCGAGGGGCTGGCGCGGCTGCGGGCCCACCCGGCGGTGCTGCGCGCCGACCTGATCGACGGCGCGCTGGCGAACCTCGTCAAGGACGCCCTCGACGCCCCCCCGGCTTGGACGGCGAGCGCCGCCGTGCCAGGCCATCCCGCCCTCGCCACGATGCTGCGGGCGCTCGCTGGCACCCGGGAGGGGCGTCTAGCGCCCCGCACCCGCCGTCCGCCCCTCGTCGCTGACGTCGAGGAGCGCCTGCGCGCCGCCGGCCTGGAGCCGAGCCCGGCGCGCCGCCGGATCGCGCTCGACTGGGCCGAGACGGCGGACCGCCCCCGCGCCCACCTGCTCCACCAACTCCTCGTCCTGGGGCTTCCGGGCGTGAGCCGGGCCGAGGGACCGGATCTCGCCGAGCCCGGCCTGCCGCGCGAAAGCTTCGATATCGCGCCCCATCCCCACTGGCCTGGCGCGCTGATCGAGGCCTCGCAATGGGGCGGCACGCTCGCCATGGCGGCCACGGCCCGGATCGCCGCTCGGATCGAGGCCGCGCCGGATTACCTGGCCGTGCTCGCGGGCGCCCTCTCGGACGCCCTGTTCTCGGGGCTCGCCATTGAGGGCGAGCTGCTGGCACGGCTGGGCGGAAGCATCGCCGGGGCGCACGAACCCGCGGGTCTGGGGGCAGCCGGGCGGCGGATCGTGCGGCTTCACCGGTTCGGCGCGGCCTTCGGCGAGGCGGCGCGGCCGGCACTGGCCCGGCTCTGCCTCGCCCTGGTGGAGCGGGCGCTGGGCCTCATTGAGGCCATCGCCGACCCCCGCGCGGGGCTAGCCGCCCTCGACCTGATGATCGCCTGCCGCGACCTGTTCCGCGACTGTGCCTGGGATCTGCCGGAGTTCGCGCCCCTGCGCCCGCCCTTCGTCGCCATGCTCGGGCGCCGGCTCGCCGACCCTGAAGCGCCGCCCGCGCTCGCCGGCGCGGCGCTCGGCTTCCTCGTCGCCTGCGGCGAGGCGGGGGCGGGCGCCGACGAGGCAGCGCGCCGGCTGCGCCGCTTCGGCCTGCCCGACAGCCTCGGCGACTTCCTCGCCGGCCTGTTCGCCCTGGCGCGCGAGGAGATCGCGGGCGACGCCACGCTCGCCTCCGTCGAGGAACTGGTGGCCGCCTGGGGCGACGACGACTTCCTGCGCGCGCTGCCGTCGCTGCGCATGGCCTTCGCGTGGTTCCCGCCGCGGGAGCGCGAGCGCATCGCCGTGGCGATCCTGCGCCGGGGCGGCGTGGGCGAGGCCCGCGCCGAGGCCGAAGCGCTCGCCTGGATGCGCCAGCGCGCGGCCCCCCTCGATCAGGCCGAGGCGCTGGCCCGCGAGGCGAGGGTCGCCGCCCGCCTCGCCCGGTACGGGTTGACCTGAGCGGGAGGCTCGGGGTCTATCACGGCCCTGACTCTACCCCTGACTCGGCCCCCCACGAGGAGACCGGATGCAGCGCTACGAGCTGACGGCGGGAGCGTCGTCCAAGTTCTGGGAAGCCGGAATCGAGGGAAGCGTCCTCACCGTCCGGTTCGGCCGGCTCGGCACGCAGGGCCAGTCGAAGGCCAAGACCTTTTCGGACCCTGCGGCCGCGCAGGCCGAGCTTGCCAAGCTGGTGCGGGAGAAGACCGGCAAGGGCTACAGCCCGGCCGGTGACGCGAACGCCGCCGCATCGCCCGCGGCCGTGCCGGACGAGGCCCCACCGACCCTTGCCGAGCCGGCGCCGGCCGCCCCGATCCGGACGACGCCGCGGGCGGTCGAGTCTCGGCCAGCCCTCTTCTCCACTCCGCCGCTGCCGACCCGCACCCGGCCCGGCGCCCCCCTCGATCCGGCGGCCGACTGGGCCGCCTTTACCGGCCTGACCGGGCCCCTGCTGGCGTCGGTCCCCGAGGCGGCCCGCGCCCAGGCCGACGCGCTGGCGGCCCGGCTCGACCGCGAGCCGCCCGCGCCCGATGCGGCACAGGCCCGCGACTGGCTGGAGGGGCTCCAGGCGGCCTGCCCGGCGATGGACCAGCGCGGCTGGGGCGAGCGGCCCGGCCCGCAGGGCGCGGCGGCGCGGGCCGCCTTCGCGCATTTCGCCCGCTGGTTGGTGGGCCGCTCCGGCGCGGAGACGCTCGTCGCCCTGTTCGACCGGTTGCGACCGCGCCCGGAGGGCGCCTACGCGATCATGCCGTCCTCGATCTGGGACATCCCGACGACGGTCGGGGTGCGCGCCGCCCTCGTGGCTGCACCGGAGGCGGAGTACGAGGCCGCGCTCGAAGCCGGCCTCCGGCTCCACGCGGCGGAGCGGGACGCCCATCTCGGCGCTTGGCTCGCCCACGTCTTCGCGGACGACGGGGCGGCGGCGGACCACGGCTTGCGCCCCGCGCCCATGCTCGAGCGCACCTTCGCGACCGATCCCGATTACGGCCACAGCCACGCCGCGGTCCCGTTGATCCTCGACCTGCCGCCGTCGCGGGCTGCGACCTGGCGGGCCAAGCCGTACCACAGGCCGGGCCTCGCGACCTGCGACGTCACCCCCGCCGAAGCCGCCGCGACCGCGATCGCGGTGGCCCGCGCGGCGGGCGAGCCGGCGACCGCCACGCTCACGTGGCTCCTGGACGCCGCGGTCGGGGCCGACCGCACCGTCGTGGCGAAGGCGCTTCTCGACACCCGCGCCGACGACGCGCTGACGGCGCTCCTGCCCTTCACCGGCGCCAAGCTCGTGCGCGACGCCCTCGACGCGGGCGATGCCGCCGTTCCGGGCTGGATGCTGCGGGCCTACCTCGCGGCGCTCGACGGCAAGGGGGAGCCCGCCTACGGCCCCCGCATCGTGGTTCTGGCCGGGCGTTACGGCGCGGACACCGCGCGGGCCTGGGCCGCCGAGGGCGCGCCGAAGCTCGCCGGGCGGCTCGACCGGCTGCTGGCGGAGAACGACCGGCCGCAGGCCCCGCGCGCGGCGTGGCCGCCCCTGCTGCGCGACCCGCCCTGGCGGCGCAAGGCGACGGCGCGCGAGCAGATCGCGCTTGCCCTGACGCCGATCCCGACGCCCTTCGGCCACGGCTTCGAGACGGACTCGGTGCTCGATCCCGATTGCTACACCTACAGATCCGGCCACGTGGTCGCGGGCATGGACGATCTCGTGGCGGCGATCCGCGAGACCGAGGCCGCGGTGCATCACGATCAGGCGCTTCCCGCGCCGGACGAGCCGGTTCCGGAACCCGGCGCGCCGCCGGATGCGGCCCTCGCCTGGCTCGCCCGCCGGCTGAACCCCGACCGCACGGTGTTCGTGCATTTCTACTTCCATTACGGGCCGTGGTTCTCGGCCGTGGGCTGGCAGCCGGAGCCGCTGGCGCTGCTGCTGTGGTCCCGGACCGATTTCCTGTGCGCGCGCCACATCTACTGGCGCAAGGTCATCCCGCAGATGCTGGTGCGCTTCGACGAGAGGGCGGTGCCGGGCCTCGCGGCGGTGGTCGCTGCCGACCCCGCCGACTTCCTGCCCCTCGTGGCGACGGTGGACGCGGCCGGGCTCGCCCCGGCCGCCGCGCGGGCCTTCCTGCGCATCAAGAAGGCGCGGCCCGCGGCGGCGGCGTGGCTGCGCGCCCATCCGGACACCACGGCGATGCGGCTCCTGCCCGACGCCCTCGGCCCCGCCGGCCTCGAACGCGACGCCGCCGACGCGGCCCTGCGTTTCCTCGCCGCTGAGCCGGCGGGGCGGGCAGCCTTCGACGCGGCGCTCGCGGCTTACGCGGAGCAGGATCCCCGCGTGCCGGAGGCCGCCGCGAGCGGCGTCGACGGCGACCCGCTCGATCAGGTGCCGGGAAAGCCGCCGAAGCTGCCGGCCTGGCTCGTGCCCGCCGCCCTGCCGCGCCCGGTGCTGACGGAAGGGGGTGCCCTTCCCGACGCGGCGGTGGCGCACTTCTGCGAGATGCTCGCCTTCTCGGACCCCCTCGTCCCCTATGCGGGGATCGCGCCGGTGCGCGCGGCCTGCACGCCCGAGAGCCTCGACGCCTTCGCCAGCGCCCTGTTCGAGACGTGGCTCGCGGCCGGCGCTCCCGCCGCGGGCGAATGGGCGATGCAGTCGATGGCGCTTCTCGGCGCCGATGGCTGCGCCCGCACCCTGACCCGCCAGATCCGCGCCTGGGGACAGGCTGGCCTGAAACCCCGGGCCAAGGCCGGTATCGCGGTGCTGGCCGGGATCGGCACCGACGTGGCGCTGATGAACCTCTCTGCCATCGCCGAGAAGAACCCGGCGCTGCAGCTGCGCGAGGCCGCGGGCGCGGCCATCGCGGAAGCCGCCGAGGCGCGGGGCCTCGACGAGACCGACCTCGCCGACCGGCTCTCGCCCGATCTCGGCCTCGACGCCCGCGGCGGGCTCGATCTCGATTTCGGCACGCGGCGCTTCCGCGTCGGCTTCGACGAGACGCTGAAGCCCTTCCTGCGCGACGCCGAGGGCCGCCACCTCCCAGCCCTGCCGCGGGCGACCAAGGCGGACGATCCGGACGCCGCGAAGGCCGCGGGCAAGGTGTGGGCGGGCCTCAGGAAGGACGCCGAGGCGGTCGCCCGGCTTCAGATCACCCGGCTGGAGACCATGCTGGCGCATCAGCGCCGCATTTCCCCAGAGGTGTTCCGGCCGTTCTTCGCCGCCCATCCGCTGATCCGCCACCTCGCCGGCCGCCTCGTCTGGGGGATTTATTCGGACGGCGCGCCGACGAGCCGGCCCCGTCTCGTCTTCCGGCTGGCCGAGGATCTCTCCGCCACCGACGCCGAGGATGCCGGGCTCGACCTCGACGGGGCCGAGGGCCTGGTCGGGCTCGTCCACCCGCTGCATCTGGAGCTGACGGCGCTCGCCGCCTGGAGCGCGTTGTTCTCCGACTACGAGATCGCCCAGCCCTTCCGGCAACTCGCCCGCGAGACCTACGCCTTTACCGAAGCCGAGCGGGCCCGCTCCGAGACCGACCGCTTCGACGGCGCCCGCGTCGCCGGGCGGCGATTGCGGGGCCTGCGGGCGCAGGGCTGGACCACAGACGCGTCGAGCGAGCACGTCCACGACGTGCGCCGGCGGGTGCTGCTGCCCGGCGGCACCGGCCTGACCGCCGTGCTGCGCTTCGAGGACGGCTTCTGGCACAGCCCCGGCCGGGAGGGCGACGGCGTCCAGACGCTGCGGGCGCTGAGCCTGACCGACGACGGCTGGCGGGCTTCCGCGCGGCACCGCCTCGGCGATCTCGACCCGGTGACCGCGAGCGAGGTGCTGCGCGCGCCGAGCCTGCTCGCCGCACTGGGCGAGGACTAAGACTTCGACGGACTGGGAGACACGACGGCATGGAGCGCTACGAACTGGTCGAGGGCAGCGCCGCCAAGTTCTGGGAGGCCTCCGTCGCGGGGGCGACGCTCACCGTGCGCTTCGGGCGCATCGGCACCCAGGGCCAGAGCAAGGACAAGACCTTTTCGGATGCCGCTGCCGCCCGGAAGGAGAAGGACAAGCTCGTCCGCGAGAAGACCGCCAAGGGCTATGCCCTGGCCGGAGACGGGGCCGGCGAGGGGGCTGGAGAGCCGTCCGAGCCCGCCGCCCCGGCGGCGGCGCAGAAGGCCGCCAAGACGAAGGCGCCCGCTCCTGCGCGGGCCTCGCGGGCAGACGCGGAGCCCGCGCCGCGGCCGGCGGAGCCCGCCCCCGCCGCGCCCGTCGCCAACGCGCGCCCGCCTGCCGAAGACGGGTCCGTCGCGCCGGCCCCCTCCCGCGCGGTGTTCGACGGGATGCCGCTGCCGACCCGCCTGCGGCCCGGCCGTCACCTGAACGCGGACGAGGCGTGGCAGTCCCTCCAGGAGTCGCTGATCGCGCTGGTGGGACCCGGCGCCTGCGCCCGGCTCGTCGCGCAGAAGCCGTCGCCGGACGGCCTGTCCGCGTGGATCGAGGCCGTCGCCGCGGCCCTCGAGGAGCAGCGCAAGGCGGGCCGGCACGGCTCGCGCCTCGACAACGAGTTGCGCCCCCTCTTCGAGGCGGCCCTGCGCTTCTTCGTCGAGAACGGCGGCGCCCCGGCGGCGGCTCGTCTCGCCGACGCGATGCGGCCCGGCGGCAAGAAGGGGCATTATCAGGACCTCGCCTGGGCCCATCCCCTCTTCCTCGCCCTGCGGGCGGCCCTCGTCCACGCACCGAAGGCCGCGTACGACGCCGCGGTCGCCCATCTTAACGCGCGAATCGCCGAGAACCACGACTGGGCGAGCGCAGCCGCCTTCGCCTTCCTTCTCGCCGACGACCGGCCGGCGCCGCACCCGCTGCAAGCGTTCGCGGTACTGGAAGCGGCAGAATCCGCCGGGATCGACGTGGCGGCCGATACGAACTTCCTGCCGCTGATCTTCGATGCCCCGCCCGAGGCCGCCGCGCGCTGGCGGACCAAGCGCAGCTACCACCTCTACTTCTGCTATTGCGTCCTCGATGCCCCCGAAGCCGCCGCGACCCTGCTCGCGGTGGCGGAGGCCGCCGGCCAGCCGGCGCTGCCGAGTCTGGAGTGGCTCCTGCACTACGCACTCGACGACGAGCGGACGGCGGTGGCCCGGGCGATCCTGTCCACAGGCGAGTCCGGCGCTCTGTCTGCCCTGCTGCCGCATATGCACGAGAAGCCGGTCGCCGCTGGCCTCGACGCGGCGCTCGCCGCCGACCCGGCCGCGATCGTTCCCCGCTGCCTCGCCGCGCTCGCCACCGGTCGGGCGGAACCGGCCCTGCGCGCCCGCGCCGTGCGCGCCCTCGACACCTACGGCCTCGACACGGTGCGAGGCTGGCTCGGCGAGGGCGACGGGCGGGCCGCGCGCTTCCTGGACGGCCTGGCCGAGGCCCGCGCCGTGCCGCTGGCCGAGCGGGAGACGTGGCCCCGCGTCCTGCGCGATCCCCCCTGGCGGAAGAAGGCGCAGCGCGCCGACGACCTCGTGCTGGCCCTCGATCCCCTGCCGACGCCGTTCGGATTCGAGAAGCCCGCGGTGCCGGTGAGCGACTGGCGGGACTACCATTCCCGCGTCCTGGCGGACTTGACCGAGTTGCCCGCCTTCGTCGACGAGGCCGAGGCGGCCCAGTTCGAGCAGGACTGGATCAAGATCCCTCCCGCCCCCTCGCCGCCGCCGCGCGACGACGCGGACGCCCTCCTGGCCTGGCTCGACGCGCGCCTCGCGCAGATCGATGCGAGTTGCCGGTACTGGGCCCCTTCGCCCTACCGCAAGCTGATCGAGGGTCTGGAGAAGCAGCCGGAGCCGCTGGCTCTGACGCTGTGGTCGCTCACCCGTGTGATCGCGGGCCAGACCCACGTCTCCACCCTGCCGGAGATCGTCGCGACGATGCTCGACCGTTTCGGGGAGAAGGCCGTGCCGGGCCTCGTCGCCCTGGCGGAGGCCGACCCGGTCCGGCTGCTGCCCTCCGTTCTCACGGTGGATGCCGCCGCGCTCGCGCCCTCGGCCGCCCGCACGCTCACCCAGCTCAAGAAGGCCCGCGAGCCGGCGCTGGCTTGGCTGCGGCGCCACCGCCGCACCGCGATCACCCGGCTCCTGCCGGACGCGGTCGGCTGGCCCGGCGCGGCGCGTGACGCCGCCGAGCACACCCTGCGCGTCCTGGCCGCCGACCGCCCGGACGGGCGCGCCGAGATCGAGAGCGTGGTGGCGGCCTATGCCGAGCGCGCGCCGAAGGTCGCCGAGGTGGTGGCGCAGGTGCTCGACCGGGACCCGCTCGCCCAGGTGCCGGCCAAGGTCGGCCGGCCTCCGGCCTGGCTCGTGCCCGGCGCGCTCGTCCGCCCGCGCCTGAAGGAGGGCGGCGGCCTGCCGGACGAGGCGGTGCTGGCCATGTGCGAGATGCTGTCCTTCACCAATCCCGATGCGGTCTATGCCGGCGTGCCGATGGTGCGCGAGGCCTGCACCCGCGACAGCCTCGCGGCCTTCGCCTGGGACCTGTTCTCGGCCTGGACCGCCGCCGGCACGCCCTCGAAGGACGGCTGGGTGCTGCGGGCGCTCGGCTGGTTCGTCGACGACGGCACGGCCCGCGACCTCACCCGCCTGATCCGCCACTGGCCCGGCGAGTCGGCGCATGCCCGCGCGGTCACCGGACTCGACGTGCTGGCCGATCTCGGCTCGGACGTCGCGCTGATGAACCTCAACGGCATCGCCGAGAAGCTGAAGTTCAAGGGCCTGCAGGAGAAGGCGCGGGCCAAGATCGCCCAGCTGGCGGAAGCCCGCGGGCTCTCGGCCGAGGAGCTGTCGGACCGGCTCGCGCCCGACCTCGACCTCGACGAGCGCGGCGGCCTCGACCTCGATTTCGGGCCCCGCCGCTTCCGTGCCGGTTTCGACGAGGCCTTGAAGCCCTGGGTGAAGGACGAGGCCGGCCAGCGCCTCAAGGATCTGCCCAAGCCCGTCAAGGCCGACGATTCCGAGAAGGCGGCGTCGGCTTCCGCCCGCTGGAGCGCGCTCAAGAAGGACGCCCGCGCCGTGGCGAGCCTCCAGGTCGCGCGGCTGGAGGCGATGCTGGCGAGTTCGCGGCGGGTGCGGCCGGCTGTGTTCGGGCCGTTCTTCGCCTCCCATCCGCTGGTGCGCCACCTGACCCAGCGCCTCGTCTGGGCGACCTATCCGGATGCCGACCCGCGCAGCCTCCCGACCCTGACCTTCCGGGTCGCCGAGGATCTCGGGTTCACGGATGCGGCCGACGAGCCGGTGGAGATCGACCTTTCGGAGGCGGCGGCGGGCCTGATCGGCCTCGTCCACCCGCTCCATCTCGAGGCGGACGCGCTCGCGGCCTGGGGCGCGCTGTTCGGCGATTACGAGATCGCCCAGCCCTTCGGGCAACTCGCCCGCGAGACCCACGCCTTCACCGAGGCCGAGCGGGCGGCGGCGAAGATCGACCGCTTCAAGGGCATCGTCGTCGAGGCCAAGCGCCTGCGCGGCATGGCCGCCTTGGGTTGGCCGCTCGGCGAGAAGCAGGACCACGGCGACATCCACTGGCTCGATCGCGGCGTCGCCTTCACCGACGGTGAGGCCGGCACCGCCTATCTCCATTTCGGGGAGGGCCTGTTCACCGGCGCTCCCGACTTCGAGAGCGCCGAGCAGACCCTCGGCGATCTGACCCTGGAGCGCCCCTGGAGCCGGGAGACGAGCCGCAAGACCTTCGGCGACTTCGACCCGGTCACCGCGAGCGAACTCCTGCGCGGCCCGAGCCTTCTCGCCGGGACGCGCCTGCGGTGAGCCTCGACGCAGCCGTGCGCTGGCGACTGATCCTCGGCGAGGCGGCGGATTCCGCCTGCGCCGGGGCCGGCTGCCGGCTCGGGGGCCAAGCGGGGGCGATGGACCGGGCGCTCGACTGGCTCTACGGCCGCGATGCGGGCGGCGAGGAGCGCGGCGTGCGCAGACAGGGCGGGCGCGAGGGCTCGGCGCTGACCGTGCCGGGCTGGATCAACGAGGTCCACACCCTGTTCCCGCGCGAGACCATTGAGCGGCTGGAGCGCGACGCGATCGAACTCTACGCCATCGACGACGTGGTGACGAACCCCGAGGTGCTGGCCCGGGTCGAGCCCAACGAGACCCTGCTCAAGGCGGTCCTGCGCACCAAGCATCTGATGGCGCCCGACGTCCTCGTGATGGCGAGGAAGCTCGTGCAGGAGGTGGTGCGCCGGCTGATGGAGACGCTGGCGCGCGACCTCGCGGTGGCCTTCGGCGGCGTGCTTGACCGGCGCCGCCACACCCGCCTGCCCGGCGCCCGCGACCTCGACCTGAACCGCACTATCCGGGACAACCTGCGCCACTACGATCCCGAGCGGAAATGCATCACCGTCGAGCGGCTGCACTTCTTCGCCCGCAACCGCCGCCGGATGCGGCCCTGGCAGGTGATCCTGCTCGTGGACCAGAGCGGGTCGATGCTCGATTCCGTCATCCACGCCTCGGTGATGGCGGCCTGCCTGTGGCGGCTGCCCGGCATCGAGACCCACCTGATCGCCTTCGATACGTCGGTTGTGGACCTGACCCGCGACTGCGACGACGCCTGCGAGCTGCTGATGAAGGTCCAGCTCGGCGGCGGCACCGACATCGGCGGGGCGGTCGCCTACGCGGCGGACAAGATCACCGCCCCGGAGCGGGCCATCGTCGTGGTGATCTCGGATTTCTACGAAGGGGCGAGCGATGCGGTCCTCGTCGCCCGCGTGAAGGCGCTCGTGGGCCAGCGCACGCGGGTGCTCGGCCTCGCCGCGCTCGATTCGCAGGCGAAGCCGGACTACGACCGGGCCATGGCGAAAAGGCTCGTCGAGGCGGGCGCCGAGATCGCCGCGATGACGCCGGGCGAACTCGCCGGCTGGCTCGCGCAGGTCGTGCGGAGCTGAGCACGATGGGCCGCCCCGATCTTCTCGCGCTCACCGAGGACGGCCTGATCCAGCTCGCCAATGCCGGGCTGGTGAAGCGGGCGATCCGCGAGGTCGCGGCCGGGCAGGGGCCGGCGCTGACGGAGGCCGAGGACGGCGCGATCGAGGCCCGCTTCCCCGACGGGACCGTGACGCGCCTTCCCCCCGGCCGCCCGCCGGGGGAGGCAGCCTGCACCTGTCCGGCGAGCGGGATGTGCCGCCACCGCGTCGCCCTCGTCGTGGCCTACCGGGCCGAAGCGGCGTCGTCCGCGGCCGGGGAGGCAAGCGGGAAACCGGAGACCGCTCCGGATACGGCCTGGGACCCCGGCCGCCTCGACGGCGCGGCCTTCGAGGCGGGGCTCGGTGCTTCCGCCGCGGCGGAGCTGAAGCGCCTGCTCGCGGCCGGCCTCACCGTCGGGCTGGAGCACGGCCCGGTTCCGTCGGCGCGCCTGCCCACCGCCAGCGTGCGCTTCCTCGTGCCGGACTCCGTCGGCTACGCGGCTTGCGACTGCGCGGCCGGCGGCGGCTGCGCCCACGTGGCCGTGGCCATCCGGGCTTTTCGCGAGGCTTCGGGCGCGGCGGAGGCCCGGCTCGGCGGCAGAACCGCCGCGCCCGCGGAAGACCTCGCCGCGGCGGTGGACCGGCTCGTCGGCGGCCTCCTCGACGCCGGGACCGTGGCGGGCCCCGAGGCGCACGGTGCCGCCCTCGACGGCCTGCGACGCGCCGCGCAGGCGCGCGGCGCCACCCAGATTCTCCTGGCCGAGACCGAACTGCGGGCTCAGCTCGCGGCCTACGGGGCGCGCGACGCCGCCTACGACGAGGGTGCGGTCCTGGCGCTCGCGACCGAGTTGCTGGCTCGCACGCGGGTCGCCGATCCCGCCGCGCTCGGCCTCGGGCAGCCCTACGAGACCGCGATGGCCAAGACCCGCCTCGTCTCCCTCGGCGCCCGGATCGTCGCCCGCGGGCGCGGGGCCGTGGCGCGGGTCGCCCTCGCCGACACCGATACCGGCGCGACCCTGGCGCTGGAGCGCGCGTTCGAGGCCTCAACGGACGAGTCGGGCTTCGTCGCCGCTTTGCCCGGGCGCCCGCTCGCGCCGGGGCTGACGCTCGCCGGCACCGGACGGGGCCAGATCCTCACCAGCGTCGCCCGGCGCCGGGCCGATGGGCTGCTGGTTTTCGGCCAGGGGGCGAGGGGGCGTACGGCGCTGCTGCCGCGGGACGCCAGCGTGCGCCTGCCCGCGCCGCTCGCCGTGAACGAGGTCCGGACGGTGCTGCACCGGCTCACGGAGCGGGCGCCGGGCTTCCTGCGCCCGCGCGACCGGCTCGACGCCTTTCACCTCTTCGACGTGGGCGAGGTCCTGGGTCAGGCGTGGTCGCCGGGCGCGCAGATCTGGCAGGCCGCCGTGGATCTGCCCGGCGATGGCGGCCGGCTCCACCTCGCGCGGACCTACGACCGCGCCGCGCCGGGGGCGCTCGGCCTTCTCGCCGCGGCCTTCGCCGGGGCTTACGGCGCCGTGCGGCAGGTCACCGGCCCCGTGCGGATCGAGGCAGGCACGCTGGTGTGCGAGCCGTGGTCGGTCGGCACCGAGCGCCTCGTGGTGCCCGATCTCGACGATCCGGACGGACCCGAAGCCCCTCTGCTGCCGGTTCCGGTCACGGCAGAGCGCGACGCCATCGAGGACACCGAGGCCCTGCTCGCCGGTGCGCTCCATGCCGGGCGTCGCGCCTTCGCGCCGGTGGCGGCTTCGAGCGGCCCACGATTGACCGCGCGCCTGCGACAGACCGGCCACGCCGCCACGGCCGCGCGCCTCTCGGCGTTTCTGGCGTCCAGGGAGGAGACGGCGGCGATCTTCGCGCAGGCCGCCCTCTGGGTCGCCATGATGCGCGAGGATGCCGGGCCGCTCCCGACAGCCGCCTGATGCTCGGCTGCGGCAATGAACATGACATCCCTTGGGAGGGCGGCAGACCTCCGCGTGGCACGCGCGAGCCCGCTCCGGTGCCCGGCCGTCCCCCGGCATCCGGGGGACCGGCGAAGATGCCGGCCGCTTCTCGAATGGCGCCCCGCCCCCGGCAGCTCCTCGGCGCCCCCGGCAGGCCCGTTCGCCCGGGGCGGGGTGGACCATCCCGTTCGACACCCGCGCACCGGATGGGTGAGCATGCGTCTGCTTCGAGGAGAGAAGATCCGATGACGAATCCGGCGAGCGCGAACGCGCCGATCTTCGAGCGCGTCCTGGGGGAGGACTGGGCGAAGCTCGGAGCGATCGTGCGGCGGCACTACAGCCTGCGCCCCTTCACCCGCGACGCCGTCACCGTGCGCGGCACGATGGACGAAGTTTGGCATTCGAATGTCGCGAAGGTTCTGTTGCCGATGGCGCGGCTGGGCGGCGCGCTCGTGCCCTATCGCGGTCGCGATGTACCGATCGTGGTGCACTACGCGGCCCGGGAAGGCGACGGGTCGCTGCACTGGGACCGGATCTTCCGTTTCGCCGAAAGGCCGCCGTTCCACTTCCGCTCGCATATGGAGTGCGCCGACGGGAACGAGGTGATCGAGTTCGTGCGCCTCGGCATCGGCCTGCGCCTGGCCGTGACCGCCGAGGCGGGGGCGCTGGTGTTTCGAGGCCGGGGCTACGTCTGGCGCCTGTTCGGGCGTGACTGGCCGCTTCCGCTCCACCTCGTCCTGGGGCAAGCCTACGTCGAGGAGCGGCCGGCCGACGGGGATCGCTTCACCATGCGGATGAACCTCGTTCACCCGCTGTTTGGTGAACTCTTCCGCTACTCGGGCCGCTTCACCGTCGATGCTCGTGTCGGATGAACGAGGCTTCGTTCGGAATGGGACACGACCGCTCCGTCGCGTCCCGCGCCGCCGAAACCGAGAGGGTTCCGCGATGCATGCAAGGGGAACGATGTCTGCCGACGCTCGAACGCGCGCTTCGGCCTGCGCTCGCCCGGGAAGGCCCTGGCGCGGGCCGGTCGAGGGAAATGACAGGGGGAACGGATGAGCTTCCTGAAGCGACTGTTCGGAGGCGGGGACACGGCGGACGGGGTCGGGGCGGCACCGGTCGAAACCATCCTGATCAACGCCTACGCCACCTTGCGCGACCCGCCGCCGCTCGACGTGCCGCATGAATTGCACGGGCAGCGCGATCGCGCCGATCCCGAGCTCGCATCGCACCTCGCTGGCTTCATCGGCTACGTCATGGGTCGCGGCGACGGAGCGATGACGGCCGCGCGCTACCATCTGTGGCGCCATCTTCAGCGCGTCCGCCACCACGTCAGCTTCGAGGTCGTCACCCTAGATCTGGCGGACGTGGAAGCCTGGGCGCGGGCGGCCAACGCGGTACTGTTCCTGCCCGATGGCTCGGTGCGGGCGCCCGACATGGCGATCCTGATCTCCGCCGCCGGCGAGTCCGACCCGGCGGCGGCTCTGCCCTACCCGTCCGACGCGGTGGCACGCCGCGCGCGCACGCTGGCTCGGCTCGAAGGGATGGGCCCGAGACTCCCGAGCGCAATGCCGCCCGCGCTCGGGGAAGGAGAGGTCGTCCTGCAGGCCCCGGAGGCGGTGCTTCGGCGTGCCCTCGCGCTCTTCACCGTCGCCGCATGGGGACAGGCGCACGGCACCGGTGCAGGGCCGATCCCGGCGGGACAGCGGATGCACAACCCGATCGGTTTCGACGCGCTGACGCCGCGCGAACGAGCCCAGGTCGAGGCGGCGACGCCCGAGGCGGCCGCCGCGATGTCATGGCGCTACGAGGCCGCGAACACCCTGTTGTGGGCGCTGGGCCGGGAGGCGGCCGAGATCGGCCGCAGCGACCGGATGATCGACGTCGATGCCCTCTGGCGGGACGTTGCGGATCTGGCCCGCCCCGGCAGGCCCGGCGAGGTGTTGCGCCTGCGTCCGGTCGGAGAGATCCTCGACGCCCTGGACCGCACATGGCGCGAGCACTGGATCGTCCGTGAGGCTCGGCAGAAGGCCTCGCCCCTCGACGCGCTGAACGGCGACGTCGTCGCGGAGCGCCACGTCGCTCTCAACTGGCTGACCGGCTTCCAGAACGATCTCGGAACCACCTGGGACGAGATCGATACACCGACGTGACGAGGTGGGTGCGGCGCTGGTGTTCCTTGCCTTGCCCAGCACCTAACTTCGCCTGCACGCCGGATCTGTTCTCCGACCTGACGGTGGCCATCCGTAAGCATGGGGTCGGGGCTGCGGGCGCCGGCATCGCCGAGGTTCTCGCTGCCCCCCGCAACAACGCCGCCGCCGCATCGAACCGCTGAACCCGCGAGGCTTACCCTGCCCATCGTCCCCGTCATCTCCGCCCGCCCGCCCATCCCGGACGCGCCGCTCGCCTTCGAGGCCCCGCTCACCCACGCGCTCCGGGTCGCGGGCAACCTGCAGGCGCAGGCGCCGCTTCTGGCCACGCAGCGGCGGCGCATCCTCACCGTCGGCCTGCCGACGCTGTGGTTCCTGGCCCTGCTCGGCACGGTCTCCGCCTGGGCCACGGCGGGTGGGCGGCGAAACCTGTCGGCGTTCTGGCGCGACCTGCCGGGCTTCGATCCGCTACCGCTCGCCGCCGGCCTCGGCGTGATCACGCTCGCCTTGCTCGCCCACCACGCGCTCCACCCCCGGCTCGCCCGGCGCCGGATGCGGGCCTTGATGGGCCCGCCGAGCGAGGACGGCCGCGACCCGGGCCCGGTGCCGATGCGCTACCGGCTCGACGGGGCCGGTCTGACCCAGACCGCACCGGATCTCGCGAGCTTCGTGCCCTGGCCGCGCATCCGCGGCTTGGCGGAGGATCGGGATCACCTGTTCCTCATGGTCGAGATCGGCGACGTCCCGATCGTCCTGCCCAAGGCGCAACCGGGCGCGGAGGTCGTCGCGGGCATCCGGCGCTGGGTGCAGGCCTGCGTCGGCCGTCCCGCCCCCGCGCCGCCGCCGGCCGAACCGGTCGCCGGCCCCGAGGCGGTGCGCGCCACGATGCGCCTGACGGTGGAGGAACGGGTGCCGATCATCCTGCGTGCGCTGGAGAACCCTCTCGCCCGCCGCGCCCGGCTCATCACCGCCGCCGCGTGGTTCGCGGGCCTGAGCCTGCTCTACCCCGCCCTGCTGGCGATGCTGTGGGCGATCGACCCCTACCGGGTACCCCTGGCCGACACGCTACCGCTCTTCGCCGAGATGGTCGCCACCGATTTCTGGAAGCCTGCCGCCATCGTCGCGGCGGTGATCGGCCTGGTCCTCACCGTCCACCCCCGCGCGCGCCGCTGGTTCGCCAGGGCCGCGGCCCAGGATCTCGACGCGGAGGCCCCCGCGGGGGAGGCCCGGATCGTGATCGACGGGGCCGGCATCGTCACGGCGCAGGATGGTGCCCACGCCCGTCTCGGCTGGAACCTTTTCCACGGATACGAGCGGGTCGGCGACCTCGTGATCCTGTCGATGCGCTGGAACGATGTGCTGCCGGTGCCGCTGCGGATCTTCGAGCCGGAGGCGCGCACCCGGTTCGAGGCCCTCGCCGAACGCCACCTTCCGATGGAGACCCGTGCCCGATGACCGACGCCCTCCGCCGCGGCCGCGCGGCCCTCCTCCTGTCCTGCCTGCTCGCCGTCGCCCCGGCGCGCGCCGAGGATGCCCCCGAGGCCATCGCCGAGACCGCCCCCGGCGCGGGCGCGACGCCGGAGGCGGGGGACGCTCTCCCGGGTCCGACGGTGCTGCGCCTCGATCAGGGCTTCGTGCTCGACCTCCCGGCGGGCTGGGTTCTGGAAGACGCCGACGACGAACCCGGCGACGCCACCGGCCGGCGCGTGGTGCGGGTCGTCTGCCAGACCCCGGCCTGCGCCCGGACCCAGGAGACCTGCACCTTGCGCCTGCGCACCGGCCCGGTCGAGGGGGCGGACGACGCGGGCCGCCTCGCCGGGCTCCACGCCGCGCCGCTCTCCCGCTACTTCCGCCTGCGCGCCGTCCTGAAGAGCACGAGTCCGGGCGCCTCGATCCGCCGCCCGATCGGGCCCGAGCGCTTCGGTCCGCGCGACTGGATCGCTGTTGAGACCGAGGCGGCACCGCGGTTCAAGTCGGGCCTGTTCGCGGAGACGGTGATCGGCGGGCGCTATCTCGGGGCGATCTGCAAGACCTGCGAGACTGGCCCGGTGCGCCACGAATCCGCCCGCGCGCTGCTGGCGAGCGCGCGCCGGCCGGCATGGTCGGCGGCGCGGTGAGGCCGCGCGCCCTCTCGACCGGCCGCCCGCGGCGGCGAAAACGCGTCTGCGCGTCCATGGCACTTTCGGGCGACGGCGCGCGGTCGGCGCCCGCGAACCATTTCACCCACGCGAGGAGAATCGACGAATGATCATCTGGTCCGGCTGGGGCATGCTCTCGGCGCTGATCGCGGCCGCCGGCCTGTTCGGTAGCGTGCTTCTCGACCCCGCGCTCGCGCGCTCGGGTATCCCGACGCCCACCGGGGTCGTCCTCGTCTGGGTCGCCGCCGCGGGCTTCAACTGGTGGCTCGGCACCCGGCTCAACAACCGCCCGGGCCGCGAACTCCTCGATCCGCGCACTGGGCAGATCGTGGTCCTGCGCGGGCGCCACACCCTGTTCTGGATCCCGATGCAGTACTATTCGGTGCTGATGGTGCTGCTCGGCGCCCTCGCCGTGCTCGGGGCGATGCATGCGGGCTCGTCCGGGCGTCCGGTCTGATGCCCCGGCGGGGCGCCCCACGACAATCGCTGCCGGACGACGGCCGCGTCGACCTTCCCGCAGCGCGCTACCGTATGCCGCCGACCCCGAAGCTGGAGCGGAAATAGCCCCCCTCCACCCCGTCCCGGTTCGCGGCGTGCGGCGGCACGGCGAGCGTCTCGGACTCCGCCGGGGGCGCCGGTCTGCGAGCAGGAGCGGTTGCAGCCGCGTCATCGGCCCTCCGGGATGACGAAGACGGAGGCCGGCGCGCCGTGCTGCCGGTCCCAGCCCTGCCAAGCGACGTCGGTCGGACCGACGGCGTAATCGACGATGCGCCAGCCGGACCCCTCTCTGCGAAGGAGCGCGACGTAGGAATCCGAGGTCAGGTCGTCCCGCATCGCCCGGCGCGGGCGCCCCCCGTCCGGCCGCTGCATCGTGGCGAGAAGAAAGGCCCAGACGCCCTCGCGGTTCAGCGCGGTGACGAAGAAGCGGAGCGGCTGGCGAAGTGCCGCCTCCGCCGGGCCGCGCGCAGCGTCGAGGAGGACGCGCCGCTCCGGACCCTGCGGCGTGTCGGCCCGGCCCGACGCGGTCCAGAAGGCAAGCGGGGCCGCGAGAAGGGCCAGGAGGGAGCGGCGTCGCATGATTGGATCTCCGGGGCCGTTCATCGCGCGTGCGACCGTCGCCGCGAAGCCTGGACGAGCGCGAACGCCGGGGTGAGAAACATGGCGGGCAGGAGAGGGATGACGAGCCACACCAGCACGGTCGCGCCCCGGATGCGGTGGCGTCGCTGCGAAGCGGAGCGGGATGAGGTACGGCGTCATCCAGGCCCTGTGCGGTAGGCCCGCATCTGCCGGGCGAAGGCCCGCGCACCCGCCGCCCAGGGGGCGTCGCTGCGCGAGATGGCGTCGAGGGCGACGAACGCGGCGCGGCCGTGCCGCCGGCTGGCGAAGAGGGCAATGCCCTGGTCGGCCACGTTCACGTCGCCGTCCGTGAGCCCAGCGACGCAGGCGAGGTAACCGGCGACGTTAGCCACCGCGTCCGCATCCAGGGCGATGCGCTCGACTTTGCGGGGGTCGGCGAGATCGCGCGGGTAGCGGCCGTCGAACGTCTCCGCGAGGGCGCCGCCCACGAGCTTGGAGGCCTGAACTTCGGCGCAACTCGGCAGCGGCAGGCCTTCGACGGCGTCGGCAGCAGTGGACGCGAGGATCAGGGCGAGGGCGGCGACGGCGGGGGGTGGGACGGTCATCGGCGGTATCCCAGTACGCGCAGGGCCTCGGGCGGCCGTTCGAGGGGGAAGCGGCCGCGGGCGGCCAGCGCGGCCTCGGCGCCGTCCAGATCCTGCGGGATCGCGCGTAGGGGCAGGCCACTCCCGCGCGGGTGAAGGACCACGGCCGGCATCTCCAGCCACTCAATCGCCCGGAGTTCGATCGGTCCGAATTCGAGCGTGTCGACGTAGGGTCGCGGCGGGTGCAGTGCCCGTCCGGTCGGCAGGGTCATGGGCTTGGGTTCCGCAACATCGATGAACTTCACCGACGCCCAGCGGACCGCGACTCCAGCCTCCTCAAAGGCGATGAACAGCCGGCGCCACTTGGTATCGGACATCAGCGCGTGCGAGAATCGCCGCCGCGCCAGCGCGGCGAGGCGGTCCAGTCCGGTGCGCGCGCGGGCGGTGACGGTGCCCGCCATCACGTGCCCTCCAGCCGGTAGACGCCCCGGAAGCTGACGTTGAGCCCGCCGCAGGCGAGGTTGTCGTCCACCACGAGCCAGGGGCCGACCCGTCGCATCCAGACCTTGCAGTCCAACTCGCCCCCCTTCGCGAGCGGGAGCGTGCCCTTCTCGCCCATGGCGAAGCTCAAGGCCCCGTCCGCGGGCGCGACCGTGCCGCCGATCTCGCCGAGGTGGACGGAGCCACGCTGCGCGCGCTCCGGGTCGCCCGCGCCCCAGGTGGCGCTGCCGTCGATCGCGACGGTGCCGGGCTCCGCGCCCGCCTCGATCGCGATCCTGGCCTCGACCCGCGTCCAGACGCCGAGCCAGGCCTCGCGCGTCACGGGCGTCGCCGGCTCGGGGTCGACGGCGGCTTCCGGCAGCCAGCCCGTCGTGTCCAGGCCGGTCTTCATCTGCGGAAAGGTCGCGCAGACGTAGCCCTTCCGCCGCTCGCCGAGGACCACGCGGTCCCCCGGCACAAGGTAGCCCTGCGCCGCGCATGCCGGGTCGGCGTCCGGGCAGCCCTTGCGGGCGAGCCCGTCCCGCACGAAGCGCACGCGGCCCGCGCCGACGATCCGCCCCGGGCCGGATGCGGCACCCTCCGAGAGCCGCGGTGCCTGCCGGCACAGGTTCTCCGATGTCTCCTGCGCGCCCGCCGCGGATGCGGCAGTCAGGAGGGCGGCCACGGCCACGTTCCGTCCGGATCGGGTCATCAATCCATCCCCGCGAGGTCGTCGAGTTCGGCGGTACGGCGCTCGTCGTAGCCCCCGATGGTCCTGCCCTCCGTGCCGACCTTCCGGCACGCCCGGTCCATTCCCGCAGCGCGCGGCATCGTTAACGTTCGCGCGGTCATCCGTCAGCCCCGGGAGCCAGTTTCCGGATGGGAACCCCGGCTTCCCAGCGGGCGTGGAATAGCCGGAGAGCGATCCGCGCGCTTCATCCGACGAGGAAGACGAGGATCGCCGCCGTCGCGGCGAAGGCGATCCAGGGAGCGGCCCGCCGCTCCGCCACGAGCACCCGCACGACCATGAAGAGGAGCGCCTCCGCCAGAAGCAGGAACCCCGCTTGTCCGGTGAAGCCCCGTACGGCGTGCCGCCAGTTCCGGGACCCGGGCACGTAGCGCGACTCGACCAGCGCGGCGCCGATCGCGGCCAGCACGAGGGTCAGGCCCACGACCGCCGCGAGGACACGGATCGCCGCTGCCGACCGGCCGTTTCCATGCCCGCGCCACAGCATCACGACCTCAGCCGCGTAGAAGCCGATGACCGGCGTCACCAGCGCCGCCGCTGCGACCCCGGCGCGCATGGGGGCGGACCGGCGCGCGAGCGCGGGGGAGCGCGCCAGGCGCACGACCCAGACGACGTGCGCGACGAGGACGCCCGCGATGAGGACGAGACCGATGTTGATGACGAGCAGCATCACCCGGATGCCGTCGGCGTTCAGGAACATTCAGGCTCGCTCCGGGATGCGTGGCGGGGCGTTCATCTGGGGCGGCTCGGCCCCGCCTCGCTTCCTGTGTCTCCTCGTGCGTCCCCTTGCACTTCGACCGGGGCGGACTCGTCCGTCACGACGTCCCTCACGTGGGCCCGAATCTGCGCCCCGCCGAGGGCGATCGTCCGGGCGCCCGCTCGGATCCCGCAAACTCGAGGTTGACGGTGTCGTTGCCGCCCTCGGGGTCGAAGAATGCCACCACCGTCACCGGCGACGTGGCCTCCGCCCCAATGTGACGGTTGCCGGGTCTGGTGACGCGTTTCTCGCGCGGCGGCGTTCGGGGTTCCCGTCGGCATCCGATCGGTCCTCCTGCCTGTTCGCGCGGCCGCGGTATCTGGGGGCTACGGGCCGGCGCCGCGATGGTCGGTCCGTCTGCCGGAGACAATCCACGGTCCGGGACCGGTCCGGACTCTCCCGTCCCGGGCGATGCGTGCGAAGATGTAGCTTGTCGCGGCGCGGTGCAGCGCCATGTCGGGACGGGTGCATCCGGTTCACACCGCTCCGCCGGGGCCGGCCCGCAGCGCGTCGGCCTCCGCCGCGAGGTTGATGCGAGCGGCCCCCTCCAGGCGCTCCTGGAAGAGCCGGGTCTGGTAGAGGCGCGGCCGGGCGAGGAAGCGGTCGAGCACCCCCGCGCGGCCGAGGCGCCAGATCGCCTCCGGTACGGCGGCATATTCCCGCCGAATCGCTGCGGCGTAGGCCGCGTAGACCGGCGGCGCGGCTCCCAGCACCGCGAGGTCAAGGTCGAGCATCAGGCGCGTGGCCGGGTCGGCGCTGGTCTCGTGCGCGGCGGTCGCGCGGATCATCGCTCCGGCATCCCGGACGCACGGCATACCGACGGCCGGCCCGGCCTGCGCCGCCAGCAGCTCGGCGCTCCGCGCCTCGTTGTCGGATCGGCCGGTGTCGTAGACGGCGTCGTGGACGACGATCGCGAGATCGAGCGCGTCGTGGTCGAGCCCGGCGAAATCCGGTTCGGCCCGCACCGCGTCGTGCCCGGCGAGCAGCTCAGCCACGTGACCCCAGCCGTGATAGTGGCGCCCGGCCGCACCGTAGCCGGCATCGAGTGCCCGCCACGCGGCCTCCGCATCGGCCCCGCCGCCGGCCGGCCCGACGGTCCGGGCCCAGAGGTCGAGGAAGCGCGCGCATAGTTGCTCCACGGGCGGCGCCTCAGTTCACACGGTAGCAGGTCGAGGTCGTGTCGGGCGCGCCGCGCATCCCTCCGGCGGGCCGAACCTCGCAGACCACATACTTGCCCCCGCGCTCCAGGGTGAAGCTCGGACCCGTGGCCGAGACGATCCGTTGGCCGCCGTTCAGCAGGGCGCTCATCGGCTGGTCGACGGCCTCCCAGGTGGTCGCGAGGCGTGGCGGCGGGGCTGGGGCGCCCTGGCCCTGGGCCCGCGCAGGAAGGCCCGCGAGCGGGCCGAGGACGAGGGCGAGTGTAAGCTGAAGGGCTCGGGTCATCGGGATCCTCGGAAGGGACGGTCGGCTCATCGGTAGGCTGGCGCCAGGCGCCGCATCGCCCGGGCCTTGGCGGCGCGGACCGCCGGGCTGCGGACGAGCTCGTGGCAGAACAGCAGCGGCATCGGCTTCAGCGGGTCGTGCACCGCTCCGTCGCCCCGGGCCATGGGCATGGCCCGCCGCGCGGCGGCAGCCCCGACCGCCTCGGCAAGCGTGGTCCAGTCCTCGACGGGGCCGTGGCCGCGTTGGAGCACCACGTCGCCCCAGAGATAGCCCTGCTCGCGCAGAAACGGCACGTCCTGTCGGGTCAGGCAGGCCGCCATCGCGTAGCCCTCGACATCGGCCCGCAGCGCGGTCCGGCGCATTCCCGCGGCTGCGGAGGTGTCGATCAGGACTGCGGCGAGCGACGCAGCAAGGAGGGATTGCATCCGCGGAAGCCGGCGCGGCATCTCAGGGCGCCGCCACGGCGAGCTCGGCCGCCGGCAGCCAGCCCGTCACCGCGGCCTCGCCACCCTGGTAGAGGACCCGCACCCAGCCCTCCCGGCGGTCGAGCACCGCGACGGGATCGCTCGCCACGAGGTAGGGACCTCTTCGCGGAGCGGGGCCGGGCTCGGGCCGGAGGGAGGCACGCCGGGCGGTCACAAGTCCCACGTCTCGCCAGCCTTCGGGATCCACCTCCGCCCCTGGCGTCTCCCTGGTCAAGGTGAAAGGCTGGCCCACCATGCTGCCCGTGGCCATCGGGCAGCCGCCATGGTCCTCGACCAGCGTCAGCTCGGCCCCCTCCGCCGTGAAGACGAGGGTGCCGGCGATGCGCTCCGCCTCGCCCTGAGACCAGGTCTCGACCGTGGCGCGGGCGCCCGCGAGCGGGCCGCGCAGGAGGAAGATGCAGCTGAAGGACGGCATCCCTTCGACCCCGCCTCGCCCTTCGGCGAAGACGCCGGAGACGCGGCCGTCGCGCACGACGACGGCCATGCTGCCGTAGCGGCCCGAGCGGGGGGCGAGCTCCGCCGCCGCCTCGCCGCAGAGGGCAGGCGCGAGGGCGAGTGCGAGTGCTCCGCATCGGGGCCCCGGCCAGGGCCTCACAGCCCCTTCTCCAACACCTTGACCGCCGCCTCGACCCGGTCCTTGAAGTCGGCCACGTTCGAGAACGGGCGCCAGTTCACGTCGAGCACGCCGCCGTCGAACTTGAGGCCGTTGGGGTAGTTCGAGGCCGGCGCGGTCCGCTCGTCGAAGCGGATGCGGATCGACTTCAGCTTCTCCCGCAGGGCATCGCGGCCCATCTTGTCCTTGGTCACGTCCTTCAGCCCGGCGGTCAGCGGCTCAAAGATCGTCTTCTCGAAGTAGCCCGGATCGGAATAGTACTTCGCGTCGCCGGGGATGGTGAGTTGGTCCCACGCCACCTCGACCGGCACGGGGAAGCCCGCCGCCTCCTGGATCGCCTTCTCCTGAGCCGGGTAGCGGCCCTCGCGATAGGCGGCGATCGCCCGGCGCTCGGCCAACCCCACCGTCGGCTCGGCCCGGGCGGCGGGCGCACAGAGCAGGAGTGCGGCGGCGGCGAGCGCGTTGCGGCGTGAGATCATGCGATCGGTTTCCCTTTGTTGTACCGGCCCGGGTCTCGGGCGCGGGTCGATGGAACGGATGGGACGGCCGGCGCTGTCACGGCGTCGGGCGGCTGCGGGTCACGCCGAACCTCTGCTAGGAAGGCGGGGCCGGGCGGACGGCCCGGCGCACTGGGGGACGGAATGAGACGACGAATGGCCGCCATCGTACGCAGCGCCGCCCTGACAACGTTCATCCTCGCCGGGCCGCTGTCCGCCGAGGCGACGAAGCCGGTCGGCGCCGAGCCGAAGCTCCCGGCCGACGCCGAGGCCTACGTGGCGCGGCGCAAGGGCTGCAATCACTGGGGCGGCGAGGAGGCCTACGATGCGGCCCGCAGGCGGGACATCGCCGCCGCTCTGAAGTCGCTGCGCTGTGAGGCGATCGACGTGGACGAGGCCCGCCTGCGCCGCCGCTACGGGAAGGAGCCGGCGGTCCTGGAGGCCTTCGACAAGGCCGGCGGCGAGAGTGGCTGAGCCCGAAGCCGAGGTAGTGGTGGACGACCACGTCCACCGCCGGGTGATGCGGCTCCTGCACGCCCCGTCTGTCGCGCTGCTTCTTGGTATCGGCCTCGCCCCGCTCTTCATCCTATTCCCGCGCCTGCCGGGCGGATCGGCGTTCGACCCATCGCATGACCCGACCTTGAAGCCGGTCGCGCTCTGGCTCGGCACTGCCCTCATCGGCGGCCTCGCGGGCGCCCTCGACGGGGCGGCCCGGCCGCTGTACCTGGCCGCCGCGCTGATCCTCGGCGCCTCGCTGCTATCGATCCCGGCGATGCGCCTCGCGCTCCTGTCCGGCCTGCCGTTCCCGCACGGCCTCGCGACGTGGCTCGGGCTCGACGGGGAGTACGCCATGGAGGCCGACCTGTACGAGATCTGGCTCGTCGCGTGGCTCGCCTGCCTCGGCCTGATCGTGCTGGTCCGGTACCGCTTCGTGCAAGTCCTGCGGCAGCGGCAGGCAAGGGCGGCGGGCGGGGCTATCACCGCGCCCACTGGGCCGAGATCTCGTCGGAGGGCACGAGGCCGGTAAGCGCCCGCAGGCGCCAAACCCTGTCGGCGAGCCAGCGCGAGACCGGTCCGGCGGCGTGCGCCAGCGGCAGCGCGGCGAGGCCCGGCAGCACGACCTGCCCGCTCTCCCAGACCGGATCGCCGTAGGCCTCGCCGAGAAGCTGCATCATGTCGAGATGGACGATTCCGCGGATTGCGGCCTCCGAATCGCGCAGCACGATCCAGCCGGGCGCGTCTCTGCTCCCACCGGGCATCGCGAAGAGCATCGGGCGTCGACAGACTCGCAGAGTCCAGGCGCGGTCCGGGCTCGTCGTGTCGAGCCAAGGCTCGCCGCAGGCCAGACGCCCCTCCGGCGCCATGAGGAGCGCCAGCCCGGCCAGGGTTGCGAGACCAATCGACAGCGCGCGCGTTCGGCGTCCGAACCGGCCCACCCGTCACGCGGCCGCACGCCGGTTGCGGATCGCCGAGAGCAGCGCCCCGTAGATGCAGGCCGCGAGCGCGCCCATCAGCACCACGAGTGTGATCGTCCGGTTCCACAGCCGGTCGAGGCCGAGATCGGTGGTGACGAGGTCGGGCCGGGCTGGGTCGGCCATCGGCCCGACGCCGTAATCGCCCGCGTGCAGGCCGGAGAACACGTAGTTCACCCGCCGCGTCACGCTGCCCTGGGGCGTGCGCAGGTTCAGCGTCACGTCGCAGATGTGGATCACGAGCTTGGTGCTGCACTTGCCCTCGCTCATCCGCACCTGCGGGGCGGGCCGGGCGGTCTCGCGCACCTGCCAGTCGGAGATCACGACGGGCGCTGTGAACCAGACGCTGGCCCACAGGACGCCGCCGAGCGCCAGGACGCCGAACAGGACGAAGAACATTGCGGTCCAGCCCATGCGCTCGGGCGGCAGGCGCAAGGGGGGACCGGCAGGAGCGGCGGGATCGGCGGTCTCGGATTTCGGGATTGCGCGCATCGGCTCCTCAGGCGGGCTGGGCTTGCGAAGGGGCGGTTCGGGCCTCGGCGGGCATCCGCTCGGCCGGGGCTCGCTCCGCCAGGATGCGGCGGGCCTGATGGGCCGCGCGGTAGCGCCCGATCAGGTCGGCGAAGTCCTGCGGCTTCATCCCGCGCGGCAGGCCGACCGATACGGTGACGATGCCGCGCTTGGGATCGAGCTTGACGTTGCGGCCGCCGGGGACGCGCTGCGGGAAGGCGGCCTCGGGCGGCAGCAGCAGGCGGGTCACCATCGTGCTCTGGCTGAGCGTCATGTCGAGGTCGGCCACGGCCTCCCAGGGGATCGTCCGGTCGAGGCCCGGCGCCTTGAGCCCCTCGGGGCTGAGCGTCAGGGCGAGCGGATCGCCCCGCCACAGGATGAAGCCGCCGACCGCGCCGAACAGCGCCGCGAAGGCGAGCGCCACCGCGAGGACGATGCGGGCCTCGTACGGCGAGAGGCCGGGGATGCGGAACAGGGCCAGCGACAGCGCCACGGCGGCGAACAGGCCGCCGCCCACCGCCAGCGCGAGGCCGCGGGCGCGGTGGTTGGCGTGCAGCACCCGCGCCTCGGCGCCGACCTCCGCGGCGGTCGCCTCCAGATGCGCCTGCACCGCCGCCTCGTGCGCGCGGACCGCGCCGAGGAAGTCGCCGGTCGCCGCCCGGCACAAGCCGGCCGGGTCGGCGAAGTAGGCGGCGAGTTGCCCCAGCGCGTGGGGCGGCGGCGCGACCCCGGCCGCCGCCAGGAGGTCCGCGTCGAGCGTCCGCCCCAGGGCCGCGATGCGCTCGCGGGTCGGCGGGTGCGTGTCGGTGGGGTGGGCCTGCTCCTGCTCCAGATGGGCCGCCGGGTCGTCGAGGCCGCGCGTGGCGGCCCGGTCGAGGATCGCCGCCACGAGGTCCGGCGGGGCCGAGCCGGGCGCGTCCGCCGCCGCGTCGAGGGTCTCGGCGATGCGGGGGCTCAGCGCGCCGCTGCGCAGCAGCGCCCGCGCGGACGCCTCCGTCGAGGTCGCCCCGGCACCGGCCGCGTCGGCTGCGAACTCGCGCACCCGGCTCCAGTGGCGCACGGCGAGGTGGAAGCGCTCCATCACGAACAGGCCGAGCCGCACGGACGGCCCGAGCAGGCCGAGCGAGCCCTCCCGGCCCCGCGCCACCGCGTCGAGGGAGCGCCCGACGCCGGCATAGATCGGCAGGAAGCGGGCGCTGTAGGCGGTGTCGCCGCCGGCATAGTGGGCGAGTTCGTGGGCCAGGATCGCCGCGATCTCGTCGCCGCGCATCAGGGCGAGATGCGGCAGCGGCACGTAGAGGATGCGGCCCGTGAGCCGGGTGCCACCCGGCTCCAGCACGGCCGGGCCCGCGGTGACGAAGAAGCCCTCGGTCAGGCCGACGACCAGGGCCTCGGGCTTGAGCGCCCCCATCCGCTCGGCGAGTCCCTCGGTGAGCCGCCACAGGCCCGGCGCCTCGGCGGGCGAGATGCGGCGGCCGAGGATCGGCAACGGATCGGGCTCGAAGGCCTCGAGCGCCCGGCGCAGGCCGAGGAGCGCGCCGCCGGCGGCGACGATCATGGCGCCGGCCACCACGGCGGCGAGCGCCAGGAGCTTCATCCCGCCGCCGGAGAGGCCGCCAGGCACGAACATCCCGGCCTCGAACAGGACGATGGCGACGAAGCCCGCGGTCGCGGCCAGGATCTGGACGGCGAGGAGCGCGGGCAGCACCCGGCGCATCACCGAGAAGCCGCGCACCAGCGCGTCGCGCGAGCCGCGGCCCAGCCCCCCGAGCAAGGCGCCGGTCAGGAGCACGATCAGGGAAAGCGCCGCCGCGACGGCGCCGCCCGCCACTGCGACCGGCGGCAGCACCCGGCGCCACGCCATCACGGTGGCGAGCGTGCCGGCCTCGTCCCGCGCCTCGCGCGCCTTCACCGCGGCGTAGGGCCCGCCGTAGTTCTGGCCGTTGTGGCGGAACTGCAGGCGGAAATCGGGCCGCCCGTCCCGCGGCGCGCGCGCCTCCAGATCCGCCGTGATCGCGGCGAGGCGGTCGTGCTCGGCCGCGAACGCGGCCGCGTCGTCGGCGCCGCGCTGCCTCTCCCAGAGGCCGAGCAGCAGGATCGCGAGCGGCAGCAGCACGGTGGCCGCGACGAGACCCGCAAGGACGCGGGAACGCGAAGGCGCGTGCTGAATCTCAACCCCGGGAATGGTCACCTCCAACAACGCGGAAGATCGACGGCTCTGCAGCAGGCCATCAGCGGCGCAGGCGAAGGATTAGCCCACGCCAGCGCAGACGACGCGACGATAAGATCCCGCCCGGAGGAGGGTTGAATTGCACGCAACTGAGGCGGTGCTCGGACCAGCAGCCGGATTTCTACCGAACCGAACGCTTACGTCAACCGAATGCTGTCCTACACGGTGTGCTGCCGTAGGCGGCTGCATCTGTCTCGACAATGGTGATGCTGTCGAAGGCGACCAACGCCACGCCGGCGCTGTTCCTAGCGGCGATGCACGGCGTGTCGCGCATTTGGCGTGAGCAACCCGATCCGCCGAGGCGCTGCTCCAATGCCAGCCGTCACGACAAATCTCGTACCGACTACATGACGTGGAGGCTCAAGAGTGGCACGAGTTCGAGGGGCAGGGTCGTGGCTGGCCCGAGAACGGCAAGCGTCACGAGCGCGCTGAGGAAAGCGCGCCGCGGAACGAGCCGGGCGGCCGGGACCGCCATCGGCAGGACGGCCAGGACCGTCCCGATCCAATTGGCGGCGTAGAAAATCTTGATCGAGGTCAGCGGCAACGCCAGCGGGGCCGCGTGGGCGAGCGTCAGCACGGGTAGCGTCGCCCCGGGAAGACCCGCCACCGCGAGCTCTGCCAACACGGCTAATTTCGCCCGCCCATGTCGATCTCGCATCCTGTCACGCTCCTCCACCGCTACGGTCCGACCATACGGGAAGGCGATGCGACGTGAACCGTGAACGACACCTCGGTCCGCACGGGACGAAACGCTTCGGTCCGGATCCGCGCGCCTCGGCTTGACCCGAGCGGGATGGGAGTGCGCTACGTCGGTCGCCCCCATCAGGGAGTCTGAACGGCATGCTCAAGCGTTCATTGAGCTTCGCGATCGTCGCGACACTCGCTGGTGGACCGGTTCAAAGCGCCGCGCCGCTGTCGCCTCGAGAGCGTGAGGTACTCCCGTCCTACTTCGGCATGATGCGTCAGTGGGTGACGGCCCGCATGCGTAATCTCCGGACGCGCCCAGAAGGCGAAGGTACGGCGGTGATCCGCTTCACCGTGCAGCGATCGGGCCGCGTGACGGCGGCTACGCTTCATGAGAGTTCCGGCAGTGCCGAGATCGATCAAGCCGTCCTGCGAGCGCTGCCGGCGATCGGTACACAGACGCGCCCCTTCCCGAAGGACGTGACCCGCTCGGAGTTGACCTTCCAGGTTCCTGTGCGCTTCGTGCCATAAGGTACGGCGCATCGACGGCCACGAGCATTGGAACACGAAGACGCTGGCGGTGCAACCGTGCCTTCCCGTATGAGCCCTGATCACAACCGTGGTCCGGTTCGACGTCGTGACGTGCGGCCGCGCGTGGCGACGTCCGTATGCTGCTGCGAGGATCATCGACGCCCGCGGGCGTCGGGCTTGGCCGGGAGCCTTGCTCCTCGATCCGGCCTGGCGATCCGAACCGCCTTCAATTCAGACCCTGCCGGTCTGACCTTCGATACCCGCCCCGGCTCATACCGGACGAGATAGGCCTGCGCCCGAGGGTTTCGTGCCGATGCGGCGGCCCGGATCAGACGTAGACCCTCGTCCCGGTCGCGGGTGATGCCGATGCCGCGCACGAGATTGCGACCGAGTTGGAACTGAGATTCGGAGTAGGCCCCTGGGTCGATATCCGAGCGGTTATCGACCGACTGGCGGAACCAGTAGTTTGCCTCTTGATAGTCGGGCGTGCCGTCCCAGCCCTGGATCAGGGCCATGCCGAGATTGTGGTAGGCGACAGGCGCACGACCGACCGCGGCCTCACGAAGCATCCGGACGGCCCGCTCCCCGCTGCCCCGCGACCGCTCCATCTCCAGCAGCGCGAGATCGTTCAGGGCCTGCGGCAAACCCTGCTCGGCCGATTGCTGCAGCAGGACAAGGCCGCGCACTTGATCCTGCGGCACGCCGCGGCCCGCAAAGTGTAGGTTGGCGAGGTTGAGCTTCGCGGTGCGGTCGTTCTGGTCGACCGCCTTCTGGAGCCAGCGGGCCGCCTCCGCATCGTCCCGCCGGACGCCCCGGCCGGTCTGGTAGGCGAAGCCGAGGTTGTTCATCGACGCCGCCGAGCCGCGCTCGGCCCCCCTGCGGTACCAGACCAGGGCCTCCGCCAGATCCCGGGTCACGCCCATCGCGTGATCGTACTGCATGCCGATGGCGGTGTAAGCGGACGCCACCCCCTTCGCGGCGGCCCGATCGTACCAGCGGCGCGCCTCAGCGTGGTCGACGGCGACGCCCTCGCCGTAATCATGCAACTTGCCGATCTGCTTCATCGCCCGTCCGTCGCCGGCCTCAGCCGCCCGGCGGAACCACTTCAGGGCCAAGAGATAGTCGCGCTGCACGCGGACGGCGTCCTGATACCGTACGCCGAGTTCGTGGGCGGCCTCCGAATAGCCGTCCTCGGCCAGCCGCTCGAGGAGCACCAAGCCCAGCCGGGTGTTCGTGGGCTCCATGTCGATGTGGGAGGTGGCGAGTGCCAGCCGCGCCGGGCGACTGCCGAGCCCGCTCGCACGGACGAGCCAGCGTCGCTGGCTCTCGACATCGACGGGCCCGCCTTCGCCGGCCCGCATCATCCCCGCGGCCTCCAGCATGCCCGAGATCGATCCGGCCTCGGCCGCCCGCATATACAGAGCACGCGCCGTGACGAGATCCTGCGGCAGGGCCGGCCCTTTATCGAGGAGATGAGCGTAGACGAACATCGCCCGGCGGCTTCCTGCTGCAACTGCGGCGTCCAGAAGGCTCCGGATGCGGGGCGTATCTGGCTCGAGGCTTCCGTCCGCCCCTTCGGCAAGCAGTTGGGCCAAGTCTGCAGCGGCGGGGCCGTGGCCTGCACGAGCCGCTTGGTCCAGCAGGACGAGGGCCTGCGCGCTGTCGCGATGCGGCGGCTCGGCTCTGGCCAGCGCCATGGCAAGTCCGCGCTTCAGTTCGGGATGGCCGGTCCGTTCGATACCCTCACGGATCACGGCGAAGCCGGCAGCGAGATCCTTCGGCAGATCCTCGCCGTAAAGCCCCTCGAAGCGCCCTTCGGCGATCGCGTCGTACCCACCCGAAAAGCCGAGATCCTTGGCCCGGGTGAAAGCCGCGAGGGCCTCAGGACGGCGCTCGAGCGCTGCCAGGGACAGACCGAGCCGATACAAGGAACTGCTCTCGGCAGGGGCAGCGGCTACGGCGGCCGTGCAGGCCGCGACCGCCTCTTCTAGTGCGGTGTTCCGATTCTCCGTCACCCCTTCGAGGATCGTGTGGTCCGGGGAGACGACCTGGATCTCTCTCGGCAGGCCCACCGCGCGATCGCACGCCGCCCCCGGAGAAACCGGCTGCGCGACGTCGGCCTCCCACGCCGCGGGAGCCTCGGCCGCGTGTGCCGATCGCACGGAATCTGCCGGTTCCCCCGATCGAGCAGGGGACGAGACCGCGATCCCGGCCAGGAGGGCGAACAAGTATGTGAAGCGAACCATGGACTGCAACTGATGCCCGCCCTCAGCCACGATTCAAAACGCGCCGGACGTGCATCCAGAACGGGGCGAGGAGTGGCACGAGGCGGCGCGGCGTTCCAGTCCCTTCCGCATGCCAAGCCTCGCCCCAATCACCACGGCTTCGTCGTGGGTACAGAGCATCGGAACTGCTTAAGGTAGTCGGCGGCCTGGCCGGCATACAGGTAGCCGAACACGCGAAAGCCCTCCGGCGTTTCCTCGCCGGGTACGTGCACCTGCCGAAGCGCCGCGCGGACCCGCTCGTGCTGGGCGGGGTCATCGGTGCGAATATCGACGTACAGAATGGTGGCATAGGGCTCCGTCCGGAAGTGGTAGAACCACTCGCGGTCCCAGCCCGACCGGTGTCCGTTCGTCGAGAGCACCGCGTAGGCTGGGCGTGGTTGCAGGGCATACATTGCCAGGCGGACCTCGTCCCACTTGGTGTCGTTCATTGCCGGGTAGAGCATGGCGGTCGATGGGTCCTTCAACGTGGCCGGCACGCTGCCCTTCCCCCGGTCATTCAGGTCGTGGATCCGCAGCCTACACGACTTCGAGCGCGTCCACCGTTCGTTGCAGGCAAACGACACCCGGGCGTGGGACGCTGGCTGGCTTCAGAGGGGCGGCTGATAACGACCGTCAAAGCCGGTTGCGACCGGCTCGATCTTAGCGCGCCCGCAGCGAACGAGGGGCGGCAACCCGACTTTTTTCATTGTCGCGCTGAGGTTGTGCTCTTACGCTTCTCCGAATGACGCTCATTCCCCCTGACCTGCGTTCCCGATTTCGCGATGCGGGTTGGTTCGAAGAGCGTACCGTCGCCGTATGCGGACGAAGTCGATGGGAATCGCCGATCAGGACGGCGGACATGCCGAGTTCTACGTCGCGCATGGAGGCCGACTCATCGGCTGTCGTCTTGTAGATCACGCTCGTTGGTTGGTCGGACGCACGTTCGCGGACGGCCTGGAAGCCATCATCGGCGGCGCGCGCGAAAAAGCCGATCCTGCTTCGCGGTGATCCGCCGGCGGCACTCCTCGGTCGGACCTTCCGTTAGGGTGATGCCGAAACCATCGGCGAGGACGCTCCCGAATTCGGGTAGGTCAGCCGGAGGTCGTCGCATTCGTATCCTTCTGATCAACCCGCCCTACGTGTCGCTGACCTCACGCGCCGTCGGGCACCAGATTCCGTTCGGACTCCTGTGCATCGGTGGCCTACACATCGACGCGGGCCATACGGTCGAACTGCTCGATGCCGAGCACCACCACCTCCCAGTGACCGAGATCGAGCGGCACGTCACGGCCGTCTGCCCCGACCTCGTGATGACGGGCCACGCCGGATCGACCCCGGCCCACCCTGCCTGTCTCGAAGCACTCGGCGCGGCCAAGCGCGCCTGCCCGGGGGCGGTCACCGTCTACGGTGGGCCCTATCCGAGCTACCACGCCGCGGACGTCCTCGCCGAGAGCGCCTGCGTCGACGTGATCGTGCACGGCGAGGGCGAGGGCGAGGTGGTGGCTCGCACTCTAGCAGAATGCCTCGCAAGACACTCTACCGAGCGAGCTGAAGAGAAACTTACCAAGG
>Ga0233425_10002862_pt1 | contig 32788 bp, 34 predicted proteins | sample Watercolumn_Towu_2_FD_181712 | JGI IMG/M metagenome (GOLD analysis project Ga0233425, IMG submission 181712) | Freshwater microbial communities from Lake Towuti, South Sulawesi, Indonesia - Watercolumn_Towuti2014_140_MG | ecosystem: Environmental > Aquatic > Freshwater > Lake | place... | reverse complement strand
CTCGGGGTTGATGCTGCGCGCTGTCAGCACGGCGAACACCGACGACGGGTCGTCGTTGAGCGACGCCACGAGCGTCTTCGCGCGCAGCACGCCCGCGGCCCGCAGCACGTCGTCGTCGGTCGCGTCGCCGATGACGTGCGGCAGCGGGCAGTGCTCGACCCGTGCCTCGTCGGTGTCGATGACGACGACGTCCATCCCGTTATTGGCCAGCTGCTCGGCGGCTGCACGCCCGACGCGGCCGTAGCCGCAGACGATGGCGTGGCCTTCGAGCTGGTCGATGTCGCGCTGCATGCGCCGACGCCCCCAGACGTTGCCGAGCTGGCCCTCCATGACCAGCTCGAGGGTGAGCGTGAGGGCGTACAGCACAGTGCCGACGCCCACCAGCGCCAGGATGATCGTGTAGATCATCTGGGCGCTGTTGAAGTGGACGACCTCGCGGAATCCGATCGTCGTGACGGTCGTGACTGTCTGATAGAGCGCGTCGAGCGGCGTGATGCCCAGCGCGACGTAGCCCATGGTGCCGACGATGACCACGACGACGATCGCCGCCATGGCCTTGGCCATCCGTTGCGAGTTCGCCGACCGGTAGCGGTAGGGGCGGGCTACGACGTTGTCGTAGCGCCGGAGACCGCGAGCCGACCTGACCACGGCCTCAGGATGCCCGAGAGGGGCACCTCGTCACGCGGCGACCCGCGTGATGTCCCGTACGCCGGTGCCTCAGGCGCCCATCGCGTGCACGCCGCCGTCGACGTGGACGATCTCGGCGGTGGTCTTGGGGAACCAGTCCGACAGCAGCGCCACGCAGGCGCGGGCGGCCGGCTCGGGGTCGCCGAGGTCCCAGCCGATCGGCGCCCGGGTCGACCAGACGTCGTCGAAGGCGTCGAAGCCGGGGATGGACTTCGCGGCCGTGGTCTTGATGGGGCCGGCGGCCACGAGGTTGACGCGCACGCCCTGGGGGCCGAGGTCGCGGGCGAGGTAGCGCGCGGTCGACTCGAACGCCGCCTTCGCGACGCCCATCCAGTCGTACTTCGGCCAGGCGACCTGGGCGTCGAAGTCGAGGCCTACCACCGACGACGTGCGGCCCTCGCCGACCATGAGCGGCAGGCAGGCGACCGTCAGCGCCTTGAGCGAGTACGCCGACACGTGCACGGCCGTCGCGACGTCCCCCCACGCGGTGTTGAGGAAGTTGCCGCCGAGCGCCGCCTCCGGCGCGAAGCCGATCGAGTGCAGGACGCCGTCGATCCCGTCGACGTGCGTGCGCAGCTCGTCGGCAAGGCCGTCGAGGTGCTCGGGGCTGGTGACGTCGAGCTCGATCACGGGTGCCTCGGCCGGCAGGCGCTTGCTGATCCGCTGGGTGATCGACATGGCCCGGCCGAACGACGACAGCACGACGGTCGCGCCCTCCTGCTGCGCCAGCTTCGCGACGTGGAACGCGATCGACTGGTCGGTCAGGACGCCGGTGACGAGCAGGCGCTTGCCCTCGAGGATGCCCATGGAGTCGTTGTTCCCTCTCGCTGCTGTTCTGCGTGGCTCAGGTTCGGGGGCCTCAGTGGCCCATGCCGAGGCCGCCGTCGACCGGAATGACGGCGCCGGTGATGTAGCCGGCGGCGTCGCCCGCGAGGAACTGCACGACGCCGGCCACCTCCGACGGCGACGCGTAGCGGCCCAGCGGCACCGCGCCGACGATCTCGGCCTTGCGGTCCTCGCCGAGGACAGCGGTCATCTCGGTGTCGACGAAGCCCGGCGCGACGACGTTGGCGGTGATGCCTCGGCTGCCCAGCTCGCGCGCCAGCGACCGGGCCAGCCCGATCAGGCCGGACTTCGACGCGGCGTAGTTGGCCTGGCCCGCCGAGCCGAGCAGCCCGACGACGCTGGAGACGAAGACGATGCGGCCGCGCTTGAGGCGGAGCATGCCCTTGGCGGCGCGGCGGGCGACTCGCAGCGATCCCACGAGGTTGGTGTCGATGACAGCCGCGATGTCGTCGTCGCTCATGCGCAGGATCAGGGTGTCGCGGGTGATGCCGGCGTTGGCGACGAGGATCTCGACCGGGCCGAGCTCGGCCTCGATGCGGTCGAACGCGGCGTCGATGCTCGCGGTATCGGTGACGTCGGCCTGGACCGCGATGGCCCCGGTGCCCTCGAGCTCGGCGGGCAGCTTGCCGTCGCGGGCGGTGATGGCCACCTGGTCGCCGGCCGCGGCGAACGCCTCGGCGATCGCGAGGCCGATCCCGCGGTTGCCACCGGTCACGAGCACCACGCGGCTCACTGCGCCTCCTGGACGTCGTCGCGGCCGTGATCCAGCACGGCCGGCCGCCCTGCGCGGCTCCTGCGAAAACTAGCCGTTACCCACGGGTACGGACTAACCGCATCGCCGGTCGGCGAGGGTTAGGTTGAGGGTATGAGAGCGATCCAGGTGCGAGAGTTCGGCGGCCCCGAGGTGCTGGAGAAGGCGACCCTGGTCGAGCCGCATCCGGGCCCGGGCGAGCTGCTGGTCCACGTCACCGGCGCCGGCGTCAACTACGCCGACACCCACCAGGTCGAGAACAGCTACCTCACCGGCTCCGACCTCCCGTTCGTGCCGGGCTCCGAGGTCGTCGGCGTCGTCGACCCCGAGGGCTTCCCGAAGCGGATCTGCGGGTTCGTGTCGCACGGCGGCGGCTACGCCGAGAAGGCCGTGGTGCGGCCCGAGCTGTCGTTCGAGGTGCCCGACGGCGTCTCCGACGGCGCCGCGCTGAGCCTGCTGGTGCAGGGCCTCACCGCGCACCACCTCGTCACCACCTGCACCCGCGTGCAGCCCGGCGAGACCGTCGTCGTCCATGCTGCCGCAGGCGGCGTCGGCAACCTCGCGGTGCAGCTGGCCAAGCGCGCCGGCGCAGGCCGCGTCATCGCGACGGCGTCGACCGCGGAGAAGATCGACCTCGCGCTCTCCCTCGGCGCCGACGTGGGGGTCGTGGCCGACGCCGACCTCTCCGTGCAGGACCTCGAGCACCGGCTCATGGAGGCCAACGGCGGCAAGAAGGTCGACGTCGTCCTCGAGATGGTCGGCGGCCACGTCTTCGACGGCAGCCTCGCGGCCCTGGCCCCGTTCGGCCGGATCGTCACCTACGGCATGGCCGGCAGGAAGCCGCCGCACCCCGTGCACCCCGGCAACCTCATGGTCGGCTCGCACTCGATCATCGGCTTCTGGCTCGTCGACTGCATGCGCCCGGCGCTGGCGAAGTCGATGGTCGTCGAGCCGCTGCACGAGCTCGTCGAGCTCGTGCGCACCAAGCAGCTGCGGCCGCTCGTCGGGCACACGTACCCGCTCTCCCAGGCCCGGCAGGCGCACATCGACATGCGCGCCCGCAAGACCTCCGGGAAGGTCGTGCTCGACCCGACCCTCGATGGGGACAGCTGGTGACCCACGCGATCGACGCCTCGTTCCTGGCCCTCCCCCTCGACGCAGCCGCCGACGCCGGCCTGGCGCGCGCCCGCGAGCTCGGCGCCTCGCACGCCGACGTCCGCGTGGTCTCCACGCAGACGATGTGGCTGCGGCTGCGCGACGCCCACGTCGACACCTCCATGCACGACGAGGACAGCGGCATGTCGGTCCGCGTCCTGGTCGACGGCTGCTGGGGCTTCGCGGCGTCCGACCGGGTCTCCCCCGACGTCGCCGCCGAGCTCGCCGGCCGCGCCGTCGCGATGGCCCGGATCTCCGCACCCGTGACCACCGCGCGCGTCGAGCTGGCCCCCGAACCCGTGCACGTGGGCACGTGGGTGTCGTCGTACGACGTCGACCCGTTCGAGGTCGCCGAGCACGACCGCGTGGGCCTGCTCGCCGAGCGCAGCCGCGTGGTGCTCGCGCACTCCGCCGTCGCCCATGCCACGGCGACGCTGCACGCGGTGAAGGAGCGCACGTTCTACGCCGACCTGGCCGGCACCCGCACCACTCAGCAGCGCGTGCGGCTCGAGTCCGACGTCACCGCGCTCGCGGTCGACCCCGTCACCGGCGCCTTCGAGACCATGGCCACCACCGCGCCGCCCGCCGGCCGCGGCTGGGAGTACGTCGCCGGCCGCGTGGTCGACGTCGGCGGTGCCCGCGGCTGGGACTGGGACACCGAGGTCGCCCAGCTCGGCGACCACCTCGCCGAGAAGCTCGTCGCGCCGTCGGTCGAGCCGGGCCGCTACGACCTCATGGTGCATCCCACGAACCTGTGGCTGACGATCCACGAGTCGATCGGCCACGCCACCGAGCTCGACCGCGCGCTCGGCTACGAGGCCAACTACGCAGGCACCTCGTTCGCCACGCCCGACAAGCTGGGGACGCTGAAGTACGGCGTCGACCGCATGCGCGTCACCGGCGACCGCGTCATCGAGCACGGCCTGTCGACCGTCGGCTGGGACGACGAGGGCGTGGCCGGGCAGAGCTGGGACCTCATCCGCGACGGCGTCCTGGTGGGCTACCAGCTCGACCGCGCGATGGCCGCGGAGAACGGCTACGACCGCTCCAACGGCTGCGCCTACGCCGACAGCGCGACGCACACCGCGATCCAGCGCATGCCCAACGTGTCGCTGCAGCCGGTCGACGACGGGCCCGACCTCGACGGCCTGCTCGCCGAGCTCGGCGATGGCATCTACGTCGTCGGCGACAAGTCGTGGTCGATCGACATGCAGCGGTTCAACTTCCAGTTCACCGGCCAGCGCTTCCACAAGGTCGAGGGGGGCCGGATCGTCGGCCAGCTCAAGGACGTCGCCTACCAGGCGACCACCACCGACTTCTGGGGCTCGATGCGCGCGATCGGCGGCCCGTCGACGTACCTGCTCGGCGGCGCGTTCAACTGCGGCAAGGGCCAGCCCGGCCAGGTCGCCGCCGTCTCGCACGGCTGCCCGGCAGCGGTGTTCGAGCAGGTCAACATCCTCAACTCGGCGCGGGAGGCCGGACGATGAGCACCCCGCAGGAGATCGTCGAGCGGGCGCTCGCGGCGTCGTCGGGGCGCGGCTGCATCGCCTACCTGCGCAGCCGCAGCGTCGCCAACCTCCGTTGGGCCCGCAACACCCTCACCACCAACGGCGAGACGGTCGCGACCTCGCTCACCGTCATCGCGCTCGTCGACGTCGACGGCGGGGTTGCCGCCGGCTCGGTCACGGTCAGCGCGCCCGACCCGGCCACCGTGGCCGACGTCGTGCGCCAGGCCGAGGCGATGGCCCGCGAGGACGGCCCGGCCGACGACGCCGCCGAGCTCGCCGCCGCGGTAGTCTCGCCGGACTGGGACGACGCCCCGGTGTTCGAGAGCGGCGACGTCTTCGCCGGCATCGCGCCCGGCCTCGGCGAGCTGCTGGGGCGCGGCCGCTCGCGCGACATCGAGCACTTCGGCTACGCCGAGCAGGCCATCAGCACGGTCTACCTCGGCACGTCGTCCGGTGTCCGGCTGCGCTTCGTCGATAGCGAGGGCCGGCTCGAGGACACCGCGAAGAGCCACGGGCGCACCCGTTCCGCGTGGGCGGGCCGTGCCGCGCGCTCGGTGCGCGACCTCGACGTCGTCTCCCTCGACGACGAGCTCACCCGCGCCCTCGGCTGGCAGGAGCGTCAGGTCGACGTCGCCCCCGGCCGCCACGCCGCGCTGCTCTCGCCGTCGGCCGTGTCCGACCTCATGGTCGACCTGTTCTGGTCGTCGATCGGCCGCGACGCCCACGAGGGCCAGTCGGTGTGGAGCAAGGCCGGCGGCGGCACGCGCGTCGGCGAGACCGTGGCCGACACCCGGATCACGCTCTCGACCGACCCGTCGTTCCCCGGCCTCGAGGCGATGCCGTTCGTGGCGACGTCGGCGTCGTCCGGCTCGTCGTCGGTGTTCGACAACGGCCTGCCCGTCGGCGCCACGCGCTGGATCGACGCCGGCGTGCTCAACCGCCTCATCACCTCGCGCCACACCGCCGAGGAGACCGGGCTGCCGTTCGCGCCCGCCACCGACAACCTGCGCCTCGACGTCGCCGGTGCCTCGGGCTCGCTCGACGACGTGCTGGCCCGCACGCAGGACGGCCTGCTCGTCACGTGCCTCTGGTACAACCGCGTCGTCGACCCGCAGACCCTGCTGCTCACCGGCCTCACCCGCGACGGCGTCTACGTCGTCCGCGGCGGCGAGGTGGTCGGCACGGCGACGAACTTCCGGTTCAACGACTCCCCCGTCGCCGTCCTCAGCCGCATCCTCGACGCCGGCACGCCGGTCGCCACCCTCCCCCGCGAGATGGGCGACTACTTCAACCGCGCCGCCATGCCCCCGCTGCTCATCGACGCCTTCAACTTCAGCACCGTCTCCCAGGCCAGCTGAGCCAGCCGTGGCCGATCCATCGGTAGCCGACGTCGTCGACGCCCTCGACGACGCCTCGGCCGCCGACGCCGCGGTGCTCATGGACCTCATGCACCGCATCAGCGGCGCCGAGCCGGCGGTATGGAACGTGGGCACTATCGGCTACGGCAGCTACCACTTCCGCTACGACAGCGGCCGCGAGGGCGACGGGCACCGGCTCGGCTTCTACCCGCGCAAGGGCAAGCTGACGATCTACCTCATGGACGGCACCGCCCGCCACGCTGCCGCCCTGGAGCGCCTCGGCAAGCACACGACGAGCCGGGTCTGCATCTACCTCAAGCGGTTGAGCGACGTCGACCTCGGTGTGCTCGAGGAGATCCTCCGTGACTCCTACGCCTACCTGGCCGCCCACGACGGCTCCATGCACCGCATCGACTGACGTCTCCACGCAACGCAAGCAGTTCACGCGGGACCGGGAACGCACGCGCCAGGCGGCAGGCATCCGGCGACGCTGAGCCTCGCTGGCCGGCTCAGTCTCCATGCGAGTCGGGTGCCGGTCCGCCCCGCTAGATCCGAGCGATAGCGGCACATCGGCGCGGCTCAGCGCGGCCGCCGCAGGTAGGCAACGGACGCATCGTCGGGTTCTGTCGTGATTCGCTCTTCTTCGGCCCTGAGCCTCTGAAGCACGGCGTCAGGGGTGCCCGCCTCGAGCATGTCGAAGAGGCCCTGCCACCCGAGGACTCGGTAGGGCTCGACCAACCTCGCGGCACCGTTGCTGAGCACCGCAACACACTGGTCCGGTCGCAGGTCGATGCTCCCCGCCACGGCCTCGCGTGCCGCCCGTGGGTCGTCCTTGGCGATCCAGTACCCGCCCGGGTGGTTCCGCTGCGACCGCAAGGTCTCGATCGCTCGTCGGCGTTCCTCGTCGTGCTCGGGCGTGCCGGGCGTCAGGGTGCTCAGCCGTTGTGTCGCAGCCTCGCGGACGGCGATCTCTCGGGCATCGGTGATGACCAGGGGTGATGCAGCCTCGACGACGACGTACGCGTCGCCCAGGACCAGGTACTCCATCTGATTCGAGGCTTCGCGTACGACCGCGACGGACGCCTGCGGGCTGCTGGGGTCGGCGACCGAGCACGTGGTGATGTGCGATGCGGTGACTGCCTGGATGGCTTTGCCGAGCGCGTCGCGAAGATCCCCTGGCGAGGGCCGTTGCAGGCGGTTGAGGATCTCTGCGCCGAGGGTGGCCGCGTACCAGGCGACACCGTGCTGGCACAGGTGCTCTGCCCCTCGGATGCCAGCGCCGTCCACGACGACCAGTGTTCCGGCCGCCGCGCCGACGAAGTCCTCGTTGGGCTGGTCGCCGTGGCCTGCGCTCGTGGCGGTGGTGACTGTCACGCTCCCGACGTTAGGCGAACCCGCGTTGCCTATTGCCGGATACCGCGCGGGCCAGCCTGCTGGTTGCGCCGATGTGATCACGTGCCTGTGGCCCGAGCACCTGGGTGGGTGTCGGGCTCAGGCGGTGCGGGGTGGTTCCGTCAGGCGGCGAGCGGGTTGCCGGGTGGTGGTGGTTCGGGTGGGAGGCCTCGTCGGAGGCGTTCGGCCAGCAGGGTGCCGTCGCGGCCGAGGTAGCCGGTCTCCGGCGGTGCGAACACCCAGTGCCTCGGGTCGCCCTCGGGGTGGCCGCGGTCGGCGAGGATCCGCCAGCGGCCTTCGTGGACGAGGTGGTGATGCCGCGAGCACAGCAGGATCAGGTCGGTCAGGCAGGTCGCGCCGCCGCGCTCCCACGGGCGGACGTGGTGGGCTTCGCAGCGGGAGGCGTCGACGCGGCAGCCGGGGAACTGGCAGTGCTGGTGGGCTGCGGCGAGGGCCTTGCGCTGGGCCTTCGTGGCTGTCCTCGACTCCCGTCCGACGCAGTGGACGGAGGCGCAGAGGCCGACGAGGTCGTGGGCGTGGGCGGGGTCGAGGAGCGCGTCGAGGTCCACCAGCCCGCGGACCCCCGGCGAGCGCGTGCAGGTGCAGGGGGTGAGCTCGTCGGGGTGCACGCCGGCGGCGGTGTCGCGGGCGTGGAGCTGCTGCTTGGCCAGCGCCTCGAGGGAGGTGGGGGCGAGGCGGGGACGGTCGGCCACGAGGCCGTGGATGTGGATCTCGGCGACCTTGGCATCGCACATCAGGCGGGCGGCGGTCTCGTTCGCGACCGTGACGGGTTCCTGGCCGGGGACGAGCAGCTGCGCGGGGCCGCCGGCGGCGTGGATGTCCTCCGACACGAGCAGGGACACGTGGGGTGCTTCGCCGTGCTTCGTGCCGACGAGCTGGTCGTCGAGCAGCCGGCGCACGATCGCGTCGAACGCCTCCGCATACAGGCGCGGCCGGGCGATGCGCGCGCGGCGCTCGTCCTCCGCCTCGTCCCCCGTCGGCTGCAGCTCCTCCGGGAGGGAGCCGTCGCGGAACCGGCGGTCGACCTCGGCATCGAGGAGGGTCTTGAAGGCGGCGCCGGTGACGGCGTCGAGGACCATCGACACCCGCGCCTGACTGCCGACCGTGGCGATGCGGACCTCGCGGCGCTCGAGGGCCTCCAGCGCGCGGCGGGCGGCGGCCTGCGGGTCGAGGTAGAAGATCAGCGCCGCCGCGGCCTTCTCTACATCCATGACGGTGGCGGTCTCGGCGACCGGGACGATGATCGCCTCCCCCGCCGCACGCGCCTCGTCCCGCGCGGTGCCGCGCAGGTCCTGCACCGCGGTGTCGATCCCCCGCCCTGCGGCCAGGGCGGCGCCGGGGTGGATCCGCCCGGCCAGGACACCGGCGCGCAGGTGCGGGTAGCGGTCCAGGACGGTGCCGAGGCGCTGGGCCTGCGACGCGGTGGAGCCGGAGACGCCGACGCCGTCGCGGAAGTAGGTCTTGACCGAGAAGAAGCCGGACTGCTTCAGATCCCCCGAATCGCGGCAGGCCTTCGCCAGCACCGCGCTGCCCGCCTGCCCCAGCCCGCACGCTGCGACCAGGTCGGCGGCCAGACCGGCCTGGGAGCTGCCGTCGAGGTCGAGGTGCTCCCCGGCCGCGAGCCGGGCGCCGACCCGCGCGGACACCTCGAGCAGCTCGGCGACGTCGTCGCCGAGCGAGGTGCCTGCGGTGGTGGACATGCCAGGAACACTACGACCCACCTCCGACAGTCCACTCCGACCGAGACCCGTTGCGCCCCAAAGGATCTCGCCTCTTGATCTCCAAAGGTGCGGTGCGTCGGCGTGTCGTCCACAGACGACTCTCACTCGCTCGGGAGCGCCGGCCCGGATCCGTGGCAGGGCGGCTCCGTCGGGTGGTTCGTTGGGGGTCGGATCGCGTCGTCGGGAGCGCGTTTTCGACCTCCAGCTCGGTCTGGGGTCGGGGTGGCTGGCGTCGTCGCCTTGCGTCGTGGGGGCGCGATCTGGTGGTCGTTCGTTCGCCTGCGGCTCACTACCTCCCCACCAGATCGCGGGGCGGCTCGCTGCCTCCCCACCAGATCGCGTGCTACCAGGGGCCGGGTGACGGGGTGGAGAGGTCCCAGTGCTCGAGCTCGGTGCCGCAGATCTGGAGGCCGCGGGCCTGGTAGTTGTGCAGAGCTGCCTCGGAGTCGAGCTCGCAGGTGTGCACCCACACCCGGCGTGTCCCCTCGACCTCCCACGCGCGCTCGATCGCGCGGGTCAGCAGCCAGCCGCCCAGGCCGACGCCGGCGAAGCCGGGCATGAGCCCGAAGTAGGCGATCTCGCACTCGTCGCCGACGCGGTCGAGCTCGACGTACCCCGCGGGGACGCCGTCGACCCACGCGGTCCACAGCTCGTGGCCGAGGCGCGACACCCACGCGAGCCACTGGTCGTAGGTCCAGCCGATGCGGTCGAGCCAGTACCAGTCGCCGCCGACCGAGCGGTAGAAGAACCGCGACAGCTCCGGCGCGGGACGGCCCGCGCGCACCAGCGTGGCCTCGACGCGCGGGGGCGAGGCCGGGCGCAGCTGCGCCGGGTCGAGCATCTCGAGATGGGTGACGACGACCTCGCGGACGCCGGGCCCCGGGCCGTCGACCCGGGTCACGAGTCCTCGAGGCGGAAGCCCACCTTCATGCCCACCTGGAAGTGGTCGACCTGGCCGTCGCGGATGTGGCCGCGGACCTCGGTCACCTCGAACCAGTCGAGGTGGCGCAGGGTCTCCGCGGCCCTGCCGATGCCGTTGCGGATGGCGTCCTCGAGGCCCTCGGTGGAGGTGCCCACGATCTCGGTGACGCGGTAGGTGCGGTTCGTCATGCGTGCATCCTGGCGCATGCCGGACGCCGTCCGGTGGAGCGCCGGTCCGTTCCGCTGCACGGCGCGGTCGAGGGCGGCGACGGCGTGCGGCCGTTGTCACACCGGCCCGGAGATGCCGACCGATGACGCACGACGTACCGTTCCGGTGTGCTGGACCGCAACCCCCGCGAGGAGGTGCACCGGATCACCGACGCCGGTGCCGCTCTCAGCGACGAGCAGGTAGGGCGTACGCGCACCTACCTGATCTCGATGGGCATCCGCACCGCCTGCTTCATCGGCGCCGTCGTCGCCCCGTCCCCCTGGCGCTGGTTGCTCGTCGTCGGCGCGATCGGCCTCCCCTACGTCGCCGTGGTGCTCGCCAACGGCGGCCGCGAGCGCTCCGACCGGCAGGGCTTCGCGATCGCGATGCCCGAGCAGCGGCTGATGCTCGGCCAGGCGGGCACGGCCGACGGCCCTCCCCCGAGCGATGCGGACGGCAAGTCCGGAGACAGCAAGCGCGGCCGGAAGGGCACGTCCGCCGCCTGACCGGGCTGGCTAGCCGCCGATGGCCGACATCGGGCGGTCGGGCTGGATGAAGCTCGGGTCGTCGATCCCGTGCCCGGCCTTCTTCATGGCCATCGCGCCGAGGAACACCGCTGCGATGTCGTCGTCGCTGCCGCCGCCGCGCACCACCGAGCGCACGTCGTGCTCGTCGCGGGCGAACAGGCAGTTGCGCACCATGCCGTCGGCGGTGAGCCGCACGCGGTCGCAGGCGCCGCAGAACGGACGGGTCACCGAGCCGATGATCCCGACCGTGCCGAGGTCGACGCCGTCCTTGCGCACGCGGAACCGCTCGGCGGGCTGGCTGCCGCGCGGCTCCTCGTCGGGGACGACGGTGTACTCCTTGCCGAGCAGGTCGAGGATCTCGTCGGCCGCGATCATCTCCTCGCGGTTCCACGCGTGCTGGGCATCGAGCGGCATCTGCTCGATGAAGCGCAGCTCGTAGCCGCGCTCGAGGCAGAACGCGAGCAGGTCGACGGCCTCGGAATCGTTGACGCCGCGCATGAGCACCGCGTTGACCTTCACCGGCAGCAGGCCGGCCTCGGCCGCCGCCTCGAGCCCGCGGAGGACGTCGTCGATGCGGTTGCGCCGCGTCAGCTCCTTGAAACGCTCGGGGTCGAGGGTGTCGAGGGAGACATTCACGCGGTGCAGGCCGGCGTCCTTGAGGGCCTGCGCCATCTTCCCGAGGCCGATGCCGTTGGTGGTCACCGAGGTCTTCGGGCCGGCCGGGTGCGAGGCGATCCCGCTCACGATCTCGGGCAGGCGCGGGCGCAGGAGCGGCTCGCCGCCGGTGAACCGGACGTCCTCGACGCCGAGGTCGACGGCGACGCGCACGACGCGGATCAGCTCGTCGTCGGTCAGCAGCGTGTCGCTCGGCAGCCACGGCAGGCCCTCGGCGGGCATGCAGTAGGTGCACCGCAGGTTGCAGCGGTCGGTGAGCGACACACGGAGGTCCGTGGCCACCCGTCCGAAGCCGTCGACGAGACGCATGCGTGGAGCGTAGGCGCAGGTCAGGTGCCGCGCGCGCGGCGCGTCCGGACCCGACCAGGTCCGGGAGAGGTGATCCGGAAACGAGGACCCGGGATGCGGAGCGAGCCGCAGATGCGGCAGGCCCCCGGACGAGCCCGGACGCCGCAGGCCGCTTACGCTCGTCGGGTGAGCAGCTACGGGTTCCTGCGCCGGCCGCGCTGGCTGGCCCTGGGGTTCGTGGTGCTCATCATCCTCCCGTCGTTCTTCGCGCTCTCCCGCTGGCAGCTCAACCGGCTCGACGAGCGCCGCCACTTCAACGCGCTGGTCACGAACCACGGATCGGCGACGCCGGTGCCGGTCGACCAGGTGATGACGCCGGGCGCCGACCTCTCCACGATCGGCGAGGACCAGCGCTGGATCCCGGTCACCGCGACCGGTACCTACGACGCCCGCGGCCAGGTGCTGGTGCGCAAGCGCCCGCTCGACGGCCAGAACGGCTTCTGGGTCGTCACGCCGCTCGTCACCACGTCGGGCGCCGTGCTCGCCGTCAACCGCGGCTGGATCAAGGCCGAGGGCGGCGCGGGCGACGCGCAGTCGGTCCCCGCTCCCCCGGCGGGCCAGGTCAGCATCGTGGGCCGCGTGCAGCCGTCGCAGGAGGCCCCGGCCGAGCAGCCCACCGACCTCCCCGAGGGGCAGATCACCGACCTGTCCGTGCCGCTCGTGGTCGGGAGCGCTACGGCGTACCCGGGCTACGTCGAGCTCGTGTCGAGCGACCCCGCCCAGGCCGAGGGGCTCACCCCCATCCCGCTGCCCGAGCTCAGCGACGGGCCGCACCTCTCCTACGCCGTGCAGTGGATCTTCTTCGCGATCGTGGCCGTCGTCGGCTTCGTCGTGCTGATCCGCCGCGAGCGCGAGTACGCCGAGGCCGAGGAGGCCCTCGCCGCCGAGCAGGCGGCCGGCGCGGCCCCCGGCGGGCCCGACCCCGCCTGACCGGTCAGGTCACTCTGCGTCGACCGTTCACCCGGACGGCCCCGTCACTCCACGCACGCGCTCACCCGTTCGGCCGCGTCGGTCATGGTTACGCCGCGTCGCGGGAGGCACACTGGGCGCCATGGACCTGGGCCTCCGCGATCGCGTCTACGTCGTCACCGGCGGCACCCGTGGCCTCGGCCTCGCGTGCGCCCGCCAGCTCGTCGCCGAGGGCGCCCGCGTCGTCGTCGCGGCCCGCGACCAGCAGGGCATCGACGAGGCCGTCGCCGAGCTCGGCAGCGGCAACGCCGTCGGCGTCCCGGCCGACCTGTCCGACGCCTCCTCGGCCGAGCGCGTCGTCGCCGCGGCCGTCGCGCGCTTCGGCCGGCTCGACGGCGCCCTCGTGAGCGTGGGCGGCCCCGCCGCCGGCACGCCCATGACCACCGACGACGACACCTGGCGGATCAGCTTCGAGACCGTCTTCCTCGGCGCCCTGCGCGTGGCCCGTGCCGCCGCGAACGCGATGACGACGCCGCCGGACTCCGTCACTGGCTCCGAGGGCTCGCTGCTGCTCATCCTGTCGTCGTCGGCGAAGGAGCTGGTCTCCGGCCTCACGACGAGCAACGGCCTCCGCCCCGGCCTGGCGATGATGGTCAAGGACCTCGCCGACGAGCTCGGCGGCCGCGGCATCCGGGTCAACGGGATCATGCCGGGACGCCTGGCCACCGACCGGATGTTCGCGATCGACGCCCGTCTCGGCGCCCCCGACATGGTGCGCCGCCGCAACGAGAGCGCGATCCCCCTCGGCCGCTACGGCGAGCCCGACGAGCTGGGTCGCGTCGCGGCCTTCCTGCTCTCGCCCGCCGCGTCCTACGTGTCCGGGACGATCGTGCCGGTCGACGGCGGGATGCTCCGCAGCTTCTGACCGCTGCCGAGACCGCGCGAGCGACGGCACCCGAGCACCGACGAGGACCCCATGCCCCGAACCGCCCGTGCCGCCGCACTGTGCTGCGCCGCTCTCCTGCTCGCCGCGTGCGGCTCCGGGGGCGGCACCGCGACGTCGGCATCGCCCACGTCGTCGTCAGCCTCCCCCGCCGCCTCCTCGAGCAGCGCGGCGCCGTCGCCCAGCGAGTCAGAGTCGCCGAGCGAGACCGCGTCGGGCGGTATCACGACGCTGCCGGAGTCGGTGCTGGCCACGATCCCCGGCCTCGAGTACACCGACAGCGGCGTCAGCGACGACGAGCGCATCGACAAGTTCGCGTCAGCCGTCGGCGACAACGACGCCGTCACCGGCTTCCTCGCCCGCGAGATCACCTACGAGGGCGACCTCGTCGGCGGCATCGAGGTGATCCGGTTCGCCGAGGAGGTCCCCTCGGCGGTCGGCAGCCAGTTCATCCGCTCGCTGCTCGTCGGCTTCGTGGGCGGCAAGGGCACGCCGAAGAAGGTGTCCGGCACCGACCTCGTCGGCGTCGACAAGAAGGGCGGCAGCATCGGCGCGGTCGCCTGGATCGACGGCGCCGACGTCTACATCGTGTGGTCGCAGTCGGCGTCCGACGCGGCCGAGATCGCGCTGGAGTACCAGAAGGCAGCCGGCTAGGCCGGCTGCGGCTCGGGCTCAGGCGCGGGCGCGGCCGGGGCGCCGATCGCCGCGATCGCGGTGACCGCCAGCGTGGCCAGGCCGGTGCCGATGAGCAGCCACTCCACCGAGACGACGTCGGACAGCGGCCCGAACAGCAGCATGCCGACGGGCATGCCGAGCGACCAGATGATCGAGTTCAGCGAGAAGACCCGGCCCATCATCTCGGGCTCGACCTGCTCCTGGAACAGCGTCGTCGACGCGGTGCTGAAGTACGCGATGCTCACGCCGCAGACCAGGATGAAGCCCAGGAACAGCCAGAACACCCCGGGCCAGCCGAAGACCGCGCCCGAGAGGCCCATACCGATGGTGGTCGCGCCGAAGGCTGCCGACGACAGCAGCACCAGCCGCACCCGGTCGTGGCGGCCGCCGGTGAGCGCGACGACCGCGCCACCGGCGAGCATGCCGGCGCCGAACGCGATCTCGTTGGCGGTCAGCAGCCAGACGTCGGAGCCGAACGTGCGCGCGACCATGAGCGGGGTGAGGTAGGCCGGCGGCGCGCACAGGAAGTAGACGGCTGCGAACAGCAGCAGCACGCGCAGCACCACCGGGTGCGCCCGCACGTACGAGAGCCCGGCGCGGACATCGGCGAGATAGCCGGCGCCCGCCGTAGTGGTGGCGAGCCTCGCGACCGGCACGGCGAGCAGCAGCCCGATCCCGATCACCGCGGTGACGACGTCGACGAGCAGCACCGCCTGGATCCCCAGCCCCGCATACAGGGCAGCCGCGACCGCCGGGGCGAGCAGCATCAAGGACGACTGCAGCGTGGTGTTGATGCCGTTGACCTTGATGAGGCGGTCGGCAGGCACGATCTGCGGCAGCAGCGCGTTGACCGCGGGCTGCTGCACGCCGGCCCCCAGCGACCGGATCGCCAGGACGGCGAACACGGGCCAGAGCGACTCCTCGCCGCGCAGGAGCAGCACCGCGAGCACCAGGGTCACAGCCGCGATGGTGGAATCGGCCGCGATGATGAGCAGCTTGCGGTTGTAGCGGTCGGCCCAGACCCCGCCGAACACGGACATGACCGCCGACGGCAGGAACCCGAACGCCGTCGCGAGCGTGAGCACCAGGCCCGACTGCGTGGTGAGGGTGAGGTGCCACAGGATCGCGTACTGCACCAGCGACGAGCCGAGCAGCGACACGAACTGCCCGGTGAGGAAGAACGTGGTGTTGCGCTTCCAGTGCGGCATCGGCCCCGCCCCGGCGTCGGCGAGGACGTCGGCGGAGTCGGTCATGCGAGCAGTCAACCAACAGGGTCCGACACCCGCACGCGGGTTCCGGACCCGCGCGTCGGCTCAGGCCCCGGCGGGCTCCTGCACGGCGAACTGGGTGCGGTAGAGGAACGCGTAGGTGCCGCCCGCGGCCAGCAGCTCGTCGTGGCCGCCGCGCTCGACGATCCGGCCGTCGTCGACGACGAGGATCTGGTCGGCCTCGCGGATGGTCGAGAGGCGGTGCGCGATCACGATGCTCGTGCGGCCCTGCAGCGCGGTGGCGAGCGCCTGCTGCACCGCGACCTCGGACTCGGAGTCGAGGTGGGCCGTGGCCTCGTCGAGGACGACGACGTCGGGCGCCTTGAGCAGCAGCCGGGCGATCGCCATCCGCTGCTTCTCACCGCCGGAGAGGCGGTAGCCGCGGTCGCCGACGACGGTGTCGAGGCCGTCGGGCAGCGCCTCGACGAGCGCCAGCACCTGCGCGTCGCGCAGGGCGTCGTAGAGCTGCTCCTCGGTGGCGTCGGGACGGGCGTAGAGGAGGTTGGCCCGGATGGTGTCGTGGAACATGTGGGCGTCCTGAGTCACGACGCCGACGAGGTCGTGCAGCGACTGCTGGGTGACGTCGCGGACGTCGAGGCCGTTGACCTGCACCGAGCCCTCGGTGACGTCGTAGAGCCGGCTGACGAGCGCCGTGATGGTCGTTTTGCCGGCGCCGGACGGGCCGACGAGGGCGACCATCTTGCCGGGCTCGGCCGTGAACGTGACGTCGCGCAGGACGTCGTCGCGCACCGGGGCGGAGTCCTGCCGGGCGACCGACTCGAGCGAGGCGAGCGAGACCTGGTCGGCCGAGGGGTAGCGGAAGCGCACGTGGTCGAAGGAGACGGTGGCCGGGCCCTTCGTGAGCGCCACCGCGCCAGGCTTGTCCGCGACCATCGGCTCGAGGTCGAGCACCTCGAACACGCGGTCGAAGGACACCAGCGCGGTCATCACGTCGACGCGCACGTTCGACAGCGCCGTGAGCGGGCCGTAGAGCTGTCCCAGCAGGCCGGCCAGCGCCAGCAGCGTGCCGATGGTCAGGACGCCGGAGATCACCAGGTTGCCGCCGATGCCGTACACCAGCGCGGTGGCCAGCGAGGCGACGAGCGCCAGCGCGGAGAAGAACACCCGGTTGACCATCGCGATCGAGACGCCGATGTCGCGCACGCGGCCGGCGCGGCCGGAGAAGGCCGAGGCCTCCTCGTCGGGGCGCCCGAAGAGCTTGACCAGCAGTGCGCCGGCGACGTTGAACCGCTCGGTCATCTGCGTGGACATCTCGGCGTTGACCGTCATCTGCTCGCGCGTCATGGACTGCAGACGGCGGCCGATCCAGCGCGCGGGCAGCAGGAACAGCGGCAGCAGCACGATCGACAGCACGGTGATCTGCCACGACAGCGCGAGCATCGCGATGACGACGGCCACGAGGCTGATCAGGTTGCCGACGACGCCGGACAGGGTGGAGGTGAACGCCTGCTGGGCGCCGATGACGTCAGTGTTGAGACGCGAGACCAGGGCGCCGGTCTGCGCACGGGTGAAGAACGCGACCGGCATCCGCTGCACGTGGTCGTACACCTGCGTGCGCAGGTCGTAGATGAGGCCCTCGCCGATGCGGGCCGAGTACCAGCGGCCGATGAGCGTGACGATCGCGCTGAACACGGCCAGCAGCGCGATGATGATCGCCGTCTGCGTGACGACGGCGGAGTTCCCCGGGGTGACGCCCTCGTCGATGATCCGCTTGAACAGCAGCGGCTGGGCGACGACCAGCACCGCGCCGATGACGAGCGTGACGAGGAACGCCGCGACGTAGCCGCGGTAGGGGCGGGCGTAGGCGAGGATGCGCCGCAGCGTCCCCTTGCGGAGGCGCTTGTTGACCACGTCGTCATCACGACGGAACGAGCGCCACACCATGTGCTGGCTCGACATCGACACGACGAGCATCCTCCTGGGCGGGTCCGACAGGCGGGCGGCCGTGGCCGCCCGCGGGAGGCCGGCTGGGACCGGCCACCGGTGGTCAACACCGTCGCACAGCCCGGATGTTCCCGCAGGGCCGGGCTCCCCCGGCCGCGGGCCGCTACAGCGAGCGGATCAGCGACGTGGTGCCGATGGCGATCTGGGGCTTGCGGGCCGGGTCCATCCACCGCGCCAGCCAGGTCATGTCCGCCTGCGGCACCGAGACGCAGCCTGCTGTGAAGCCCTTGTCGCCGTTCACGTGCAGGAAGATCGCGCCGCCCAGCGAGGTGTCGGCGGGCTTGGTGGTCACGCGCTGGCCGTCGGCGCGCACGTACGGCGTCGCGCGCGGGAGGTTGAACTTGATGAGGAAGGCCGGCCGGTACTGCGAGCGCATGGCCCACAGGCTCTCGGCCCAGCTCGTGCGCCAGACGGCGTTGGCGGTGCGGCGCGACTGCCGGATGTTGTAGGTCTTCGGGTCGCGCGGGTCGAGCGCCCACCAGTCGTTGGCGTCGTAGCGCACCCACGCCATCCGGGTGCCCGGGTCGGCGAAGGGGCCGAACCCGTAGCCCATGGCGTAGAGGCCGGTCGGCGTGGTGCCGTCGCCCTGCTTGCGCTTGCCGAGCCCCATCGCCGACAGGCCGTTCCAGCCCACCCGGGCCTTCACTGTGCGGCGCAGGATCCAGGTGTCGCCGTGGCGGCCCCAGGCCTTGAGCGTGGCGTAGGTCGAGGCGTAGCCGCCCTCGACCGTGATCACCTGCGAGACCCCGGCGGGGAGCCGGTCGATCGACGACGGCAGAGGCACCGCGGCGTCGGACGGCATGGCCGGCGCCAGCAGCAGCGCCACGGCGAGGGCCACGGCAGCCGCGATGCCCGCGACCAGGGTGCGCAGGGAGGGTCGGCTCGCGGTCACCGGCCCATCATCGCCCGAACTCCCGCCAGGACGGCGCCCGGCGAACGGCATGCGGCCGTCCGTGTCGCCGTGGCGCCGGGCCGAGCCGGTCAGAGCGCGGCGAGCAGGCCGCGCAGCAGGCCCACCTGGGTCTCGCGCTCGAACCGGCGCTGCTCGGGGGCCTCGTGGACGAGCGCGCCGCGCAGCACCTTCTTGGTGGCCCGCAGCGACGCCTCCGGGGCGGCCAGCAGCGCGGACACGAGCTGGTCGACGCCGGCGTCGAGGTCGTCCTGGACCGCGGTTGCGAGTCCCCACGCCACCGCCTCCTGCGCGCCGACGAAGCGACCGGTTGCGCACATCTCGAGCGCCCGGCCGTAGCCGACGGCCCGCACGAGCGGGTGGGTGCCGGTGAGGTCGGGCACGAGGCCGAGCGACGTCTCGCGCATCGCGAACCGGGCATCGGGCCCGATCACGCGCAGGTCGCAGGCCAGGGCGATCTGGCAGCCGGCGCCGACCGCGGCGCCCTGCACGGCCGCGACCGTGATGACGTCGTCGCGGTCGTGCCACCACGAGAACCCGTGCTGGAACGTGTCGATGAGGTCGGCCGCGGCGGCGTCGTCGAGCGACGCGATGGTCTCGAGCAGCCGCTCGCCGTCGACGCCCTCGGGCGAGAACGTGCGCAGGTCGATGCCGGAGGAGAAGACCGGGCCGTTGCCGCGGAGGACGACCACGCGGGTGGCCGCAGGCAGGCTGTCGCCCACCGCCGCGAACGCGCGCCAGGTCGCCGGCGTCTGGGCGTTGCGGGTCTGCGGGCGGTCGAGCGTGACGGTGACGACGGGCTCCCCCGCCGGACCGTGCCACGCCACCTGGAGCCCGCCCTGCTCCAGGAGCTCGGTGAGACCGCTGCTGAGTCCGGCGGTGCTCACTTCTTGGTCTTGGCCTTGGTGCGGGTGGCCCCGCCCCGGCCGCGGAGCGCGACGCCGGACTCGCTGAGGAGCCGGTGCACGAAGCCGTAGGACCGGCCGGTCGAGGCCGCGAGCTCGCGGATGCTCGCGCCGGCGGCGTACTTCTTCTTGAGGTCGGCTGTCAGCTTGTCGCGCTCGCCGCCCTGGACCCGACGGCCCTTGCCCAGATCTGCCACCGCTGCCTCCATCGCCGATCGAGACCGATGATCAACCGTACCCCGCGGTCTACCCCCTGCAACCTCCCCGGGCGGACGGATCTGCGGCCCGGGCGGGTGCGTCAGGCCAGCGAGACGAGGTCGGCGTAGTCGGCGGTCCAGAGGTCCTCGACGCCGTCGGGCAGCAGCAGCACGCGCTCGGGGTCGAGCGCGTCGACCGCGCCCTCGTCGTGCGTCACGAGCACGATGGCGCCCTCGTACGAGCGCAGCGCGCCGAGGACCTCCTCGCGGCTGGCGGGGTCGAGGTTGTTGGTCGGCTCGTCGAGCAGCAGCACGTTCGCGGCCGACACGACGAGCGTCGCGAGGGCGAGGCGCGTCTTCTCGCCGCCGGAGAGCGTGCCGGCCGGCTGGTCGACGGCGTCGCCGGTGAACAGGAACGAGCCGAGCACCTTGCGCACCTCGGTCTCGTTGAGATCGGGCGCCGCGCTCTTCATGTTCTCCAGCACGCTGCGGCCGGCGTCGAGGGTCTCGTGCTCCTGCGCGTAGTAGCCGAGGCGCAGGCCGTGGCCCGGCTCGACCTGGCCGGTGTCGGGCGCGTCGACGCCGGCCAGGATCCGCAGCAGCGTCGTCTTGCCGGCGCCGTTGAGGCCGAGGATCACGACGCGGCTGCCCTTGTCGATCGCGAGGTCGACGTCGGTGAAGATCTCCAGCGACCCGTAGGACTTCGACAGCTCGGAGGCGCGCAGCGGCGTCTTGCCGCAGGGCGCCGGCGTCGGGAAGCGGAGCTTGGCGACGCGGTCGTTCTTGCGGACCTCCTCGAGGCCGCCGAGCAGGCGCTCCGCGCGCTTGGCCATGTTCTGCGCGGCCTTGGCCTTGGTGGCCGTGGCGCGCATGCGGTCGGCCTGCGTCTGCAGCGCGGCCGCCTGCTTCTCGGCGTTGGCCCGCTCGCGCTTGCGGCGTCGCTCGTCGGTCTCGCGCTGGGCGAGGTAGGCCTTCCAGCCGACGTTGTAGACGTCGATGACGCAGCGGTTGGCGTCGAGGTGCAGCACCTTGTTGACGGTGGCCTCGAGCAGGTCGACGTCGTGGCTGATGACGATGAGCCCGCCCTTGTGCGACTTGAGGAAGTCGCGCAGCCACACGATCGAGTCGGCGTCGAGGTGGTTGGTGGGCTCGTCGAGCAGCAGGGTGTCGGCGCCGCTGAACAGGATGCGCGCGAGCTCGACGCGGCGGCGCTGGCCGCCGGAGAGGGTGCCGAGCGGCTGCTCGAGCACGCGGTCGGGCAGGCCGAGGCTGCTCGCGATCGCCGCGGCCTCCGACTCCGCGGCGTACCCGCCGGAGGCCAGGAACTCGGCCTCGGCGTTGGAGTAGCGGCGCATCGCCTTGTCGCGCGTGGCGTCGTCGGTGGCGTCGGCGATCCGCTTCTCGTTGGCCCGCATCCGACGGACGGCCTCGTCGAGGCCGCGGGCCGACAGGATGCGGTCGCGCGCGAGCTCCTCGAGGTCGACGTCGCGGGGGTCCTGCGGGAGGTAGCCGATCTCGCCGCCCCGGGCGACGGATCCGGCGGCGGGCTCGCCCTCGCCGGCCAGCACGCGGGTGAGGGTGGTCTTGCCGGCGCCGTTGCGGCCGACGAGGCCGACCTTGTCGCCCGGGCCGATGCGGAAGGACGCGCCCTCGAGCAGGAGCCGGGCGCCGGCACGCAGCTCGATGCCCTGGGCGGAGATGGTCACAGCCCCCACAGTCTAGGCGTCCCGCGGCCGTGCTCCCGACCGCGATCCGGGGCGGCGGCCTCGCTACGGTGCTGGGCGACAGCAGGACGACGGCAGGTGCGGCTCGAGGAGGCGGCGTGGCGCGTCGGATGGTGCTGCCGGGGCCGCAGCGCGGGCCCTGGTCGGTGACCTACGAGTCCGGGCGCAACGTCGTCGTCGCGCAGGGCAGCTGGTCGACGGTGCTGCGCCACCCCAGCGGCTGGCAGGTGGTCTTCGACGAGGCCGACCGCATCGCCGTTCTGCTCGCGCCCGACGACCAGGTGGTGCTCACCCTCGACGTCCCGCCGCAGTCCGGCGACGTCGTCGACCACCTCATCGGCGTGGCCCAGGACTGGGCCGCCGTCAACGCCGAAGCCCGCGGCCTCCCGCCCCTCGCCTGACTAGAGGTTGAAGCCGAGGGCGCGCAGCATCTCGCGGCCGTCGCCCCCGAGCGCCGGCGGAGGACCGGGCCGGGCCCGCGTCGAATCGGCTACGGCCCTCTGACGGCTCCGGGCGCGGCACGGTCCGACGGGAGGAGCGTCAGCGACGACTGCCGGCTGCGAGGGGACAAGGGCCGACGACGGCCGCCCGGCGGATGCTCTACAGGTTGAAGCCGAGGGCGCGGAGCATCTCGCGGCCGTCGTCGGTGATCTTGTCGGGGCCCCACGGCGGCATCCAGACCCAGTTGATGCGGTAGTCGGCGACGATGCCGTCGAGCGCCGCGCGGGTCTGGTCCTCGATGACGTCGGTGAGCGGGCACGCAGCCGACGTCAGGGTGAGGTCGATCGTGGCGATGTTGGAGTCGTCGACCTGGACGCCGTAGACGAGGCCGAGGTCGACGACGTTGATCCCGAGCTCGGGGTCGACGACGTCCTTGAGCGACTCGATCACCTCGTCGACCGGCGTGGTGTCGCCGCCGCCGGCCAGGGGTGCGGTGGTCTCGGTCATGCGGTTGCCTCCGGGGTGCTCGCCACGGCCTGGGAGACCGCGTCCTTCCACGCCATCCATGCCAGCAGCGCGCACTTCACGCGTGCCGGGTACTTCGCCACGCCCGCGAACGCCACGGCGTCGCCGAGAACGTCCTCGTCGGGCTCGACGGTCCCCCGCCCCTGCATCAGGGCGAGGAAGTCGTCGAAGGTGGTGAGGCCGGTCTCGACCTTCTCCCCCACGAGCTGCTCGAAGAGCACGCTGGCCGAGGCCTGCGAGATCGAGCAGCCCATGCCGTCGTAGGAGACGTCGGAGACGAGGCCGTCCTCGACCTCCACGCGCAGGGTGATCTCGTCGCCGCACGTGGGGTTCACGTGGTGCACCTCGGCCTGGAACGGCTCCCGCAGGCCCTTGCCGCGCGGGTTCTTGTAGTGGTCGAGGATGATCTCCTGGTACAGGCTCTCGAGGTCCATCACGCCACCCCGAAGAAGCTCTGCGCGTGCCGCACGGCGGCGACAAGGTCGTCGACGTCGGAGGGCCCGTTGTAGACGTAGAACGTCGCGCGTGCCGTGGCGGCGACGCCGAACCGGCGGTGCAGCGGCCACGCGCAGTGGTGGCCGACGCGCACCTCGACGCCGCGGTCGTCGAGCACCTGGCCGACGTCGTGGGCGTGGATGCCGTCGACGACGAACGACACGGCCGACCCGCGGGCCTCGGCGTCGACGGGCCCGACGACGCGGACGCCGGGCACCTCGGCCAACGACTCGAGGGCGTACTGCGTGAGCGCGTGCTCGTGGGACGCGACCGCGGCCATGCCCGACAGCGCGCCGTCGGCGGTGCGCAGCGCCTCGAGGTAGTCGACGGCGGCGCCGAGCCCGACCGCCTGAGCGGCCATCGGCACGCCCGCCTCGAACCGCTGCGGCGGGGGTGCGAAGGTCGAGCCCTCCATCCGCACGACCTCGATCATCGAGCCGCCGGTGAGGAACGGGGGCATCGCCTCGAGCAGCTCGTAACGGCCCCACAGGACGCCGATGCCGGACGGGCCGAGCATCTTGTGGCCGGAGAACGCGACGTAGTCGGCGCCGAGGGCCTCGACGTCGACCGGCATGTGCGGCACCGACTGGCAGGCGTCGAGCACGACGAGCGCGCCGACGGCGTGGGCCGCCTCGGCGACGCGCTCGACCGGCGTGACGGTGCCCAGCACGTTGCTCTGGTGGGTCAGGGCCACGACGCGCGTGCGCTCGTTGATGATGCCGAGCCCGTGCTCGGGGTGCTCGAGGTCGAGCCGGCCCTCCTCGGTGACGCCGATCCAACGCAGGACGGCGCCGGTCTTGTCGGCGACCTCCTGCCACGGCACGAGGTTGGCGTGGTGCTCCATCTCCGTGACGACGATCTCGTCGCCCGGCTTCAGGATGAACCGCTCCGAGCCGTCGGGCAGGGCCCGGCCGTGCTGCGCCTTCGCTGTGGCGTTGCTGAACGCGTAGGAGACGAGGTTGATCGCCTCGGTGGCGTTCTTGGTGAACACCAGCTCGCGCGGCTGCGCGCCGATGAGGTCGGCGATGCGCTGCCGGGCGTGCTCGTAGGCGTCGGTCGCCTCCTCGGCCAGCAGGTGCGCGCCGCGGTGCACTGCGGCGTTGTGGCGCGTGTAGAACGACCGCTCGGCGTCGAGGACCGCGGTCGGCTTCTGCGACGTCGCGCCCGAGTCGAGGTAGACCAGCCGGTTCCCGCCGCGCACGGTGCGCGCCAGGATCGGGAAGTCCGCCGCGACCGCCTCGACGTCGAGGAGGCCGGCCACCGGCTGGTGCAGGACGGTCACGACGCGGCCGCCGCCTTCACGTACGCGTCGTAGCCCTCGCTCTCGAGCTGGTCGGCCAGCTCGGCGCCGCCCTCGGCCACCACGCGGCCGTCGACGAACACGTGCACGAAGTCGGGGCGGATGTAGCGCAGGATCCGCGTGTAGTGGGTGATCAGCAGCGTGCCGACCTCGCCGGTCTCCTTCACGCGGTTGACGCCCTCGGACACGATGCGCAGGGCGTCGACGTCGAGGCCGGAGTCGGTCTCGTCGAGGATCGCGATCTTCGGGCGCAGCAGCTGCATCTGCAGGATCTCGTGGCGCTTCTTCTCGCCGCCGGAGAAGCCCTCGTTGACCGAGCGCTCGGCGAAGGCGGGGTCCATGGACAGCTCGTCCATCGACGCCTTCATCTCCTTGACCCAGGTGCGCAGCTTCGGGGCCTCGCCGCGCACGGCGGTGACCGAGGTGCGGAGGAAGTTCGACACCGAGACGCCGGGCACCTCGACGGGGTACTGCATCGCGAGGAACAGGCCAGCGCGGGCGCGCTCGTCGACCGACATGGCGAGGACGTCCTCGCCGTCGAGGGTGACGGTGCCGCCGGTGACGGTGTACTTCGGGTGCCCGGCGACGGAGTAGGCGAGCGTGGACTTGCCCGAGCCGTTGGGGCCCATGATCGCGTGGGTCTCGCCGGAGCGGACGGTGAGGTCGACGCCGCGCAGGATCTCGCGGGCGCCCGCGTCGGTGTCGACGCTGACGTGCAGGTCGCGGATCTCGAGGGTTGCCATGGTGGTGTCTCCTGGGACGGCGTACGGGGTCAGGGCCGGCGGCTGACGTCGACGAGCACGACGGCGTCGTCGCCGCTGCCCTCGACGGTCACCGCGTAGACGGGGACGGGGCTGGAGGCCGGCGGGCCCGAGGGCGCGCCGGTGGTGAGGTCGAAGCGCGAGCCGTGCAGCCAGCACTCGATCGTGCAGCCGTCGACCTCGCCCTCCGAGAGGGCGACGTCGGCGTGGGAGCAGACGTCGCGGATCGCGTGGACGTGGCCGTCCTCGTCGCGCACGACGGCCACGGGGACGCCCTCGACGACCACGCCGAGCGCGCCCGGGTTGGGAACGTCGATGAGCTTGCAGGCCTGGACGGCGGTCACAGGGAGTCCTCCTCGTCGGCGTCCGCGGCCTCGGGGGCGAAGCCGAGCTCGCCGTCGATCGCGTCGAGCAGGCGCTGCTCCCACTCGGGCTCGCCGAGCCGGGCCACGACGTCGGCGAAGAAGCCGCGGACCACGAGCTGGGTGGCGATGTCGGCGGGGATGCCGCGCGCCTGGAGGTAGAACAGCTGCTCGTCGTCGAACCTTCCGGTGGCGCTCGCGTGCCCGGCGCCGACGATCTCGCCGGTCTCGATCTCGAGGTTGGGCACGGAGTCGGCGCGGGCGGCGTCGGTGAGCACCAGGTTGCGGTTGAGCTCGTAGGTGTCGGTGCCCACGGCAGCCGCGCGGATGATGACGTCGCCGACCCAGACGCTGCGGGCGATCCCCGCGTCGCCGGCCGCCGGGTCGCCGCGCAGCGCGCCCTTGAACAGCACGTCGCTGCGGCAGTGCGGCACGGCGTGGTCGACGAGCGACCGGTGCTCGAGGTGCTCGCCGGCGTCGGCGAAGTAGATGCCGAACAGCTCGGCCGAGCCGCCGGGCGCGGAGTACTCGACCGTCGGCACGAGCCGCACGGTGTCGCCGCCGAAGCTGGCGATGAACGAGCGGAACGACGCGTCGCGGCCGACCACGGCGTGCTGGCGGCCGAGGTGGACGGCGTCGTCCTCCCACGCCTGCAGGCTGAGCAGCGTGAGCGAGGCGCCGTCGCCGAGCTCGACGTCGACGTTGGCCGACAGCGTGGCCGAGCCGGTGTGCTCGAGGACCACGACGGCCTTCGAGAACGCCTCGGCGCGGATCACGACATGGGCCACTGCGGCCTGGCCGGTGCCCGTGCCCGCGATGCGCAGCAGCGACGTGCGCGACGCCTCCGCCTCGCGCGGCACGGTGACGACGGCCGAGCGCTGCGTCGCGGCGAGCGCGAGCGCGGCGGGGGTCTCGACCGGGCCGGACGCCGCCGGGAGCGACGCGGTGTCGACGAGCTCGAAGCGCAGCTCGGGCGCGAGGTCGGCGACGACCTCGGCCTGGACCGCGCCCTCGACGGTCTGGTGCAGGCCGCGCAGACGGGCCAGCGGGGTGAAGCGCCACGCCTCCTCGCGGCCGGTCGGGACCGGGCGGCCCTCGACGGCGGCGGAGAGGTTGCTGGCGCCGGTGTCGGTGACGGTCATGTCAGCCGACCGCTCCTTCCATCTGCAGCTCGATGAGCCGGTTGAGCTCGAGCGCGTACTCCATGGGCAGCTCGCGGGCGATCGGCTCGACGAAGCCGCGCACGATCATCGCCATCGCCTCGTCCTCGGTGAGGCCGCGCGACATCAGGTAGAAGAGCTGGTCCTCGCTCACCTTCGAGACCGTGGCCTCGTGGCCCATCGACGCGTCGTCGGTGCGGACGTCGACGTAGGGGTAGGTGTCCGAGCGGCTGATGTCGTCGACGAGCAGCGCGTCGCACTTCACCGTGCTCTTGGAGCCGTGGGCGTCCTCGAGCACCTGCACGAGGCCGCGGTAGGACGTGCGGCCGCCGCCGCGGGCCACCGACTTCGACACGATGGTCGACGACGTGTTGGGCGCCGCGTGGACCATCTTCGAGCCGGCGTCCTGGTGCTGGCCCTCGCCCGCGAAGGCGATCGAGAGGGTCTCGCCCTTGGCGTGCGGGCCGACCATCCAGACGGCGGGGTACTTCATCGTCACCTTGGAGCCGATGTTGCCGTCGATCCACTCCATGGTGGCGCCCTCCTGGGCGACGGCGCGCTTGGTGACGAGGTTGTAGACGTTGTTCGACCAGTTCTGGATGGTCGTGTAGCGGCACCGGGCGTTCTTCTTCACCACGATCTCGACGACCGCGGAGTGCAGCGAGTCGCTGGAGTAGATCGGGGCGGTGCAGCCCTCGACGTAGTGCACGTACGCGCCCTCGTCGACGATGATCAGCGTGCGCTCGAACTGGCCCATGTTCTCGGTGTTGATCCGGAAGTAGGCCTGCAGCGGGATCTCGACGTGGACGCCCTTGGGCACATAGATGAACGAGCCGCCGGACCACACCGCGGTGTTGAGCGCGGAGAACTTGTTGTCGCCGCTCGGGATCACCGAGCCGAAGTACTCCTTGAACACGTCCTCGTGCTCGCGCAGGCCGGTGTCGGTGTCGAGGAAGACGACGCCCTGCTCCTCGAGGTCCTCGCGGATCTTGTGGTAGACGACCTCGGACTCGTACTGCGCGGCGACGCCGGCGACGAGGCGCTGCTTCTCGGCCTCGGGGATGCCCAGGCGGTCGTAGGTGTTCTTGATGTCCTCGGGCAGGTCCTCCCAGGAGGCAGCCTGCTTCTCCGTGGACCGCACGAAGTACTTGATGTTGTCGAAGTCGATGCCGTGCAGGTCCGAGCCCCACTCGGGCATGGGCTTCTTCTCGAACAGGCGCAGCGCCTTGAGCCTGGTTTGGAGCATCCACTCCGGCTCGTTCTTCTTCGCGCTGATGTCGCGGACGATGTCCTCGTTCAGGCCGCGCTTCGCGGTGGCGCCGGCGACGTCGGGGTCGGCCCATCCGAAGTCGTAGCGCCCGAGGTCCTCGAGCTCGCGGTGTGCCTCGGTCGTCATGCGGGGACCTCCGAAGGGGTGGGGTCGGTGGTGCGTGCGGGCGCCGGCGTCAGGGCGACGTCGACCTTGCGCGGGACGAGGGTGGTGCAGACGCCGTCGCCGTGCGCGAGCGTGGCGAGGCGCGTGACATGGGTGCCGAGCAGCCGGGCGAAGGCCTCGGTCTCGGCCTCGCAGAGCGAGGGGAACTCGGCGGCCACGTGGCCGACCGGGCAGTGGTGCTGGCAGATCTGGACGGCCGGGCCGCCGGTGCCCTCGACGAGCGAGGCGGCGTAGCCCTCGCCCGTGAGGAGCTCGACGAGCACCTGGGCGCGGTCGGCGGGGTCGGTGGCGGCGAGCTGGTCGGCGTAGCGCCGCTCGAGGTCGGCGACGCGGTGGCGGGCGAAGGCGTCGACCGCCTCGGGGCCGCCGGTCTCGGCCAGGAACCGCAGCGCGCCGACCGCGAGGTCGTCGTAGGACGACTCGAACGCGTCGCGGGCACCGGCCGCGATGCTGAAGACCTTGGCGGGGCGCCCGCGGCCTCGGGACTGCGGTGCGGCGGCCGGGCCGTAGGGGGCGCGGTCGGAGGCCTCGACGTAGCCCTCCTCGACGAGGACGTCGAGGTGGCGGCGGACCGCGGTGGTGGTGAGGCCGAGGCGCTCGGCGAGAGCCGCGGCGGTCTGCGGGCCCCCCTCGAGGAGGGCGCGCGCGACCCGGGCCGGTGCCCCGGTGAGCGTCGCCGTCGATTTCACAACGTCATTGTTGCCTAATTCGTCCGGGCCCGCGACCTCGGGGTCTGGCGACCGGTCTCACAGGCCTGTGACCCCCACGGGCAGCCGGTCGGAGCGGAGCCTAGGCTCCCCGCCGTGACCTCGCCCGATGCCCGCAGCACCGTAGGTGCCGCCGTGGTGGTCGAGGACCTGCGGCTCGCCTACGGCCCCACCCAGGCGCTCGACGGGCTCAGCTTCACCGTGCCGGCGGGATCCGTGACCGCCGTGCTCGGGCCCAACGGCGCCGGCAAGACCAGCACCGTGGAGATCTGCGAGGGCTACCGCCGTCCGGACTCCGGGCGGGTCGAGGTGCTCGGCCTCGATCCGCAGCGCGACGCCGCCCGGCTGCGCGAGCGCGTGGGCGTGATGCTCCAGAGCGGCGGGATCTACGCGTCGGGCCGCGCCCTCCCGGTGCTGCGCCACCTCGCCTCGTTCTACGCCCATCCGCTCGATGTCGACGCCCTCGCCGAGCGCCTCGGCCTCACGTCGGTGCGGGCCACCTACCGGCGGATGTCCGGCGGCGAGAAGCAGCGGCTCGCACTGGCCTGCGCCGTCGTCGGCCGCCCCGAGCTGGTGTTCCTCGACGAGCCCAGCGCCGGCATGGACCCGCAGGCCCGGCTCGTCGCCTGGGAGCTGGTCGAGCAGCTGCGCACGGACGGCGCCAGCGTGGTGCTCACCACCCACCTCCTCGACGAGGCCGAGCGCCTGGCCGACCACGTGGTGCTCGTCGACCACGGCCGTGTGGTCGTGTCCGGCTCCCCCGCCGAGCTCACCGGCGGCGGCGAGGCGCTGCGATTCCGCGCGTCGCCCGGCCTGCCGATCGGCGAGCTGCTCGGCTCCCTGCCCGAGGGGGCCGCGGCCCGCGAGGAGGCCCCGGGCTCCTACGTCGTCGAGTCGCCGGTGGGCGCCGAGCTCCTCGGAGCGGTCAGCGCCTGGTGCGCGCAGCACGCCGTGGCCCCGGCCGACCTCACCACCCGCAGGCGCTCGCTGGAGGACGTGTTCCTCGACGTCACGGGGCGGGAGATGCGGCCATGAGCACCACCACGCGCGAGCCCGGCGCCCTGTCGCCGAGGCCCGGCGCCGCACCGCGCGGCCGGATCGTGCTGCGCCAGGCGCTCTTCGAGCTCCGGTCGACCCTGCGCAACGGCGAGCAGCTGCTCCTCACCCTGGCGATCCCGCTCGTGCTGCTCGTCGGCATGTCGAAGCTGCCCGCGAGCCTCGTGGGGTCCGACCGCCCCGTCGACGTCGTGGCGCCGGGCGTGCTCGCCCTCGCCGTGGTCTCCACAGCGTTCACCGGCCAGGCCATCGCGGTCGGCTTCGAGCGGCGCTACGGCGTCCTCCGGCTGCTGGGCGCGACGCCCCTGGGCCGCACAGGCCTGCTCGTGGCCAAGACCCTCGGCGTCGTGCTCGTCGAGGTGGTGCAGGTCGCGCTCATCGCCGCGGTGGCCCTCGCCCTCGGCTGGCAGCCGCAGGGCTCGCCCGCCGTCGCCGGGGTCGTCCTGCTCGTGGGCACGGCGGCGTTCTCCGCCCTGGGCCTGCTGCTCGGCGGCACCCTGCGCGCCGAGGGGACGCTGGCCGTCGCCAACGGCCTTTACCTCGTGATGCTCGTGGCAGGCGGCCTGGTCGTCCCCGCCGACCGCTACCCCGCCGCCTGGCAGTCGGTCGTGGCGCTCCTGCCCTCGGGCGCCCTCGGGGACGCCCTGCGCTCGGTGCTGGCCGACGGCGCGGGGATGCCCTGGCCGCAGCTGCTCGTGCTCGCGGTCTGGGGTGCCGTCGCCGGGCTGGTGGCCGCCCGGGTGTTCCGCTGGGACTGATCCCCGCCCGCGTGGCGCGCATCACCCGCTGCAACCGGGTGCATCCGGATCCGTGGTCGCGGCGGAAGTAGCGGTGACGGCCCGGGAGGGCCCCGAGATGCGGGCCCGTCCGAGCCAGGAGACCCTGCCCGCATGACCTCATTGCCGGAGGACCGGACCGTGACCCCTCCCGTGGGACTGGCCGACCTCGACGAGGAGCCACGAGTGGCCCTGCCGTCCGCGCGCCGCACGTACGAGCCCGACGACGACGTCGCCGAGCTCGGGCGCCGGTTCGCCGCGGGCGACCCCGACGCTCTGCCCGAGGCCTACCGGCGATGGTCGACGCTCGTCCACACGCTCGCCCTGCGCTCGACGGGCGACGCCGAGGACGCCGCCGACATCACGCAGCAGGTGTTCGTGGCGGCCTGGCGGGGGCAGGCCGGCTTCGACCCGTCCCGCGGGACGCTGCCCGGATGGCTGGTGACCATCACCCGCCGCCGGATCGCCGACCGCTGGGAGCAGCGGTCGCGCGAGCGTCGCGACGTCGAGGCGGTGGGGTCGGTCTCGGCGCCCCGCTCCGCAGACGGCCCGGAGTCCGCGGTCGCCGACCGCGTGCTGCTCGCCGACGAGCTGGCTCGACTCGGCGAGCCGCAGCGCAAGATCATGGAGCTCGCGTTCTTCCAGGATCTGACGCACAACCAGATCGCCAGCGTGCTGGGCCTCCCGCTCGGCACGGTCAAGAGCCACATCCGCCGGTCCCTGGACCGGCTCCGCACCCGGTTGGAGGTCGACGGTGTCTCCGCATGACGGCGTGCACCTCGACGGGGAGGTGATCGCCCTGATGGCCCTGGGCGAGCGCCCCGGCACGCCCGAGGAGTCGGCCGCGGCCGAGCGCCACCTCGCGACGTGCGGTCAGTGCTCGTCCGAGCTGGACGAGCTGTCGGCTGTCGCCCGCACCGCGCGGTCGATCGGCCCCGACCACCTCGTGGCCCCGCCGCCCGAGGTCTGGGCCGGGATCCAGCGCGAGCTCGTCGCGACCGCACCCGGCGCCTCCTCCAGCGGCACCGTGGTCGACCTCGACGCGCGCCGGCGGCGGCGCACCGGCTGGCTGCCGCTGCTCGCCGCGGCGTGCGTCGGCGTCCTCGTGGGCGGCGGCGCGACCTTCGCAGCGATGAACGACGACGGCACGCCGAGCACCGGCACCCCCACCGTGATCGCCAGCGCCGCGCTCGACCCGCTCGAGGGCAGCACCGCCACCGGCAGCGTCGACGTCGTGCAGGGCCCGACCGGTCCGCAGGTCGTCGTCGACGTGAGCGGCCTGACCAAGGACCAGAACGGCTTCTACGAGGTCTGGCTGCTCGACAAGGACGCCAAGAAGCTCATCGCCCTCGGTGTGCTCGACGACACCGACAAGGGTGTCTTCACGATGCCTCCCGGCGTCTCCATGAACGACTTCCCCATCGTCGACGTCTCGCTCGAGCCCGACGACGGCGATCCCAACCACAGCCACAACTCGGTGGTGCGCGGGCAGCTGCCCGCCTGATCGGCGTCCGCGCGGCCCCCTCGCCGCAGCCCCGGCCCCGTCGCCGCACGGCGCCGGTGTGAGGTGGGCCGCGCGGAGCCCCACCGGCAGGGCGGCCGCGGAGACGCGCAACTACCCTCGGTCCCGTGACGACGCTGACTCCCCCGGCCGCCGGCCCCGACGCCGGATCGCCCGCCCGCGACGGACGGGCACCGCGGTGGGTGCGGGGCGTCTACGTCGCCAACCTGGTCGCCCAGGGCGCGATCATCCTCACCGGCGGCATCGTCCGCCTCACCGGCTCCGGCCTGGGGTGCCCCACCTGGCCGCAGTGCACCGAGGGCTCGTTCGTCCCGGTCGCCGGGCAGGTCGAGGGCTTCCACAAGTTCATCGAGTTCGGCAACCGCACACTGACCTTCGTGCTCGGGCTGCTGGCCATCGCGGCCGTGGTGGCGGCGCTCGTCGACGCGCGGCGCCGCCGCAGCGCCGGGCTGCCCCGCCGTCCCGTGCTCACGCGGCTCGCGCTGGTGCCGATCCTCGGCACCGTGGCGCAGGCCGTGCTCGGCGGCATCACCGTCCTCACGGGTCTGAGCCCGCTGGTGGTCGGCGCCCACTTCCTCGTGTCGATGGTCATCGTGCTGCTGTGCACGGTGCTCGTGCAGCGGGCCGGCGATCC